>Ga0131853_10000228_pt1 | contig 101190 bp, 82 predicted proteins | sample TergutLab28metaG_FD_92764 | JGI IMG/M metagenome (GOLD analysis project Ga0131853, IMG submission 92764) | Labiotermes labralis P1 segment gut microbial communities from Petit-Saut dam, French Guiana - Lab288 P1 (version 2) (version 2) | ecosystem: Host-associated > Arthropoda: Insects >...
ACAGTGGAAAGGTATTTGTGTATGTCGTGTCAGGAGATAAAGGACGCAGATGAAGTTAGTGTTGTTACTGAAAGCGCACAATAAAAAGCACACAATAACAAGTCAACAATAAAAAATCCAGGAAAAGCAAGGGGCGCTCTAAATGCGCCCCTTTATTTTATCATGCTGCACAATGACTGGGCAATAAAAAGGGAAATAAAAATAGTTACATTTGTTTTGTCAAGTTAGTTTCGGATAAAATTTTCAACACATGTCGGTCTAAATTCGGAAATTCTATAAAAAAAGCGGTAACAAGCATATTTCATAATCACCATTTAAGAATTATCGTAGCAAATTTGCTATCTTTTGGAACATAGGTACACTCGTATATTGCTTCATTGTGTATAGTTCGTTGCAACCACAGGCTTGCTGAACATTCGACAAACTCCTTTTGCCAAAATCCTGTAGTTATCACTTTTTGTGCAGTTGTTCCTGTAGGGATTTCCATAAGATTACGCAAAAAATTACTGGCTGAACGTGAAGCGGTCACTCCAATAATGCTCATGCCATTTGTGCGAATAATTACGCATGGTGCTTGCGTGAAATTTGCTATTCTAATACCGCAAGCGTGCTTGGACACCATATATTTGTTGGACAAGCTACCGATAAGCCCGAAATCTATTGGTGCGCCCGCCATATCAAGACGAAATTGTTCTTCTGGCATGAGCAACTCCGCAGCGAAACGATTCGCTTCCACTTCATTGGAATTAGCGCTATTTCTAATGTCGGCTGTTGTACATCTGATTACTGGCTTACCATCAATAGTGGCGGTCGGCTGATGGTCAAGAAAATAATGCCCAAGTTCATGGGCGAAGGTAAAATTATGTCTGCCAATTAACCCTCTTTGCGTGTTTATAAGAATGGCACGTCTATCGCCTTTGAAAAGCAACGTGCCATCCCATGAATCATTAGGGTATTTATCAAACTTAAATTTTACACCCTCATTTGTCGCTATATCTTGTAGAGCTAATGCAGGAACACCATCAATTTGCTTGCTTTCCAAGACTTTCCTTGCTGTTGCAATGGGGTCTGCCAATTTAGTCATCCCCCAATAATTCATCAGCATCACGGCTGGCCTGTTCGGATAATCCGTCTGTTATATTGCCACGAGCCGCTATGCCGATTGGCGTAACGCTATCGACAATTGGCTTTGTGCGTGATTTTTGTGGGAATGGGATTATATTTGCAACATCTATCGCTTCACGCAAAACTGGTAACGTATGTGCAGATTTTAATTCATTGCACATTGTCATAAGTTCATCAATTTTTGCTACAATTCGGTGCTGTTCAGCAAGTGGGGGCAATGGGCAATATGCATGTAATACATCGTCTCTAGAAATGCCAGGTATTATGCTCTTTGCCTTGATGTTCAATTGTACAACGTAGCTTTGCAAGAATAATTTTATATAATCAGCAGAAACCAATTCAGAAAATATACGCAAAGCCATTATTTGCCGTGCTATATGACAATCGCCAATATGGTTCGTCACTATCTTTCCAACTGTTCCTTTACATGAAAGCAATATATCTCCAAATTGCGACACTACTACTTGCGTGTCCGTCCAACGATTCACTAATACAGTTTCGCCATCTAAGGCACTTGCTCCAGTAATATATGGAATACCTTTATTTTCATCGTTATATTGGTTTTTTTCGAGGTCGCGCCCTGATATTAGTTCAATAATTTCTGCAAATCGACACCAAGTCCATCCCTCTGGTAAGTCATAAGGGATTTTATCCTCGCTGATTGGTGGCATGGGCTTGTCTTTTTTGATTTTTCCATTACGAATAAGCCCTTCTTTCTCCTGCTTAATGCGTTTTAGGAGTTCGGTGGCTGGCTCGTCATTGGGGTCTTGTGCCACAAGTTTGCCTTGCACCGCCGCTTGCAATACAGACTTTGGCAAATATTCAACAAACTGGCTTTCTAGCAATTCAAGCTCTTTTTCCGATTTCTCCAACTTATCACACAGCTTCATAAAGTCAACTACTCTTGTTGAAATGCGTTGCTGTTCGCATAATGGCGGTATTGGAATCATCAAGTTTCTTATTCCAGATAACGGCACTGTTTTCTGAGCAGTTCCTGTAGCTACGCTAACACATTGATTATAACAACACGGGGATAGAAGATAGGTGTGTAAATAAGTTAAATCAATATGTGGTGTTGCCCTAATAAGTGCAATATGGCGTTGAAAACAAAAAGCCTTATCGCCATCAACTATAATGGGAATACCAAATGAGCCAGTTACGGTAAAAAGAATATCGCCCTCGGCCGCAATCTTTTCATCAGACAGTGCATCAAAGTAACTTTGCGGAACATACCGTGTATTTGAAAAATCCAAATAACCTTTTGAAACATTGGAAATCACCAAAAAAGGGATTCCACTATCAGTTTTCGGAGGTGGCTGGTGGTCACCGTCTGTTATAACTATGCAAATATCTGATAAGCGACACCAATTCCATCCTTTGGGCAACTTGAAAAGTTGTTCTTCATCGGAAATAAGGGATAAGGGGTTCCCTTTCTTAATTTTTCCGTCACGAATAAGTCTATCCTTCCCCTTCTTAATGTGTTCAAGCAATACTGAAGCTGGCTCATCATTTGGGTCTTGGGGTACAAGTTTCCCCTCAACCGCCGCTTGCAATATGGATTTTCTTAGCTCTGTTGCTTTCATTAGCTTTCCTCCATAGCGGCTGTTATGCGCCCCAAAATATCTTCAATCCTTGCGGAAACAACCGCCTTTTTATGCAAGTATTGTGCAATGAATTCATCAGGCGGCAATATTTCAACGGCTTCATGTGGAAAACCGCACAAATCAAGATTGTATTCGCCAACCGCAATATCCTCTACTGGCACATACTGCGAAACATCGCTCTCGGTGCGATTATTCCACCATTCACGCACAAGGTCAAAGTGCTTGTCCTGCATGGGTTTAGTTTTCGAGAAGTTTTTATAACCCTCTGGCATTTCTAAGCGATAAAACCACACGCCTTTGGTGGGCTTGCCCTTTGTGAAAAACAGCAAATTAGTATTGATGCCTGTATATGGCGAAAAAACGCTCTTGGGCAACCTCACAATAGTATGTAGGTCGTTTTCTTCCAAAAGTTTTCTTTTGATTGTCGCCTTTACGCCTGTACCAAACAAAAATCCATCAGGCAATACAAGCCCGCAACGCCCGCCATCTTTTAGTAATGCCATCAAATGCACTAAAAACAAATCGGCGGTTTCTGTATTGCGAAGGTCAGGCGACACGGATTGAGAAATTGCCTTTTCTTCTGCACCACCAAATGGGGGATTAGTTACGATAACATTCACCTTATCTTTGATTCCATAATCTTGTGTAGGTGTGCGGAGCGTATTGTCGTGCTTGATATTTGGAACATCAATGCCATGTGCTATAAGGTTAGTTACGCACAGCAAATAAGGGAATGGTTTTTTCTCAATCCCCTTAATATTTGATTGCAATTTTCGGTATTCTTCCGTTGTGCTAATGCTGTAGCGGTCAATTACACTCGTTAAAAATCCGCCAGTTCCACAAGCGGGGTCAAGCACAAGTTCGTCAAGTTTGGGGTCAACCATATCAACGATAAATTTTGTTACAGGTCGCGGCGTATAAAACTCACCCGCTTTACCTGCACTTTGCAGGTCTTTCAACATGTTTTCATACAACCCATTGAACAGATGAGTGCCTTTAATATCATCAAAACTAATCTCGCTGTTTAACTTGTTCACAACTTGCCGCAATAACGTTCCAGACTTCATAAAGTTATTTATGCCACCCATAACATTGCGGATAAGCCGTCTGCGATGCCGTGCAACGTTCAAAATGGCTTCCGCTTTTTCGGGGTTTTTCTCTTGTATCGGCAAATCTTCCACTTCTAAATTACGCAGGCTTATGAACATTTGGTTGATATGTTCAAGCAGGGCATCACCAGTAATGCCTTCTTTATCATCAGCCCACACGCTCCAACGAAATTCATTGGGTATTATAGGGTAGTAATCCTCGGATAATTCCCATACTTGTTCCTTGAAATCAAAAGATTTTAAGAACAGCATCCACGTTATCTGCTCGATATACTGTGCATCGCCATTTATACCTGCGTCCATGCGCATAATGTCTTTTAAGGCTTTAGTAGTGCTTGAACTAGCCATTTTGATGTCCTCCTAAATGCGCACTATGCGGCTTCATATAATATTGTTTTCAATTCTCTTATCGCTTGGTCAAAATTTGCTTTACCGTTAAACAAGCGATTAACAATGTGTAATGGCGTACCAAATTGTTGGAACGGATTTACTTTTAACACATCTATACTTTCAATATTTGTTACGCCTGTATCTGCATATTTTTCCAACAATGCTTCAAGAACAGCACTTGCCTGTTCGCCATATTTTCCAAAGTAATTGCGTTTTTTTACATTGTTAGCCCTCTCTCGCCTAGTGAGCGGGGGCTGGTCGAATACGATATGACATAGCAAGTCGAATGGGTCAAATTCTTGCCCAATCTGCTCTTGCAATTCGTCTATTAAAACGCCTTGTTCAGCAAGTTCATCTAAAATAACTTGTTTGCGATCTGCACTATTCCATGCATTGAGGAAGTCATCATATGTTGCATACTGATTAAGAACATTGCGGCGAGTATAGTCAGTTAGCGATTCTGTAATCAGCTTGCCGTCCTTGTCGATATATCGCACCAACTCTTTTAATACAGTAACTTCAACATTATGAACATAATATTTCGCACGTCTGCCCTTTGGTGGCTCGTCCCATTCTGGAAAATCGTTAGGGTTTGGCTTATCATTATCAGGGGTGGATTCCTGCACTTCATCCAACTCCGATGGAATTTCACCATTAGGCCCCGGCGTAAATTCATCGTCTTGTTCCGTGGGTCCGTCAAAATCGGGGTCAACAAAAAGTCGTGTTACGTCACGAAAATCGAAAATAGTAAAAAACATCTTGCCTAAATCTTCACGAACACGAGTACCGCGCCCAATAATCTGCTTAAACTCCGTCATGCTTCTAATTGAAGAATCAAGGACGATAAATTTAACCATTTGCGCATCAACGCCAGTTGTTAGTAGCTTTGATGTTGTAACCAAAACAGGATAGTCACTTGTTACGTCACTAAAATTGCCAACTTGTTTTCTGCCAATTTCATCATCACCTGTTAAACGCATTACATATCGTTCATTTTCCATTACAAGGTCTTTGTTTTCATTAACAAGTGCTTGCCGCATACGGTCAGCGTGTTCTGTGTCTACGCAAAAGAAAATGGTTTTAGCCATGCGGTTGTCGTGCTTTTTCAAATAATTGGAGACTGTTTGTGCTATTATTTTAGTTCTTTGCTCCAAAACCAGTTCACGGTCAAAGTCTGATGTTCCATAAATGCGGTCGGGAATTTCATTACCGAATTTATCAACTTGCCCATCATATGGACGATAACCTGCGGCATCTTTATCCAACAAAACACGGATAACCCTATATGGTGCAAGGAAGCCATCTTCAATACCTTGTTTTAGGGAGTAAGTGTAAATTGGCTCACCAAAATAATCAATATTAGACACTTCTTTATTCTCTTTAGGAGTTGCTGTTAATCCTATTTGTGAAGCCGAGCTGAAATAATCCAAAATTTCTCGCCATTCACTATCTGCCTTTGCACTACCTCTATGACACTCATCAATGACGATTAAATCAAAGAAATTTGGCGAAAACTGCTTAAACACATCTTTGCCATCATCACCAGTAAGCCCTTGGTAAAGCGCAAGGTAAATTTCATATGAAGGGTCTACTTTACGGTTCCGCACTACTGTCATTTTATCTTTGAATGGCGCAAAGTCGTTGGCATATGTTTGGTCTACAAGTGCGTTTCTATCAGCAAGAAACAATATCCGCTTTTTAATGCCCGCCTTCCATAATCTCCAAATAATTTGGAAAGCAGTGTACGTCTTGCCTGTTCCCGTAGCCATAACAAGCAACATACGGTTTTGACCTTTCATTACTGCGTCAACAGTTAGATTTATGGCGTTAAGCTGATAATATCGTGGGTGCTTATTTTCATTTTCCGTGTAATAAGGTTGGATGGCTACTTTTTCCAACGAATCGTCGATTGCGTTATGTTTTTTTACCATCTGCCACAACGTATCAGGTGAGGGAAATTCATCAAGACCGATTATGACCTCTGAAGCATCTTGTTTGTTGCGAAACGTAAATCCATCACCATTTGATGTGAATACGAACGGTATGTTCATTCGCTCGGCGTAGTCTAATGCTTGCTGCATACCATCACTAACGGAGTGTCTATTGTCTTTTGCCTCTACAACAGCCAAAGGAATGTGAGACTTGTAGAATAAAATATAATCAGCGCGTTTTATGCTTGTTTTATCACGTTTACACACACCACCACGAGCAATAATTCGCCCAACGGTTATAGCGTAATCTTCACGAATTTGCGAAGCCGACCAGCCCGCATCTTGTATAGCGGGTCTAATAAAATTTGAGCGTATCTCTTGCTCCGTTAGCTGTTTCTTATTCACAAATGTAACCCCCGCTCAAGCGTTATTCAGTATCGCTTATATCTTTTTTCGTTATCACTTTAACAGCACGGTCAAAATCACTAACCAACTGCGCCATTTCACGCGCACGATAAATTTCAAATTCTTCTTCAGCCTTTTCAAATGCCTGTTGTTTGCTGATTTTGCCCTTGCCTTGCAGCACATCACGGCGATTGCCAAGCAAATTGCGGTCAAGTTCTCCTATCCAATTTGCCATTGTCATGGGGCGTTCTTCAAGTGCCTGTAATTCGGCAAAATCCAAAAATTGCGACACGAGTAAGTTTAGAACAGTTAATTCTCGTTCGGATAAATAATTTTTTGCGATAATCACATCGCCTTTTGTGGCGTACTCACCTTTGAAATTCGTCATACCTACATTTGGCTTGTCGCTATCAACACGCTCGTATATCAATTCTGCTGCCGTATGCTTATGTGCGGCATAGTGCATTTTGTTTTGAACCGTTGCGAAAAATTCTCGTGTTGTTTTTGCTTTCGGGTCATAGTCAATTGAGGTAGCGTAAATATCTGTTACTTGCTGATAAAGGTTGCGCTCACTACTGCGAATATCCCTAATGCGCTGCAAAAGTTCACGAAAATATCTTCCGCCACCGTTTTTTAACCGCTCATCATCCATTGTAAAACCCTTGCGGATATATTCATTAAGTCGGCCTGTTGCCCATTTGCGGAATTGTGTACCGCGCAAAGATTTAACCCTGTAGCCCACGGAGATAATTACATCGAGGTTATAATAGTTTGTAGGTTTCGTAGAAAAATCGGAATTTCCGATTTTTCTTTTTGATGTATCTTCTTCTAACTCGCCTTCGGCATAGACATTCAAAACGTGTTCGTTAATTGTAGAGCGCGATTTTTCAAACAAAGCCGCCATTTGGTCTAATGTTAGCCAAACGGTTTCTTCATCAAAGCGCACATCGACCGAAATTTTATCATCATCAGTTTTGAAAATGACAACATGGTCATCTAGGTTTTTCATAATTCTGCCAACCTCCAGCTGCATACAACTATCCTAGTTTACATTATACCTGAAATTTCGACCAAGCGCAATTGCAAATTTGCGGTGCGCGTAAGTTATGGATAATTGTAGTTATTCATACGTCCTACCCATGCCATCGGGTCTGCGGCTTTGTCCTTTTCCGTTACCTTATTGGCGGAGTCTTTGCGTATGGCATTCATCATATTGTGCTTTCGTTCTTCGGCCTGTTCTTGTATCTCTAAGCAATGTTTGTGGAGTTCAACAACGCCGAATTGAGCGGCTACGGATTTGTTATGTTCCTTTAGATATTCCATTCGTGCCAAGCCCCAACGGGTTAAGGGCTTTAACGGTTCCCCGTTTATTATGATATTGGGGAACAGGCATGTTGTTTCGGGGTCGTTTTTGTCTAGTAACCCAAGTGTATACCATAAGCCATTGAAAACCCACTTGTTGAGAATCATATCGCCCACTTTCATAATGGCGGCCATTTCGTCCATTTCCTGCTCGGTTTTGGGTTCATAGTAAGCCGTGCTTGCCGTGACTACTGGAATGTACTCGCTACTCATTTTCAACACCACCTTTGACGAAAATCTCAATCATTAGCAAGATACCAAATTTTAGAGAAGCAACATAAGTGTCATAACGGGTAATGGCTTCAATATCCCCCTGCGCTTCGATATAGCCATTCAATAATTCATTTAGAGAATCGTTTAAGGTTTCCGCTAATGCCGTCATGTTTTCCATTTTCTTTTGGGCGGCTTTAACGAATGGGGAATCTTTGCCGTAATTCCAACTATCAAAACCTAGATTTCCTTTGTACAGTTCTTCGAGAATACTTGTCATTGAAATTCATCCTTTCTTGATTGTTTGTCCACGAGTTTAAGCAACACTCTTGAAAGGCGGGATTGTGCTATGATACAATTTCCCTGCACCTGCGGGTGTTGCCTTTGAAGCGGTGGGAAGCTTTCCACGGTGTACCACCGCTTCGGCATTTTAGTTGTCGCTTACTATTAAAAAACTGGTATAGGCTGTAATCCTATCCAGTCTATATACTGCCCTCCCTTCTGATAGGTTCTCAAAAACCGCTGATTGTACCGCAAACAGGGCAGTTGAGTAATATTAAAGGATACTTCATTTTTTGAAGTACCCTTTAGAGTATAAGTTCTTTAAATTATCAGCTTTACAAGCTGGATAACGATAGCGAAATCAATGTCCTTATTAAAGATGAAATGCTTTGGCTTACTCAAAAAGCAATGGGTGAATTGTTCGACTGCTCTTCGGATAATATATCACTTCATTTAAAAAATATTTACGAATCGGGCGAATTAGCGGAAACGGGAACTGCCGAGAAAATCTCGGCAGTTCAAAAAGAAGGCAACCGAAGTGTTATGAGAGAATTATCTTTCTATAGCCTTGATGCCATTATTTCTGTTGGGTATCGTGTCAACTCCTTGCCAAAGCCAGAGAACATTAAGTAGAGTCGCGAAGCGACGCTCTTGCCCAGATGTCGGTTATGTATCAATACAAAAAACCTCCTATCGGTTATGATAGGAGGTTTTCTTATATCTCACATTTTATGCTTTTGCTGGAGCAGGATAATCCACGCCTTTTGTATCCACTGTGACGGATTTCATTTTTTGTGGGGTGTTAGGTTTATCTGAGTAGTTGCGTGGGGTGTTGGCTATGGTATTAACCACTTCCTGGCCTTCAATTACTTTACCAAAAGCGGCATATTGGCCGTCTAGGTGGGGTGATGTTTCGTGCATTATAAAGAACTGGCTTCCTGCGGAGTTGGGGCTGCTGGAGCGAGCCATAGACAGTACTCCTGGTTCGTGTTTTAGGTCATTTTTGAAACCGTTGGAGATAAATTCCCCTTTAATGGAGTATCCGGGGCTTCCGGTGCCTTCCCCTGATGGGCATCCACCTTGGATCATAAATCCTGGAATTACGCGGTGGAAAATTAGGCCGTTGTAGTATCCGCTTTGTGCCAGGGTTACAAAGTTGTTTACTGTATTGGGCGCTATCTCTGGATATAGCTCGGCCTTGATGATTCCGCCGCTTTCCATTTCTATTGTGATAATTGGGTTACTCATATTATCTGCCTCCTAATCTGCGGCGTAGGAATAAGTTTAGCTCTTTGAATGCGCTTCGTGGGTTGATTTCATTAAGGGCTTCTAGTAGGGCATTGGCTTCGTCGTCAGATAGATGCTCGCGCTTATTGGCTAGATGGGCGGCGCGATTCTTAATAATAAACATACGGATATCGCCTTCAGACTCACGGCGGCCTATCATTTCGCTTACTACCTTGCTGGTGGAGGCAAATTGCATAAATTGCTTGTTCATTAGGGCGTAGTTGATTTTGCCGTTTTCGTCGCTAAAGCGGTCTACCAGGGCTATAAACTCTGGGCTTTCTAACATGCAAGCGGCTGTGGGAAGGGCTTGGCCTTCTACTTCATCTGTGCATACTTCTTCTGCGTCTACATCATCAGATACCATGATTTTTACTTTGCCGCGGGCTGAATATGGCAGGCCTGCAAGTAAGTCTATAGCTTCATTGAAGGCTTCATCTGGGAAGAGGTTCGGGTCATGATTACCACTGATAATTACATCTCCGGTGCGTGTGCTTATTTCTGCGAAATAGGTTGCGTCTTGGTCTGTGCGGTGCATTTTTATTCCGCTGCCTCCGGATTTTAGTTTGATTTTGTAAACTACTGCTGGGATAATTTCTAGTTCTACTACTTTGGTTCGGATTATGTTCATCCGTCATCACCTTTCATATTAAATATTTGATTTGTTGTATTTATGCGGGACACAATGCCCCGATACTTTGGCCATAAGCAATTCTACTTCATTTGATTGTACATTTCTATCGTGCCTATGTCATAGCAATCCCCGTCCATTATATATGCGTATACCGGGGTGATTTTATGCAGCCACTGGGGGAAGTATCCTGGGGCGTCTGGTGGGTTGCCTTCATCGAAGTAACGCTTGAATAGAGGGATGGTTTTGCGGCGGTAGAAGTAGCTGGCGTAGATTGCGGTGTTGGATTTGGGGTGCTGGGGTTTTTCTTCTAGGGAAAGTACTTTGCCCTCTGGGTCTAGCTCCGCTACTGCAAAGGCTCGTAGCATTTCTATGTCGTCGCTTTCCTTTGCGGCTAGGGTATCCGCGTCCTTTTCTTTGAAAAAGTCGTATTGCTCTCGCAGGTCGAAGGTAAAGTAGTTGTCACCGGCTATTACGAAGATATCGTCGTCGATGGACTTCTCTTTTATCGTGAAGAAGATGTCACCTACAGCTCCCAGGCGGTTATCGTTGCTGGTGGTGCCGTCGTCAAGTACCTCTATGGGGATGGTGGTTGGGGCGGTTTTGGCCCATTCTGAAAAATGGGGATAGAACTTAGAATTGGTTACAGCGTAGATGGTGTCTATTGCGGGGATGCGATTAATCTGGTCTATGATGTAGTCGATTACGGGTTTGCCTTTTAAGGGGAGTAGTGCCTTGGGTTGGTCTTTGGTTAGGGGGTACATACGGGTGGCGTACCCTGCCAGTAGTATGATTGCTTTCATGGTAACCTCAGCTTCCATTTAGTTAGGTGCTTTATAAATGTCTCTGGTGGCGGTACCGTCCAGGTTTTGCCGTCAGGGAAAATTAGTCTGTGACAGTGTAATAGCTGACCAGGTATGCCTGGAACGGCCTTGCCGCCGTATTTTTTATCTCCTGATAGGGGGTGGCCTATTGATGCTAGATGTGCACGGATTTGGTGACTACGCCCGGTTATTGGGTTTACTGATAACAAGGTGTGACCATTTTTTATATCAAGAGATTTATAGGCGGTAATGGCGCGCGGCTCACTTGCGGTATTGTTTATTCGGGCTATGTTGGCGGCGGTATCTTTTTGGTAGTGGCCTTCTAAGGTGGCGCTACCGTGGAGCTCGCCGTCTACAATTGTTAGATATTCCTTTATTACACTGCCTTGGGCTGCGAATAGGGCATTAGCTGTTCGAATTGATTGGTAGTTCTTGCCGCATACTATCAGGCCGCTGGTGTTTACATCAAGGCGGTTGCATAGAGCCGGTGTGAAGGTCGCGTCTGGAGGGTATGCTCCGGTTTCTCGTAAATAGTGCAAAACTCTGGCTAATAGGTGGGCTTCTTTGCCTTTCATTCCTCCGTGGGAGGCCATTCCGGCAGGCTTGTTTACAATTAGATAGTCTTCATCTTCATATATAATCTCTGGCAGTGCGCTAGATTCTACTATGCGCTGGGTGCGAAGGTCATTCATTGTCTCCCCAGAGAGGTATAGCCCCAGCACATCCCCTGCTTGCAGCAGCTCGCTGCCTGCGGCGCGTTTTCCGTTAAGCTTGATTCGTTTTTTGCGTAGGAGTTTATATATCAAAGAGTGGGGAGCGTTGTTGAAGTACATAAAAAGAAACTTATCCGCCCGGCGGTTTGCGTCTTGGGCGGTGATATTAATCTCATACACGGCCTTTATGATCCCAAACAAGATATGCGTTCATAAAGGGGTCTAGGGCGCCGTCCATTACTGCTTGTACATTGCCTGTTTCTTCGCTGGTGCGGTGGTCTTTTACCATGCTGTATGGGTGGAAGACATATGAGCGGATTTGACTGCCCCAGGCATTGTCCATCTTTGCGCCTCTTATGCGGTCTAGGTTTTCTAGTTCTTCTTCCTTTTGCTTAAGGTATAACTTGGCTTTTAGCATTTTCATGGCACGGTCGCGGTTTTGGATTTGGCTGCGCTCGTTTTGGCATTGCACTATTATCCCGGATGGGATATGGGTTATGCGGATAGCGGATTCGGTTTTATTTACGTGTTGGCCTCCGGCTCCGCCACTTCGGTAGGTATCTACCTTTAAGTCTTCCGGGTTTATTTCAATGGAGTCGGCTTCGTCTAATTCCGGCATTACGTCGCAAGAAGCGAAGGATGTATGGCGGCGGCCAGAAGAATCGAAGGGGGAGATGCGTACAAGGCGATGTATGCCTTTTTCGCTTCTCAGGTAGCCGAAGGCGTTATCTCCGGATATCTGGAAGGTTGCGGATTTTACTCCTGCTTCTTCCCCGTCAATGAAATCTAAGAGCTCGAATTTATAGCCTCGGCGGTCTGCCCAGCGGCTGTACATACGAAGTAACATGCCTACCCAGTCGCAGGATTCTGTACCACCAGCGCCAGGATGTAGGCTTACTATGGCGTTTAAACTGTCGTATTCGCCGCCAAGTAGGGTTTCTACCCGCAATTGGTCATAGCTTGCTTCGAATGTTTCTGTCAGTTCCTCGGCTTCTTTTATTAGCGAAGCGTCTTGGGCTTCTATACCCATTTCACATATGGTTAGGGCGTCGTCGTAAGCTGATTGAAGTTTTTCGAAGGATGTTACCTTGCTTCTTAGGATTTTTAAGTCTCGCAAAACAGTTTGCGATGTTGTGGTGTCACCCCAGAAATTGGGGTCGTTTGTTTTTTCTTCTAGGGCTTCGATTTCACTTTTGGCCTTCGCCAGGTCAAAGTGAATCCCCCATTTCTATAAGCTTGGCTTTGTATGGCGCCAGTTTGCGCATAATTTCTTCTAATGCCAGCATGTTTTCACTTCCTTTACTTGTTTCTATTAATTGCGATTGCACGCCCGATTAGGATTGCTGCGCCTATTAATATCACTTGCAGAGCATATTCCGGGGCGAACGCAAACAATAACACAGCGGCGATACCGCATAGTAGTATTCGTTTCCATTCTCTTATGATAAAATCGCGAATTTTAAGGGATTGACCTTCTGGAAAAAGATTGCTGAGTACCCACACCAGAGGGATGGGTACTACTACAAGTACTAGTGTTGCAATCCCTATGATATACATTGCGTTCATGGCTACCCGACGATTTTATTTTTGCAGCAGTGTTTGTATTTTTTACCACTTTTGCAGGGGCAAGGGGCATTAGGGCCTATCTTGGCTTCACTGCGCTTTGCGGGTTTTTTTACTGCGGTGTCATCACGTTGGGTGAATTGGTCTTCTTTTTTTACTAGCTGGCGCATACGGGGTTGCTTGTCTCCTGTTTGAAGATGGACGTTGAAGAGCTTCCAGATAGTGTCTTGCTGGATGTTATTGCTCATTTCTTCGAACATTTCAAAGCCCAGGAATTTGTATTCCACCAGCGGGTCGCGCTGGGCGTATGATCTGAGTGAGATACCTTGGCGCATTTGGTCCATTTCGTCTATATGGGTCATCCATCTGGTGTCTACTGAGCTCATTAGGAAAGCTCGTTCCCAGTTGCGCATTTCTTCTGTACCTATTTTTTCTTCCAGTTGGGCGTAGATTTCTATTGCTTCGTTGTATAAGCGCTCTTTTATATCGTCTTTTGTTATTGTGTCACGCTCGTCACTTGTGATTTCTACTGCGGGTCTGTGGAAGATTATCATCAATTGCTTGTTAAGATCTGCTATCTTCCAATCGTCTGAGTCATCACTTTCTGCTGTGTGGGCGTCTACTGCTCTATCCAGTACGGCTTTTAGCATACGTTTTATGTTTTCTTGCAAATCTTCCCCATCTATGATTTTATTGCGCTCACCATAGATTATTTCTCTTTGTTCATTCATTACTTGGTCGTATTGCAGTAGGTGTTTTCTTATGCCGAAGTTATTGCCTTCTACTTTCTTTTGGGCACTTTCTATGGCTTTTGAAAGCATACCATGTTCGATTACATCGTCTTCTTTCATCCCTATAGCATCTACTACACGAGACATGCGGTCACCGCCAAATAGACGGATTAGTTCATCTTCCATGGAAATAAAGAACTGGGATTCCCCTGGGTCACCTTGACGGCCAGCACGGCCTCGAAGCTGGTTGTCTATACGGCGGGCTTCATGGCGCTCGGTGCCTATTACTTTTAATCCGCCTAGCTCCTTGACACCTTCACCCAGCATAATGTCCGTACCACGGCCGGCCATGTTGGTGGCTATGGTTATATTTCCGGATTGGCCGGATAAAGCTATGATATCGGCCTCGCGCTCATGGTGTTTGGCGTTAAGCACTTCGTGTTTGATGCCTTTTTTTCTTAGAAGTGAGCTAACCAGCTCAGATTTTTCTATGCTTACGGTACCTACCAGTACGGGCTGCTTTTTGGCATGGGCTTCTTGTATTGACTCTACAATGGCCTTGTATTTCGCGGCCTCTGTGCGGTATACCACGTCTGGCTTGTCGTTACGGACCATGGCGCGGTTGGTTGGGATTGCTACCACGTCCATTCCGTAGATTTCGCGGAATTCGCCGTCTTCTGTTAACGCGGTACCGGTCATGCCGGCTTTTTTTGTGTATTTATTGAAAAAGTTCTGGAATGTAACGGTGGCTAGGGTACGGCTTTCTCTTTGTACTTTTACACCTTCTTTGGCTTCAATTGCTTGATGGAGGCCGTCAGAATAGCGGCGGCCCGGCATAAGGCGGCCTGTGAATTCGTCTACGATTACAATACCGTCATCTTTAACCACATAGTCTACATCCCGGTGCATATTATAGTTGGCCTTTAGGGCGTTGTTGATAAAGTGCATGATTTCTACATTATCCGGGTCAGATAGGTTTTCTAGCCTGAAATATCTCTCAGAGGCTTCTATGCCTTGTTGGGTTAGGGACACGGTTTTCTTTTTTTCGTCAACAACAAAATCCCCTTCTTCTTGTAACTCCTGGCGTAAAAGGGGGTTATTGAGAGCCTCGTCTTCATTTACAATTCGGCCTTTTTTTAGGTTCTTCGCCAGATTGTCAGCGGCACGGTATAGTTCGTTGGCCTTTCCGCCGGGGCCGGATATGATTAGAGGGGTACGGGCTTCATCTATAAGAATCGAGTCAACCTCGTCTATTATTGCAAAATGGAGGCCGCGTTGTACCCGGTGGTCGTCAAATACAACCATGTTGTCACGGAGGTAGTCGAAGCCCAGTTCGTTGTTGGTGGCGTAGGTGATATCGCAGGCATATTGAGCACGGCGGTCCGCGGGCTCTAAGCCGTGGAGTATACAGCCTGTTGTAAGGCCAAGGAAGCTGAAGATTTGGCCCATAAGTTCGGCGTGATAACTGGCAAGATATTCGTTAACCGTTACAAGGTGGGCACCCTTGCCTGATAAGGCGTTAAGATATAGGGGAAGGATAGCCGTTTGTGTTTTACCTTCACCTGTACGCATCTCAGAAATACGGCCTTGGTGGAGGATTATGCCACCCATAAGCTGAACGTCAAAGTGGCGCTTGCCTGTAAGGCGGGTTGTGGCCTCCCGCACCAATGCAAAAGCCTCAGGCAGGATATCATCCAAGGTCTCACCTGCCGCCAGGCGGTCTTTGAACTTCTGTGACATGCCCTTTATCTCGCAACCGGTTAGGGCTTGCATTGTTGGTTCAAGTGCATTGATTTTATCCACGGTTGGTTTTATGCGTTTTATTTCTTTTTCGGAATAATTGCCGAAGATTTTTTCTAGTATTCCCATTTGGCACCTCTTTTGCTTATTCTTGCTATAACTTAATGAATATAGCAGTGATATGGCTGCGGTGCAAGGGGTTTTGGGGATTTTCCTTACAGTATTCCCATATCTTCTAAAATTGAAAGCGTTATTTGGGCGGCAGTGCTGCCCCAGGTATCGTGTCCTTTCATATATGTTGCGAATACAAAGGTACGTCCGTCAGTTTCTATATATCCAACGAACCAGCCGTTAATTGCATCACCGTTTACCAAACCAGTTCCTGTTTTCCCAGATACAATAGCTCCATCCCTCTCGTACAGTTGCAAAACGTCCATCAATGTATTCACATGTTGTGAATCAAATATCGTGTTATTGCGATAAAAATTAGTCAAAATCTCTACTTGCTCTACCGGTGATATACGTAGAGATGATTCTAGCCAGAAATCTTCAATGCCCCCAGTAAGGTTTTGATTACCATAGGATAACTGCGTTAGGTAATAATTCACGTATTCTATTCCAATTTGTACATCTAAGTCTTGGAAATACCAGCTAGTGGAGTTTTGCATGGCCGATGCCAAATCTTGATTTTGATTCCACGATTCAAAGATTTGCATCGTTCCATCCCATTCTCGTAATGAGTCATCAGCGTCTAAGATGCCTGTTTCCAATGCGATAAGCGCACTGAATATTTTATATGTTGAGTTTGGTGAAACCCTTGTCACACTCATATCTCTATTGTGAATGGTGAACAAATCGGTCTCCAAATCATAAAGTACAAAACTCCCTTCACGACCGTCAAAGAAATGGGATAGGTCTGTATAGATTACATTATCAGCCTGAAAATGAAACCTATCACCACCACTGTCAGCCAATGCAGAAATGACAGGTATCTTGCAAAAAATAAGAAGAACCATAAGGAAAAATAGGCAAATGCTCTTTATTTTTAGTAAGCCCGACTCCGTCTTATATGAAGCAATACATCTGACACGTTTAATGATTTGTGGTTTTGAATCCCCCATGCTTGCCGCAAAAAGTGGCACCGGCGGGGTTGATAGGGATTTTACAAAGTTTATTAAAGTTTCTCCATAGCCAATATGAAGATCACTTGGGAGTATCTCTAAAACAGAAGCGTCACAAGCCAACTCTCTATCTAAACGCATTTGCTTAAACGCAAAATAAACTACCGGATTAAACCAATAAATAATAATCAACAAACACATAATGCTGTTGATTTTTATATCTTTGTTTTTGCAATGTATCAGTTCGTGAAGCATGGCGTATCGCACATCGGTTAATGATATTTTCCCTGCGGGCAGTATAACTTGGGGCTTAAAAAAACCTACCGTCATAGGTGTTTTTACAAGAATGGATGAACCTAGCAGAACTTTACTTTTTATGCCCACCTCATATTTGCAGCGAAAAAATAGTGAAAGTATTTCTTCATCTTCGATAGGCTTTACAGACTCTTTGATTAGCCGTAGGTTTCGGCTATTTAATATTAGAAATATTGCCGAAACAATAATACCGGCAATCCATATCCACATAAAGATTATCGGCAGATATCCCGGTGCAAAACGTTCTACCGGTATCGCAAAATCTTGCAACCAATCAGTACCGTATACACCCATGGCCCCTTCCCCTGTAGGTATTGCGGTGCCTGTTGTTGTGACTTCTCCCAGATATGAAATACTTAACCAGCGACCCATGTCTAATGTGGCGAAGAAACTGCTTGGGATGAGTGGTACTATCAATAAAACAAAAAATAATAAACCCAGGTTATATTGCCATCTTACGGATATGTGTTTTTTTAACGCTTTTTTTAACAAAAAAATAAGCAGTACACCAATGGACGAAACAAAAGTTGTCGCAATAAAAAAAGTGAAGAATGTACTCATGGGTTCACCTGCTTTCGATCTAATTTCTTGTCTAAGATGCGCCTTAGCTCAGCTACATCATCGTCGGAGAGCTTATCTCGTTCTAATAAATTAACAACCATTGAGTTAAAAGCGCCGTCATAGAAGCGATTAAGGAATGTGTCATTTTCTATAGCAAGTATCTCCGATTCCTCTACAAGAGGTGTATAAACAAATACACGGCCGTCTTTTTCATATTGCAATGCATTTTTTTTGACTAAACGTGAAAGCAGTGTGTGTATTGTCTTTGGCTTCCATGCTGTAGTCATTTCCAGCCTTTCTACAACTTCATTGGTGCTAATTGGAGAGCCTGCTGACCAGATAACTTTCATTACTTGATATTCCGCATCTGATATTTCTGGTTTTCCCATAGGATTGCCTCCCGATTTTGCTTTTATTCTTACATATGTAATATTATTATAACATATTGTCTTTCGTCGTCAAACTTAATTTATGGGTTAAATCCCTTGACTTTCATATCTTACACTTGTAATATATTGATAAGTATTACAAGTGTAAGATTAAAAATTATGATTTTGAGGTAAATATGAAATGATTGATCTTATTAAAGATACCGCAACAGCATCATATCGCTTTATTACGCATCGGATATTATGGCTGTCAGTCATAGTGGCAGTGCTATTTTATGTAATGATTGCTCAATTATTTGAATTGCAAATTATATTAGCTGATACATTTATCCCTCTGCCCCCTGTCATCACCACCGTCGAGCAAATTCTGCCGGCGCAAAGAGGCAATATATATGACCGCCTTGGAAGACCGCTGTCCGTTAATGTACCTGCGTTTGTTGTAACTATGGATCCGACTATTGCTATATCAAATGAGGCACTTCTGGAATTGACAAGGCTCTTTGAGCGGAACAATGAGGATTTTGTAAATGATTTTCCGATGACTGAAGTATGGCCATATGAGTTTAACCTAGGAGGCAATACCCCTGAGGTGCAAAGTCGCCGGGAATTTCGCTGGAAAGATGATATGGCTATACCCGACCCAACTAATGCCACCGCAGCAGATTCTTTTTTACATCTGCGAACGTGGTTTGGCATAGACCCGGAAATATCTAACGAGGATGCCCGGCGTATTTTAAACTTCCGCACAATGATATTTGAAAGGCGGTTTAGGCCGCAGATTTTTGTGATAGCAACAGATGTATCTATTTATACAATTGCAACAATTGAGGAACTTAATACTTTCTATACCGGTATTGGAATAGAAATACGCACCGTTAGATACTATCCATATGACATATATCTTTCCCACATACTGGGGTATACAGGTGTGATAAATGCTGAGGAGCTGGAGGTAAATCCTGACTATGCCCTGGATGATATTATCGGAAAGGCCGGGCTGGAGCGTTCTCAGGAGCATCTTCTTCGGGGGACCCCTGGCGTTCAGGTAGTGGAGATTAATCCTGCTACAGGTAGGCGAATAGGTACTGTGGCTGATGTGACCCCACCTGTTGCAGGTAATAATATTTTTCTTACGATAGATATTGAGATGCAGCGTCAAACTTACTATATCCTGAAGGATTATCTGACAGAAATTGCTATCCGTAGGATACAGAGCAGTGGCCCTGCGGATTCTCGCATTACCCATCAGCGGATATTTAATAATTTATTCAGCGCTGGATGGATTCCGATCCGGGACATATTGGAGGCAGAAGCCGAAACTGGCGCATATATATTACGTCAGTATATTTTAGATCGGTTTCCGGAAGCCACTGCTTCGCGGCAAGATAGAGATCGTATTATTAGCATACTAACAAGTGGCGTAGATGCCGGGCGCATCACTCCGGCAATGGTGTTTACGACAATGGTGGATTTGGGGATTTTATCCGATTATGATGATTTTTCCGCTAGGGCTACAGCTGGGAGAGTATCGGCAAATTCCCTTATTGTCGAGAAATTGCGGATGGGGGAACTAACCCCGCAAATGATAAATATCGATCCGGCTACAGGGTCGATAGTGGTTGTAGATGTGCAGACCGGGGCTGTTCTTGCGGCGGTATCTTACCCTTCTTATGACATTAATAGACTGGCTAATCGCATTGATGCTGAATATTTTTTCCGAATAAACGGTGATGATCCTACTCACCCCATGATAAACCGGCCTTTTATGGAATCATTGGCACCGGGTTCTACTTTCAAGATGATTACTGCGGCGGCGGGTCTTGAAACAGGGGTTATCACACCAACAACCAGAATACGTGACGGAGTTGTTTTTACCCGTGCGGGCAGGCCTACTGCCCGATGTAATTCCAGCGTCGGACATGGAAGTATCAATGTAACGCAAGCTATTTCAACCTCTTGCAACTATTTTTTCTTTGAAACCGCTATGCTTTTGGGCAATAACCAACGCCAGCGGATAGATACTCTTAATCAATTTATGGAGTTTTTCGGACTTAACCAGCGAACAGGTGTAGAAATTGGAGAGTTTGCAGATAGATATAACCGAGAAATAACCCCTAATATCATGGCGTCTCCGGATTACAAGGAGTTTATCCATCTTAGACGAAACGAATTTGCCCCTAGAAACCAGTGGGATTGGTTTGATGGGGATACTATTAGGGCGGCGATAGGCCAATCTTATAACAATACATCGTCTGCTATGATGGCAAGGTATATTGCTCAAATTGCCAATAATGGTGTGCGACTGCCGTTACATTTGGTGGATACCGTTAGAAACTACAGGGGCGATATATTAAGCCGTACTGTTCCTGTGCCGGACTATACTGGGATGGAATTGTCGGAGGGCACATGGGATATTTTGCAGTACGGAATGTTACAAACAACAGAGGGGTGGGGTACGGCAACCCGACACTTTAGAGGTTTTCCGATACCTGTTGCGGGTAAAACCGGCACTGCGGAGCAGATGGTAAATAGGCTATCTCATACGAGTTTTGGAGGGTTTGCGCCTTTTGATGACCCTCAAATTGCAATTTACGTTACGGTTCCATTTGGTGATACCAGGGTTATGCCAGCGGCGGCTACACAAATTGCCAGGGATGTCATCTATGCATTTTTAGTGCTGCCAACAACAGGTGTAGAGAGGCCAACAGAAAAGAATATTCTTTTGCCTTAAATCTTACAAATGTAATATCAGTTTTGATGATAATGACGAAGGCTTTTCATGGATGACTGGCAATGGAATGTCACTAATAGGGCGGATAGGAGGAACAATGAACTATTCCAAATTAAGTATTAATCGAAGGCGTAAGCGCCAAAAATCTCAAATAACTCGTATACGCAATAAAATAAGCTTGATGTTCTTACGTACAATCCTGGCGGCTTTGCTAATAAGTTGTTTTGCCATTGCAGGCATAGGTTATGGTGCCTGGCGTAGTGTTATAGCCAATTCCCCGGAGCTTCATATACATGAAATTCACCCAATAAATTACGCATCTGTAATAATCTGTTCCCTTACAGGGGAGGAGCTGGTGCGCCTTCATGCAGGTGTTAACCGTACCAATGTAACGCTTAATCAAATCCCCGAGCATGTGCGAAATGCTTTTATCGCAATAGAAGACGAGCGTTTCTACTATCACAATGGCATAGATATCCGCAGCATTGGCCGTGCGCTGTGGGCTCTTGTTGGGACAGAAGACGGTGGAGCTCAAGGAGCCAGTACTATTACTCAGCAGTTAATAAAAAACCGCCTAGAGCGTTTTGACAGCGACCTTATAACAAAATTGCAGGAGCAATATCTCGCCGTACAATTTGAAAGAGCTTTGGTAGAGGCTCATGACGGCTGCGTACGCTCAGCTAAAGACTATGTATTGGAAGTTTACTTAAATACTATTAACCTTGGCCGTACAAACCACGGTGTACAAGCCGCGGCGCTATTTTATTACGGTGTAGATGTGTGGGATTTGACCATTGCACAAGCGGCTACAATAGCCGCAATTACACAAAATCCTTCACGCTTTCCACCAGACATACGCCCGGAAGATAACTGGGAAAGAGCAAGGCTGGTGCTGGTAAAAATGCATGAGCTGGGCTTTATAACCGATGAAGAATTTTATGAAGCGTACTGCATCAGCGTTTACGACACAATTGTAAGGGGAGACGGCGGCGAGATACGAGAGACAGTATCTCCTTTTGACTGCTTTACAGACGCTCTTCTTACGCAGTTGCGGGACGACTTAGTAGAGACTCTTAACATTACGGAATTTGAAGCGGATCAAATCATTTTTACACAGGGGCTTAGGATATATTCTACCCAGAATACACAAATGCAGGCCATAGTCGACGATGTCTTCCTAGATGATTCCTTGTTCCCCGGGGCAAGGTTTGAAATTGATGTACTGTATCTGGTGACCGTTCTAAACGAAATAACAGGACAAAGACGTGAACACAGCGTTCAGGGCACTGTCCGCAATAGGGATGAAGCAGAAGCCTTTATAACCCAAGCTCAGTATGATTTGCTGGGTTCCAATGACACAATTGTAAGCGAACGCCGGATTTTTACTCCGCAACCCCAGGGAGCCTTTGTTCTGATGGATCATCATAATGGGCACGTGCTTGCGATTAGGGGTTTAAGAGGAGACAAAACCGAAAGCCGCGCTTTTTGCCGCGCTACTATGGCCACACGCTCCCCTGGAAGCCAGCTAAAGCCCATGGTTTTTGCCGCCGGTTTTGATTTGGGTATACTTACTCCAGCCAGCACCATTGATGATGTGCCATGGGTAATCACACCTGCAGGTGGGCAGCGCTATCAGCCGGGCAACTGGTGGGGGCGGCGTTATTATGGTCTTTCTACATCCCGCAGGGCTATTCATACGTCAATGAATATCGTATCGGTGCGAGCCTTAGTAGAAAATATCGGCATCGAAACTGGCTTTGCCTATATGCTTAACTTTGGCTTTACAACATTGGAAGGGGAAACAGGCGGGCGTCCTTTTTCTGACAGGATTCCCGCCTTGGCTCTTGGCGGCCTTACCGAAGGCGTTATTCTTTTAGAGCTGGCGGCAGCTTACGCCGCAGTTGCAAACCAAGGAAACTACAACAGGCCGATCTTCTACACTCATGTTTTAGACCACAACGGCAATGTTTTATTAGAAAATATACATGAGCCTCATCAAGTGGTACGCAGAGAAACCGCATATCTTTTAACAGACACAATGCGGGATACTCTACGCGCTTCAGGCGCCACTGGCCACGCTGCCAATTTTAGCGACCAGCAATTGCGCAGGGATATCCCTATTGCCGGTAAAACCGGTACATCACAACATACCCGAGACCTTGGCTTTACCGGTTTCACGCCATATTTCACGGCGGCTGTGTGGATGGGGTATGACAATAATCAGCATCTTCCTCCAGGGTCAGGTTCTTATCATATGCGCATATGGCGCAATATAATGGAGCGCATCCATGAAGACCTGTCGCCGAGACAATTTCCAGAGCGCCCTTCAACTGTTGCTGTTCACTCGGTGTGCAGGGATTCCGGGCATCCTGCTACGGAATTGTGTCGTATAGACCCGCGAGGTAACCGTGTACATTCAGATCTTTTTGCGTCAGGTACTTTACCTTCCGAGCCGTGTCCGGTTCATCAACAATTTACTATTTGTACGATACATGGGTACCTGGCAGGATCAAGCTGCCATCCATATTTTATAGAAACTCGTGTAGGTATTGTGCGTCCCATACCTCTGCCGGATCATGCTCATGGAGCCAATATAGGTGATAGACATATAGAGTTCCCATTTGCTGTATTAGAAGGGCATGAGTGTCCTCATTGTGACGGCCATCATTATGAAGAGCAGTATTATGATGAAATGCCGGGTGATGGCATATATGATTCATATATACCAGAGGCCTCATTTCCATATATCCCAATTCTAACACCGCAACCTTACCAGCAGTATGAAGACCATTCAGAGGTGTCTAATCTACCCCCAGAACCTGATTATCCCGATGATGTAACTAGTGAGAATGATGACGAGGAGGGCGACTAGTGCGTAAAAAGAAAATGAAATTGCTATGTGCGCTTGTGTTGGCGTTGCTAATTTTTAATGTATCCTGTTCATCCCCACAAGATCAATCGGAGGAGGGTGTGGATTCAATCTCAAGTGGGCCAATGCTTCCCAATGAACTTCTGCTACAGTATTTTGCTCTTATAGAAAATGGACAATTCGAAGAAATGTACTATATGTTATCGTCATTTAGCCAATCGAATGTCACAAAAGAAGATTTCATAGAAAGAAATAGAAATATCTACGAAGGGATTGGGGCTCATAATATTGCGGTTACGATCACAAAAATGTATGAGAATAATCCCCTCACAGCACAAAAAATTGTAAGGTTTGATTTGCGTATGGATACAATAGCTGGGGCAATAACTCATGATGGATATGCTTTTTTCGACTTAAATTCGGATAATGAATACCGGATGCACTGGTCATCACGCTTGATTTTTCCAGAGTTTGGAGACAATTACAGGGTGAGGATCGGTATTTTGCCGGCACGGCGAGGCAGCATATACGACCGAAACGGGGAAATGCTTGCGGGGCCAGGCCCTGCCTCAAATGTAGGATTTGTGCCTGGGAGAATGAGTGATGATGAGGAAGATATCATCAAAGTCGCGGAGCTTCTAGAAATGACACCTGAGGGCATTATAAGAAGGCTTGGTGCTTCCTATGTAAGAGATGACACCTTCGTTTTATTAAGAACTATTCCCTGGGATGCTCAGGATTTAATAGATGAGTTACTAACTGTTCAAGGAATTATGATTAGTAATACTACTGTCAGGTATTATCCATTAGGCCAAAGCGCGGCTCACTTGACAGGGTATATACAGAATATTAACGCCGAAGAGTTAGAGGCCCTTAGAGATCAGGGTTATCATATGAACAGCGTAATCGGAAGATCGGGACTGGAAAGTATATTTGAAGATCACCTTCGCGCCAGAGATGGGAGAGAGATTTTTATAGTTGATGGTGAAGGAAACAGAACATTTACCTTAGCACGCAAATCACCTGTAAACGGCAACAATTTACATCTAACCATCGACGCAAATATCCAAAGACAACTCTATTCTTTATTTGACACCGATAAAAGCGCTTCTGTTGCCACAAACCCTTTAACCGGGGAAGTGCTCGCTCTTGTAAGCACACCTGCCTACGACCCAAATGATTTTATTCGCGGTATGACCACGAGTATTTGGACTGCCCTTAGTGAAGATGAAAGCCTCCCATTGTTTAACAGGTTTAGATCAGCATTTAGCCCCGGTTCGACAATGAAGGCACTAACCGCGGCTATTGGCGTAGAAGCCGGGGTTATTCAGCCGGATGTGGATACCAGGCGCAGTGGATTAAGATGGCAACTGGACGAGAGCTGGGGCGGATATTTTATTACAACGGTGCGAGATTATAGCGGCCCAGCCAATCTCAATAACGCAATGGCTATTTCAGATAATATTTATTTTGCGATGGCTTCATTAGAAATTGGTGCAGAATTATTTGCTAGAGAGCTTAGGGCGCTTGGGTTTGAAGAGCGGATACCTTTTGAATACGGGCTATTTTCCTCTACAATATCAAGAACAGGGACAATTGAATCCGATATTCAATTAGCCGACAGCGGATATGGGCAAGGCGAAATACTTATGAATCCCGTACATCTTGCCGCGATTTATGCAGCTTTTGTTAATGATGGTAATATCCTGGAACCGTGGCTTATTCTTGATAGGCCTTATCCGCCCGAAGTATGGATACCCAATGCCTTTACGCCCCAAACGGCAGGGATTGTGTTGGATAGTCTGATTTATTCAATTGAATATGGAACAGGCCAGCCAGCACGGATTCCCGGTGTAACCCTTGCCGGTAAAACAGGCACGGCGGAGATAAAGCTGACACAAGATGATAGAGCCGGGACAGAGCTTGGATGGTTTGTTTTATTTACTACAGATGAAGATGCCAAAAATCCTTTATTGGTAGTCTCAATGGTTGAGGATGTGCAGGGTCGTGGAGGCAGCGGCTATGTAGTTCCTAGAGTGGCGTCGGTGTTTAATTAGAAAAAAACAAACTTAGAAAAAGCCATGATTTGACCAAGCTTGGTTGCTTCATGGCTTTTATATTTTTACCTTTTGGAATGATTGCTTTACATACTTACTTCCTACGTGCCTCCAACTCAAATACTACATCCCAGGTAACACCACCATCTTTGCTAGTCTGCTTCTGCCAACTAAAGGAGTTATCCGTGATATCTGAGAAGACCCACTGAGTCAGTTCTTTGGATACTGCACTGTTTTTCTCGGTAGCGTGTTCTCCCATTTCCTTACCTTGAAACTCCCAATCTCCGCTATATTGACAAAACAGATTCAGCTTAGCTCTTAGCTCATCTTTGCATATTACTGCGTTATTGTTATCTCTTAATATGTCTTGAGATAAATCAGTGACTTCGGTTTTATGTTTTACCTTCTTCATATAATCTTTCACACCCATGATTATCGAGATTGCTATGAAGGTGATGGTAAAGTTGATAAAAAACTCTAAGTATGACATGGTTAGAAATACGTATCCGTGCTCTACCCCAAAGTACAGCTCCTGGATCCACATATGGCCAAAGACCAGTCCAAGGATTAGTACATAGCAGACTAGAAAATAAATATAAATATTTTTGATTAATTTATCTAATATAAGCCACAGTACAACACAAGCGATTAAGAAGGCATCCCTTGTAATAAAGCGGGTTAATACCATCTGGCCAACACTATCAAATCCACTTCCTGCAAACTCGGTGACATAATAAATCCAGTACATAATCTTTGAAAGGGCCAAGTATGCGAACAGCATCTTTTTTATAGGCTGTAGCCTATCTTTTTTCTTGTCCATCGAGCGCTCCTTATTTTGTAATGAGATATAAGTTATGCAGTGCTCTTGTACATATTAGGTAAAGCATCTTGCGACCGAAGGGGCCTTCAAAGATGTTGCTACCGTATTCTGGGCAGATTACAGCGTCAAACTCTAGGCCCTTTGCATAGGGAAGAGCCATTACCATTATGCCCGGGGCGAAGCTGGCATTTGTATTTGCTATTAGCTTGATGGGAGTTGTGAGGTTTGCGGCTTGGAGTTCTTCGTAGAATCGCTTCGCTTCTCTTGTTGTGGATAGCAGTATGCCAACGGTATTGTAGCCCTCGGGGAGGTTGCGGATTATGTCGCAGGTGGTAGCTATAGGGTTTTGGCTTGGGATTATTGCTGGCTCGTCTCCATGGCGCATGTATAGTGAGGATAGGTCTATATTGTCGCCGCCTGCAAGTACCTTGGTGGCGAAGCGGCTTATTTCGTAGGTGGAGCGGTAGCTTGTGGTTAGGGGGATTAGCTGAGCTGTGGGGTATTCGGCTTGTAAATGGTCAGTGGCGTGTAGGTTTATACTGGGATATAGGGCTTGGTTTACATCTGCCAGCACTGTGAAGTGGCTGTCTGTAAATAATCGCCTTAGTATGCGGTGCTGTAGCACGGATACATCTTGAGCTTCGTCTATTAGGATGTGTTTTACTTGTTTTTCCTGGGGGATACGGCCTGTTAATATGTCGATATACATCAACATTAGTGCATCTTCGAAGTATATTCTTTCTTGGTTAAGGGCTTCTTTGGCTATGCCTATCGGTAGATTGTCATTGCCTGTGGCTCTGCGCTGCTTTTTGCCCCAGGAGGTGAGAAGACGTTCGTATATACGCTTTGCGCGGGGCATTAGGCGGCTGCGCAGGTCTTGGATTACTATGCTTTTTTCTTCTTCGAATAGGCGGCGGGCATCACCCATTGAGAAGTTTTCTTCGTGGATGGCGTTGAACAGCTCTGTTATGGCACGGTTGTTTTTTTGAAAATATTCGTCGTAGCGCTGGTTTACATAAGTCATAATTCTGGCGGTTTTGGTGGATAGGGTGCTGTGGGAGGTGCGGTCTTGGTATAGGGCGGCTAGGCGCTCGGAAGTGCATAGGATGTCTTGATTGAAGCGTACTGCCTCGAAGGATGGTGTGTAATTTTTGATATATTCTTCCAGATAGGCTATGAATTCGGGGGAGTACTTTTGTGCAAGCCACGCGCGGCGGGCATCACGTTCTGGGGCAGTGGATAGGTATTCTATTTGTTGGTATTGATTGTGGAAGGCGCGTTTTCCTGGTAAGTAGTTCTCCATTAGGCCTGGGAAATCTAGGGTTTCTACGTCATCTTCTCCTAGGTCGGGGATTATTCCTTCTATATATGAAGCAAAAATTGGGCTTGGGGAAAATATGCGCACCTTGGCAGAGGAGAGGGATTCTCTGTGGCGGTACAGCAAATAGGCTAATCGATGAAGGCCTACTGAGGTTTTTCCGCTTCCTGCGGGCCCAAAGACTAGTACATCCTTAGACTCGCTACGGATGGCGGCGTTTTGCTCTTTTTGGATGGAGTGGATTATGGTCTTGATTTTGGCGTCGGATATTTTTGAAAGCTCTTGGCGTAAGATATCGTCTTCTATTGCCAGGTCTGAGTCAAAGAAGTACTTCAACTCTCCTTTTTCTATTTGGAATTGGCGTTTTAAGGTTATCTCCCCCTGGATTGGGGGAAGTTGCCCCCTGGCATCTGGGGGGATTTCAAAGGATGCCCGGCCTATGCCGTAGTCATAATATAAGGATGAGATAGGGGCACGCCAGTCGTATACGTGGTAAGTATGAGTCTTTTCATCTAGGAGAGAATGGCGGCCGATGTAGATTTCTTCCGGGGAATAGCCATCTTCTGTGAAGTCTATTCTGGCGAAATAGGGGGTATTCAGTAGTCGCTGTAGATGCTTTAGGTGGATGCTGGTTTTACCGTAAGCTTGCTCTTGCTGGGCTACTTCTGTTGCGTACATGGTAAGTAGAACTACATCATCAAAGTCCCGTATTATTCCGGTGGCTCTGGACATGCTGCGGCGGGCTTCTATTACGCTGTCTTTGCGGGACTGGAGTCCCTGAGCTACTGCGTTTATTTGGTCTAAAAGTATCTGTCGTACATTAGATAGCTTGCTTGTTTCTTTTTCCATGGTGTCACTCCTAGATAATTGAAATGGATATTCATTTATATTGTAATAAAAAGCCCTTGTCAACGACTTGACAAGGGCTTATGGTAGTTTACTTGGATTGTGGTTACAGTGCGCTAAGCTCGGCTTCTACTTTTTCCAACATTGCAGTAAACTTTGCTTGCTTTTCTCGCTCTTCGTTTATCAGGCTTTCCGGGGCTTTGGACATGAAGCCTTGGTTATTTAGTTTGCCGTCTACGCGAGCCAGTTCTTGTTGGAGCTTTTGTTTTTCTTTTGTGAGGCGGACTTTTTCGTTTGCAGTATCCACAGTCCACGGCACATATAAATATCCGGCAGTAAATCCTGCATATACTAGTTCACCTTTAGGGCTTTGCTTCAGACTATTATCAAAAGTTGCATGGGATAACTCACGGGATGGTGATTTTACAATTATTGATTTAGCCCCTGCAAGAGCGCTGAATAAATCCTTCCGACTTTCAAACAGCTTTCTGGCATATTCATCTGCTGGCTGAACTATTATTTCTTCAAACTTATGGGAGGGCGCAACTTGCTTTTCAGCACGCATATTACGTACAGATCGCACGGCGCTTTTGATATGCTCAATGCAATTTTCTGCTTCAATATTATCCATAGCCTTATCAAAAGTTGGCCACGAAGAAAGCATTATGGTCTCTTCTTTATCTTGCAAGGCCAAGAATAAATCCTCAGTAATAAACGGTGTTACTGGGTGCAATAGTTTAAGGGCTGACATAAGCACTTTGCGAAGTGTCTCTTGTGCTGCACGGCGCTCCATGGCTCTCTCTGGCTCTTTGGCATATAGGCGGGGCTTTACCATTTCTATATACCAATCGCAAAACTCGTCCCAAATAAAGTCTACGATTTTCTGTGTAGACATGCCCAATTCGTGAGAATCTATCTTTTCGGTTACCTCCTTGGTTAAGCTATTTATTCTGGATAGTATCCAGAGATCTTCTACTTCCAGAGGATTATTACATGAGTCATCACTGTAATCTTCCAGATTCATTAGAACGAAACGGGTGGCGTTCCATAGCTTATTCATGAAATTGCGGCAGAACTCTACACGTTCCCAGTAGAAGCGGGAGTCGCTGTCTATGGCGTTGCCACTTAGAAGTGTAAGACGTAGCACGTCGGCTCCGTATTTCTCTATTACTTCTTTTGGGTCTATGCCATTGCCTAGGGATTTGGCCATTTTTCGGCCTTTGTCATCCCGGATGGTGCCATGGATTATTACGTTGGTGAACGGGGCTTCTCCCATGTATTTTTCGCCCATGAACATCATGCGTACAACCCAGTTGAAGATAATCTCCTGGGCTGTGCATAGTACATTTGTGGGGTAGAAATAGTCTAGGTCTGGGGTTTTTTCTGGCCAGCCTAGGGTCGAGAAGGGCCATAGTGCTGAGGAGAACCAGGTGTCCAGGGTGTCATCGTCTTGACGCAGATTGGTGTTTCCGCAAGTGGAACAGACCTCGGGAGTGGTTTTGGCAACAGTTATATGTCCTTCTGGGCAGAAGTATGCAGGGATGCGATGCCCCCACCATATTTGGCGTGAGATACACCAATCTCTGATTATCGTAAGCCAGTGTTGATATACCTTGCCAAAGCGCTCACGGTTGAATTTTAGCTTGCCGGAGGTGTAGGCTTCCAAGGCTGGCTTGGCCAGCTCCTCCATTTTTAAGAACCATTGTAGTTTTATCAAGGGCTCTACAACTACATGGCAGCGGTCGTGGGTACCTTTGGCGTGGGTTATGGTTTCGGTTTTGATATATAGGCCTTTGGCAGTCATTTCTTCTATGATTTTTGTGCGGGCATCTTCCCGGGTTAGGCCTTTGTAATGGGTGCCTGCGTTGTTGATGGTGCCGTCGTCGTTCATTACATTGATTATGGGTAGGTTGTGGCGCTGGCCTATTTCGAAGTCGTTAGGGTCGTGGGCTGGGGTTACTTTTACTGCCCCGGTGCCGTAGGCTGGGTCTACATATGAATCTGCTATTATTGGGATTTGGCGGTTTACCATAGGAATGATTACGTTCTTACCGATAAGAGCAGTATAGCGTTCATCTTCTGGGTGGACTGCTATGGCTGTGTCACCCAGCATGGTTTCCGGGCGGGTAGTGGCGAAGGTAATATATTCGCCCGCTTCTCCATGGATAGGATATTTAAAGTGGTATAGGTGGCCTTCACCGTCTTCGTGTTCTACTTCTGCGTCGGAGATGGTAGTTTGGCATTTGGTACACCAGTTTACCAGCCGCTCGCCTCTGTAGATTTTGCCTTCTTCGTATAGGCGTACAAAAACTTCTAGTACTGCGTCTGAGAGCCCTTCGTCCATTGTAAATCGCTCTCTGTCCCAGTCACAGGAGAAGCCCATTAGTTTCAGTTGGCTTATTATTGTGCCACCGTATAACTCTTTCCATTGCCATACTCTTTCCAGAAAGGCATCACGGCCTAGATCGTCCTTAGTCAGGCCTTCTTTTGCAATGGCTTTTACCACTTGCACTTCTGTGGAAATTGCGGCGTGATCTGTGCCAGGCAGCCACAGGGCTTCATAGCCTTGCATGCGCTTTGTACGGATCAATATGTCTTGGATTGTATTGTTGAATGCGTGACCTACGTGGAGTTTATCGGTGATATTAGGGGGGGGGATCATTATCGTGTATGGGGTTTTATCTGGGTTTACTTTGGCTTTGAAATAGCCTTTCTCCATCCAGCGGGCGTAGATTTCACTCTCCCTGGATGGGTCGTAGGTGCGGTTTAGCTCTTTCATATAAAATCTCCTTAATATACAAGTACCGAACGTACATCATAGCCAGCCAGGGCTTCTCTGCCCCCCAAATCTGCTAGCTCTATGAAAAACAGCATGGACACGACTTCCCCGCCCATCTGGGTTATCAGGTCTGCGGTGGCTTTTGCTGTGCCGCCTGTGGCTAGTAGGTCGTCTGCTATGATGTATTTATGTCCGGGGATGATAGCATCTTTATGGATTTCAATTATCGCCGAGCCGTATTCTAGGGCGTATTCACGGCGGGCAACCTCGCTCGGTAGCTTACCCGCCTTGCGCACAGGTACAAAGCCTCGCCTCAGCTTATAGGCCATTGGCATACCGAAGATAAAGCCGCGAGATTCCGGGCCTAATACAGTGTCATACTCCATGCCGTCTAGCAGGTCTATCATTGCGTCTACTGCGCCCACTAATGCGGCTGGGTCTTTGAGTACTGTGGTTATATCCCTAAATAGTATACCGGGGATTGGAAAGTCGGGGATGTCTCGAACGAATTTTTTTAAATCCATAATGCACCTCTGTAGGCATAGATTTGCCCTTGTAGGGCAGAATAAAACAAAACTTATATGAAAGGAGAACTAACATGGCCGCAAATTCACACATTAGGTGTAATGTAAGCAAGTGTAAATTCAACGATACGCCTTCTCACTGCTGTAGCCTTACGGATATCATTGTAGGCAATAGCACCCCAGATCCTCATGATAAATGTGATACCGAGTGCGATAGTTTTGAGGAGAAAATAGGGTAGTAAAATAATGTTTAAAAGAAAACCGCGCATTGCGCGGTTTTCTTTTATTTATTAGCGTGCATACTCTATTGCTCTTGTTTCTCTTATTAGGCTTAGTTTTATTTGGCCTGGGTATTCCAGTTCTTCCTCTATGCGCTTGGCTATATCTTTTGCTAGTAGGTTTAGAGTTGCGTCGTTTACTTCTTCTGGAAGGATTACTATGCGGAGTTCGCGGCCTGCTTGTATTGCGAAGGATTTTTCTACGCCTTTGAAACTGTCAGCTATTGCTTCTAGATTTTGTAGGCGTTTTATATATGATTCTAAGGTTTCACGTCTTGCACCTGGTCTTGCACCTGAGATGGCGTCTGCCATTTGTACTATTACTGCGATTATTGTGTTGGGCTCTACATCTCCGTGGTGGGCTTCTACTGCGTTCACTACTAAGGGGATTTCTTTGTATTTTCTACATAGTGCTGCACCTATGGATACGTGGCTACCTTCTACATCGTGATCTACGGCCTTGCCTATATCGTGTAGTAGGCCGGCACGTTTTGCCAGGGTTACGTCTGCGCCTAATTCTCCAGCAATTATTCCACTTAGGTAGGCCACCTCTATTGAGTGTTTTAGGACGTTTTGACCATAGCTGGTACGGAATTTCATTTTGCCCAGTAAGCGAACCAACTCTGGGTGGATATTGTGTACACCGGTTTCGAAGGTGGCGCTTTCGCCTTCTTCTTTGATTTGGGCGTCTACTTCTTTACGAGCTTTTTCGACCATTTCTTCTATGCGGGCAGGGTGAACTCTGCCGTCTAGTATGAGTTTTTCTAGGGCTATGCGGGCGATTTCTCTGCGCATTGGATCAAACCCTGAAAGGATTACTGCTTCCGGGGTATCGTCTATGATTAGATCTATCCCGGTTAAGCTTTCTAGTGCCCGGATATTGCGGCCTTCTCTTCCTATTATTCGGCCTTTCATTTCGTCACTGGGTAGGCTTACTACTGAAACCGTAGTTTCTGCAATATGATCTACTGCGCAGCGCTGTACTGCTTGGGCTAGGATTTCTTGCACTTTTTTGTCGGCTTCGGCTTTGGCAGTAGCTTCTATTTCCCGCACCACTTTGGCCGATTCTATTCTGGCATCGTGTTCTATTAATGCTACTAGGTTTTGCTTTGCCTCCTGAGAGGTTAGCCCTGCTATCCGTTCTAGTTCTTGGTGTTGCTGGGTTAGGGCTTCTGATACTTCTTGCTCTTTTTGTTCTAGTTTTTCTTTTTGTTTTTGCAGCTGGTTTTCTTTTTTCTCATGATTTTCCAGCTTTCGATCTAGCACTTCTTCTTTTTGTAACAAGCGTTTTTCTAAACGCTGCAACTCGTTTCTGCGTTCTTTCGCATCTCTGTCAGCCTCGTTTTTTACGCGGATGCTTTCTTCTTTTGCTTCCAGCATCATCTCTTTGGACCTTGATTCAGCGGCCCTTTTGGCTTCTTCGATTAGATTTTTTGCTTGTATTTCGGCAGAGCCTAGTGCCGACTCTGCTACTCTTTTCCTGTGGGCAATGCCCAGGAAAATACCAACAATTATTCCACAGATTAAAGCTACAGCGGCAGCTATTATTACTACTGCCACATTCATCTGATACACCTCCAATTTTAGCGCCATAGCGCCACAGGAGTATACTCTTTTTTGAGGATATGTGTCAAATGATTGTTGTGGCTGGGTTGGGATTGGGAAATAATAAAAACCTTGGGGCGCTGCCCCAATCTGGAAAAATTTTAAAAGAACCGCGCTTTCGCACGGTTCGGGAGATTTTTGAGGATTTATTCCGATGCTCCTATGCTTATTATTCCTTGTAGAGGGCGATAGGAGGAGGTGTTTATTTTTATTTCTTCTACTTCTTGACCATCTATAAATATGTGTTTGAATACTTCGTAGCGGTAGCCCATTTGGCTTTCTAGAATTACTACGCGCTCCCCTGGGGGCAAGTCTTGATCTATTACTTCTTTGTAGGGTTCTGGAGGGATTACGTCTACTCTACGGCTTGAAAACTGTAGGCTGCGATTGGGAGGGCGGTCGTCTTTGCCGTGGATGGTTACTGTTAGATTATTGTAGCTTAGCTGGCTTACTATTAGGATTGGATGAGGGGTATTGTTTTTGAATTTTAGGTCGTAATAGTCTCCGGCTATTGTGGCGTCGAAGCCGTAGTCTGCATAGCTAACTCTGGCTGAGTGATTGTGGCGTTGTACAACTGTTAGTTCGGCTAGCAGTATAGCATTGTATAGTGTGGTTACTACTTGGCAGATGCCGCCACCTATGTCTTCTACCGGTTCGCCTCGTACTAGTACTATTGCTGCTTCGTATTCATTGCCTGGCAGATGCGAGCCTATTAGGGCGCTAGCGGAGAAGACCTCGCCTGGATATAGCATTTGGTTGTGGATGCGGTCGGACGCGCGCTGGATGTTGCGGACTCTTGGATCGTGGGTTCCTGTGGTTATTGGGGTGGAGAAGCTGCTCATATTAGAGACGGTGAATTGCATGTCAGCAGTGGTAAAGACCGGGGGGAGTGTTGACGTTTGCATTTCTACGTTGCCGCCGGATAATGTAGATATTAGCTGGTTTAGAGATGATATGGCGGTTTCTGTGTCTACTGATAGGCCTGAGGCTTCTGGGGTTATTGTTATTTGGCCGTTATTATATGAGAATCCGGCGTTTGTTGCTGGGGTTTGGACTTCTTTGGCTATGTACTGTAATTGGGATGTGATTTTTTCTTGGTTCATTCGTAGGGTCGGAGGTTCTGTTATTTTTGCGGGACGGCCTAACATTCTAGCTATGCGGGAGGGAAGGTTGCGGCGGTTGCTGTATTGTATTGCGGAGGATATTGCGTCTGAGAAGTCCAGCTGTATGCCTAGGTCTTTGTATGTACGCTGGGTTATGGTTTGGCCTTCGTGGCTGAAGGTTATTGCTACTGTGTCTAGGCTGGGTTGGAAGATTTGCATTAGTGCGGCGTGGGCTTCGTCTGGGGTTAGGCCTCCTACTGGGATGCCGTGTATGTACATATTACTGTAGATGCTGCCGGTTGTGGCCGGTGGGTTTAGGGCAGTGGCTACTACTAGTAGCACCAAGCTTGCGGCTGCTACTGACAGTATGGCCAGTAATCTGTTGGAGATTTTATTTCGTGGCATGGTTCACCTCTTTTTTATTACATGTATATTTATAAGAGGGCGAAAACATGCCGCAAGACATAGAATAGGGTAATTTTAGTAGGAGGGAATTGTATGCGCTTTAAAGAGTCTGTGATTGGGGTTAGTGTTCAAGGGAGGCCGATTAGGGCAATAACTGTGGGGCATGGGCCGATTGCTGTTATGTATAACGCCGCTCACCATGCTAATGAGTGGATTACTACAGATATTTTACTGCGGTTTGCTGAGGAATGTGTGGAGAGCTATAAGCCTTGGTATGAGCGGGTTACTTTGCATATGGTGCCTTTGGTTAATCCGGATGGTGTAGAGATGGTTAAGAGGGGAGGGCATAGGCATTGGAAGGCTAATGCTTCTGGGGTGGATTTGAATTCTAATTATCCTGCCGGGTGGGAACTTGCAAAGGCTCATAAATTTGCCCGTGGGTATACAAAGCCAGGGCCGCGGGATTATGTGGGGCCTTACCCTCTTAGTGAACCAGAAAGTAGAGCCATGGCTCAATATACAAGGCTAGTAAAGCCTATGGTTACTCTTAGCCTTCATACCCAGGGCGAGGAGATTTATTGGCGGTATCGGGATCATATGCCACCTGGGGCAGAAGAGCTGGCAAAGCGGCTGGCGAAAGCTAGTGGATATTTATTGGAAGATGTGCCTAGTGAGTCATCTCACGGGGGATATCGGGATTGGTTTATTGAAGAGTTTAACCGGCCGGGGTATACGATTGAATGTGGGCTTGGGGAGAGTCCATTGCCTTTTTCGGATTTTGATGGGATATATGAGAAGGTCTGTCCTCTTATGAAGGAGGCTTTAGGTCTGGTTTGATGCCAGGCCTTTTTTATTTACCGCTGCAAACGAAATCGCTATATGTAACGCCTTTGTAAGCAAAAAGCCCATAAATGTAACAACTTTGTCGTTGAATGACATTCTTGCTACAAATATAATTGGGATTATACATATGATAAAACCAATAAAGGAGATATTTTAGAATAATGGCATACGGAAGTAGGTGAACCCCAAATGCCAGATAAGGAAAAATTATACATACGCTATCGTAAGGATAGCACTTCTATTGACCGCAACGAAGTAAAAAAGCTAGACAGACCCTTTACGCTTTTGGGGAAACTGGCTTCACTTTTATTTATGGTTTTATGTGTTTTTGCAATTTGGCGCTTTACTCTGAGGGCCGACGAGTGGTACCTCTTGGGTGGGCTTATGTTTGTTTACTTGCTTATAAAACAGGTATGCGCTTTGTGGTATCGCCCTTCAAAGCGGGAGCTTACAAAGGATTATAAGGTTTCGGTTATTATTACTTGTTTTAATGAAAATCCTACATCAGTGGTGCAGATTTTTGAGAATATATTAGCTTTAGATTACCCGGTTCATGAGATACTTTTCTTGGATGATGGAAGTAAAGATACTTTGGCTTTTGATGTGGCCAAGTCTTTTGCCAAAGACCATCTGGTGGAGGCCCCTAATTTTCAGCTGGTGCGTTTTGGAGTGAATCGAGGGAAGCGGGCAGTCTTGTCTGATGGGCTTTATATGGCTGAGGGGGATTATGTTTTTCTTGTAGATTCAGACAGTGAGATTTTGCCCAATGCGCTTACAGAACTGCTGAGGCCTTTCGAAGATGGTAAGACCACATCCAGCGTAGGAAATATAGGGATACTTAACAAGGAAGAAAATTTCCTCACGAAGCTGCAATCTATTACATATTTTGGGTCTTTCCAGCTTGGGAGAGCGGCTCAATCTGTCACTGGGGATGTGGTTGTATGTAGTGGGGCTTTTAGTTTACATAAAAAGGATTTTATACTGGAAAATCTGGACGAACTTCATGAGGATAACATGTTTGGAATAACGGTGTCTGCCGGGGATGACCGGGCTATCACGACCTTTTCAAAAAAATCTGGAGGAAAGACTAGATACCAGAGCACAGCTTATTGCGAAACCCTTGCTCCGGATAAATGGAAGAAGTTTTTGTCTCAACGGCGCCGATGGACTCGCTCTGGGTATATTGGCAGCTTGAAATCTATAAAGGATATGTTTCCAAGGCAGCTGTGGTATCTGTTTTGGGCTTTTGCCGAAACGTACTTTTGGCTGATTGCTACTGTTTCATTTATTATTTCGGTGCTTAATAGGGGATTTCATTTCCACCTAATGGATGTGATTTTATATCACTGCATCATTTCTTTTAAGCATAATGGCTTTTATATGTTGTACAAGCCTACTCGGTTTTTGCTTGCGCCGATTTACACCTTTATTTATGGTTTTACATTAATTTATACGCGAATATATGCTGTTGTGACCTTGTATGACGATGGTTGGGGAACCAGAGGGCAGGGCAGAGAAAGTGAGGATACTGACTTTGTAATTGCAGAGCATGTAATATTTGTACCTGGTATTGGAGAACTGCCTCCCGCCGCTTGTGTGCCTCGTAAAGATAATATTGTCAGATGGCTGCCTATGCCGGATGCTGATGTGCGAAGAGCCGTGCGAGAGATTCATTTTCCGCTGCCTCGTGAACCAACTAGAGATGATATCAAGTGCCCGCTACCTCGTGCGCCTACGGGGAAAAGTGGGTGTAGGTTAAGAAGTTTCTCCCCAATATTACACAAAACCAAGAAAGACGGTGGTGCTATAAGCCATTTAAATCGTAATAAATCGCTATAGTATAGCGAACGACATTGAGAAACGTGATATTAAACCCTGATGGATTTGCAGATTCATCGGGGTTTTTGTTTGTCGTGGGGAAATTATAGTGATATATTTAGCGATGATAAACAATATGGGGGGAAAGATGCAGGCATATATATTTGATTTAGACGGTACCTTATTTGATAGCATGGGTGTATGGCGCAAGATTGATGATGCTTTCTTTGGAAAAAGAGGTTTAGACTGTCCTGATGATTATGCCTCGGCTATTTTACCTATGCCTTTTGAGGAATCTTCCAGATATACTATTGAGCGATTTGGATTAAATGAAACTCCGGAAGAAGTGCAGCAAGAGTGGCTGGATTTAGCTATTCATTTCTATACATCAGAGGTGGAGTTTAAACCTGGGGCTAAGGATTACCTAGAGAGTCTGGTAGCAAATGGGGCAAAACTAGCGGTGGCCACCAGCCTGCCTGAAGAAATTATGATTCCAACCTTGCATAAACACGACATCTATCATATATTTCATGCAATATGTACTGCCCAGGATGTGGGGTGCGGGAAAAATAAGCCCGATGTATTTATATTGGCAGCTAAGAAGCTCGGGGTTATGCCAGAGGATTGTCTTTTATACGATGACATTCTTCCCGCAGTAAAAAGTGCTAAGTCTATAGGAATGAAAGTCTGTGCCGTTTATGATAAAACCTCAGCAAAAGACTGGGGTGAAATACAGAAAATTGCAGACTACACAATTTCGGATTTTTTAGATATACCATTATAGTCACTGCGCGAAGCGCAGCCCCGCAGTAAAGCGAGGAAGCCAGCGGGGCTGTGCCCTGCGCCAGCGGCGAGGGGATGGGGCAGAGCCCCCATTCTAAAGGAGCTTGTATGATAATAGGAATTGACCTTGGTACCACCAACAGCCTTGCCGCCTACTATACCGAGGATGGCCCAAAGCTTATACCCAATGCTTTTGGGGAGTTTATGACTCCGTCAGTAGTGGGTGTAGATGAAGATGGGCAGATGTTGATAGGAAAAATAGCCAAAGAACGACTACTTACCCATGCATCACTTACAGCTTCGGTTTTTAAGCGGAGTATGGGTACAAAAAAGAACTTTGCCCTTGGGGATAAAAGCTTTCTGCCAGAGGAACTCTCAGCCCTTATTATCCGTCGCTTGAAGGAAGACGCGGAAGCCTTTCTTGATAAGTCTATTAAAGAGGCTGTTGTTAGTGTACCGGCTTATTTTTCTGATGCCCAGCGTAGGGCAACCAAGGCTGCAGGTGAGCTTGCGGGCTTAAAGGTTGAGCGTATTGTCAATGAGCCTACATGTGCTGCGTTAGCTTATGGCCTTCACGAAAAAGAAGATTACACGAAGTTTTTGGTATTTGACCTTGGAGGCGGTACCTTTGATGTTTCTATTTTAGAAAAATATAAAAGTGTAATGGAAGTGCGGGCCGTAGCTGGGGATAATTTTCTTGGCGGGGAAGACTTTACTCAGGTATTGATAAATCACTTTGCTATGAAGCATGACCTAGATTTAGCCCAGTTGGATCTACATGAAATGGCGGCACTGCGTAAAGCCGCGGAAAATGCGAAGATGGAGTTATCAGAAAATACACAGGCGCGTATGCGCTTTCATCTTGGTGAAGAAGTCCTTGAAGTGGATGTAACCCAGACCCAGTATGAAAAATACTGCGAACCTTTGTTTTCGTCTTTGCGCCACCCGATTAAACGTGCCTTAAGCGATGCTAATCTAAAGCTTTCGGATATAGGCAATGTATTGTTGGTAGGAGGTGCTACAAAGCTTCCGTTGGTGCGTAGCTTTGTTGGGAAGCTATTGGGGCGTTTTCCTGCGTCTTATATAAATCAAGATGAAGTTGTGGCTTTGGGTGCGGCTGTTCATGCTGCGTTAAAGGCCAGGGATGCGTCTCTTACAGAAATTGTACTTACGGATGTATGTCCATATACCCTTGGTACGGAAATCGCGATACAGCGGCCCAACGGCCTTTATGAAGGTGGACATTATGCCCCGATTATTGAGCGCAACGCTATTGTGCCTATTTCACGTGTGGAGCGTTTCTATACTCTTAACGATAACCAAGAAAAAATAGTTTCTGCGATACTCCAGGGAGAAAGCCGCCGTGCTGAGGATAATATAAAGCTGGGGGAGGTAGCCGTAGCGGTCCCTCCCAGCCCTGCCGGCAAAGAATCTGTGGATATTCGGTTTACTTATGACATTAACGGGATTTTAGAGGCGGAAGTAAAGGTTGTATCTACCGGGGAAGCTAAAAAAGTTGTAATTGAAAAAAGCCCCGGTTCCTTGACCCCGGAGGAGCTGGTTGAAAAACTTGAGGCAATGCAAGAGTTAAAAATCCATCCAAGAGAAAAAGAAGAATATAGATACCTACTGGCTTGGGGCGAGCGCCTCTACGAAGAAAGTCGAGGCGAAAGACGAAAGTATCTGGAAGATATACTGCGCCAGTACGACGATATGCTGGACGGGCAGGACGAGCGACAGATACGGGATTTTAGCCAGGAGTTAAAGGAAATTTTATCCGATATGGAGCAAGATATATAGAACAAATAGGGTTGTTTTCTCTGATAAAGGCTTAGTTTTCACTTAGAGGGAGGATTATTTATGCGCTATGTAATGGGTTATGCAACTGCGTTATGCTTACTGGTGTTGATTGTATGCCAAAGCATTATCTTTCCGACATTTTTTATGCCATTCTTTAGGCAGCAATATGCCAGTCAGGAGATTGCGGAGTATATTGGCATGACTGACGAGGAACTGATGTATGTAACTGTAGAGCTGTTGGATTATATGCGTGCCAGGCGTGATGATTTGGATGGCATACGGGCGACAGTAGGCGGGGTAGAACAGGAGTTTTTTTCCGAGCGGGACAAGGCTCATATGATTGATGTACGTGTGTTGTATGACCAGCTGTTTATGGTGCGTAACGTTGCCTTTTTTGCCTTTATCGGCCTTTTATGCCTAATGGCTATTACTAAGGCTCCGATAAAGCACTTGCTGGCACGGTGCAGCCGTGAGGTTATGGCTGGTTTCTTGATTCTTTCTGGTGTTCTGGCGGCGGTTATTGCCATTGACTTTGACCGAGCCTTTGAGATGTTTCATTTGATATTCTTTGACAATGATTTATGGATATTGTTCCCCCCTAGGGATAGATTGGTAATGATGGTGCCGTTGCAGTTTTTTATTAATATTTCTATTTTTATTGGGGTTTTGGCTGGGGCTATCCCGGTGATAATTATTATAGGGGCAACAATATATTTAAGGCATGAAGCCAATTCGGGTTATGGTAGGTTCTAGCATGAAGGTATTGAAGCGGATAGGAAGAATAGCATTGATGGTGCTTTTGGGGATAATTGCGTCCCCACTGATTCTGCTTGTGCTGATTATCTTTATAATCCTTTGTTTTGGGCGGCTGCGGTATTCTATCGACGCTAAAATTGGAGAGGAAAAGAAGGCACATATAGAAGTCAGTTATTTCATGCGTCTTATCCACTTTGTGTTTACTTACGGTGACAGAAAATCTGATACACGACTGCGAATTGCATGGATGCGTTCAGGTGGCGCCAAATCTACCCCGGTACGCATAGAGCCTGAAATAAACGAAGTTCCAAAAAAAGAAGAAATTAAGAAGCGTGAGACGAAAGAGCATAATGTAAGGGAAACAACAAAAGATAAGGGGCCAGAAAAAGAGAAAAAAACAGAAAAAAATAAGAAATCAAAAAACGAAAAGAAAGGGAAAAAAGACTGGCTAAAGCCTTTAAGGCAGGCAAAGGCCGTCTTGACATATCCTGACCGTAAAATTATCATGGCCTTGACCTTCCAAAGTTTAGGTAAATTCTTTAGAGCCTTAAAGCCCAGACGTTTTGATATTCATGGAGTTGTAGGCTTTGATGACCCTGCTACAACCGCCTGGGCGATGGGCGCATATGAAGTAGCACGGGGCGTAATCGGCTTTGGAGATAGTATCCGTATACTAGGAAGCTATCACGAAAAGGCTCTGCACTTGGATATAACTGCATCAGGCCGGGCCAGTCTTGGCAGGCTATTGTGGCCATTTTTATGGCTATATCTTAAAAAACCTATAAGGACAGTAATCCACAAGCATATTTTAAAATAACCCGAAGGGAGATTTATCATGAGTAGAGTAAAAGACAATCTGCAAGAGCTATTTTCAAAATTGGACGAGTATGTATCCACCAAGACCGTAGTAGGTGATCCGGTACACATCGGTGATGTAATCCTTATACCGCTAGTGGATGTGTCTCTAGGTATGGGCACCGCAATGGTAGCAAATACTGGAGAAGATAGTGGAAAAATTGAAGGCAAAGACGGCGGAGGTGGCGCACTAGGCGCGAAAATGACCCCTTCCGCAGTAGTGGTAATATCAGGTGGTACCGTGCAGTTGGTAAACATCAAAAATCAAGAAAGTGTAAACAAAGTGCTGGATATGATTCCTGGCATCCTTTCTAAGTTTGACCTAGGCTCATTTTTTAAGAAGAAGGAAGAGCCAGAAATAATAATAGAATCCGAGGTTGAGTAATAGTGTCAAAGAATAAAGGAAATGAAAAGCGAGTAGAAAGCATCGCTGACATGAACGTAGATTTTGCCCAGTGGTATACAGATGTAGTACGCAAGGCAGAAATGGCAGAGTACTCCAAAACCGGAGGATGTATAATCTTTCGCCCTTACGGCTTTGCGATATGGGAGCTAATCCGCAAGCATCTGGATGAAAAGCTAGCTGCCACAGGCCATGAAAATCTTTATATGCCGATGCTGATACCAGAGCATATGCTTCAAATGGAAAAAGACCATATAGAAGGTTTTGCCCCAGAGGTAGCGTGGGTAACCCACGGCGGAACAGAAGAGCTGACAGAGCGCTTCTGTATCCGCCCTACATCAGAAGTATTGTTCTGCGCCCACTATGCGGATACGGTTCAGTCATACCGTGATTTGCCCAAGCTATATAACCAGTGGTGTAATGTAATGCGCTGGGAGAAAACCACCAGGCCATTCCTGCGTACTCGGGAGTTTTTATGGCAGGAAGGCCATACTGCTCATGCAACGGCTGAGGAATCTTTGGCGGAAGCCCTTCTTATACTAGATATCTACTCCAACCTGACAGAGGACAAGCTGGCTATCCCAGTAATAAAAGGCCAAAAAACCGAGCGAGAAAAATTTGCAGGAGCCCTTGCGACTTATACGTTTGAGAGCCTGATGCATGACGGCAAGGCCCTGCAAACGGGCACTACCCATGATTTTGGTGATAAGTTTGCTAAAGTGTTTGGTATTCAATACTTGGATAAGAACAATCAGCTTCAATATGCCCATCAGTCTAGCTGGGGCATATCCACCAGGATGATTGGCGCTATAATTATGGTGCATGGCGATAATAATGGGTTGGTGCTTCCCCCTGCTATTGCGCCGATACAAGTAGTGATAATCCCTGTAGCGGCTCATAAGCCGGGAGTAATAGAAAAGGCAGAGGAGCTGCAAGCCCGCCTTAAAGACTTCCGAGTAAAAGTAGATAAATCTGACCATTCTCCCGGTTGGAAATTCGCCGAATATGAAATGAAAGGTGTACCCATACGCCTGGAAATCGGCCCTAGGGATATAGAGTCTAATCAGTGTATACTAGCCCGTAGAGACACTGGGGAAAAGATAACTGTAAGCCTAGATAATCTGGAAGAAGAAGTGGCAAAGCTACTGGATAGTATAAGAGATAATATGTATGAAAAAGCCGCAAAACGCCTGCAAGAAAACACATACCAAGCTCAAAGTATGGATGAGTTAAAGAACATCCTGGATACTACTCCAGGCTTTGTGAAGGCCATGTGGTGCGGCGCTGATGCATGTGAAGAAAAGATTAAGAATGAAGCTACCGCCACATCAAGGTGTATGCCTTTTGAGCAGGAGCAGGTCGGGAAAAAATGCTTTGTGTGCGGAGAGTCCGCTGATAAGATGGTAATATGGGGGCGGGCTTACTAAGTTAAATAATATGTATTTATCTATAAAGGGGCATCTCATTAATTTAATGAGATGCCCCTTTTTCAGCATTTATATTATTATGACTTATATTTTTGCTGGAACTTAACTTGAAGTTAATAACCCTCTAATTAACTCGAATAGTGAATTATTGTTATAGTTCATTGGCGGTGTATGGGGGAACATTATAATCATGCGGATAATCCATGCTCCAACCAGTAATACTGCCATGATGATATAGATTTTATTCCGCTTTTTTTCACTTAGAAATGCCATGGGTGGGATTAGTGCAAGAATGAAAAATAGAGGATGGTAGAAAAAGGCTTGCCTGATATCTGGTAGGCTTCTTACTGCCCGGGTCATCCCACAAGAGAAGCATGGGATTCCTGTAATGTTGTAGATGGGGCATAGGCTGAAATCAAAAAAGAGGGATACCACAAAGGCTATCCCTCCTATAATTGTGAAGATAATGAATGTCTTTGCAGCCTCTAATTTAGAAGCCTGCTTTGAAGCTTGTTTTTCCATTAGGTCTTAGAATTGGCCGTGGGGGTTTTGATGTTGGTTGTGAAGGTTGCTGTTTACGGCATCGGCTAGTGGGCTATTGATGCTGGATTGGAGAAGAGCTTGGGAGATGATACCAAGGCCGAAAATGGTGAGTACTAAGTAAACTACGGACTCGTCTTTTTGGCCTAGGCCGTGACGCCTGTAAGCTTCGGCTTCAAGTTTGCCTGCTTTGTAGTGCATGTAGATGTAGTAGATGCCGCAGGTTACCAGGGATAGAATAAGGTCTGTGCCAGCCTTAGACATCATGCCATTGGCGCGGTAAAGGGAGTCCCACATCTTGTAGTCCCAATAAAAACTGTAGATTCCGCATGTTAAAATAGATAAGATGATACATGATGCAATACTTCTTTTTTCCATGTACATAGTATGTTTCCCTCCTAGGAATTTGTAATCAGGGGAATTGTAACATATAATTAATAATAGTAAAAGGGTTGCTAATTAGGGGGCAGTTTTGTATGGACGCATCTACAAATAAGCACATTAAATTTGGTGTGAAGCACGGAAATGAATTGATTATTGTGTTTTTGGTGTTGACTGCTATATTTGGGGTGATAGCTTTTTTTGTATCCGTGACGGTGGTGTGGGTTATCTTGCTTGTTTTGAGTCTGATATCTGCCGCTCTTTCACTTGCATTTTATTTTGATAAGAAGCGCTTCATCCGATATGGGGAAGTTATTTTTATTCAGGGTCTTACATCCATTAAGGATATTGCCGAGGCAATGAACAAGCTGGATCATCAGGTAGAAGAACAGCTGCGTAATCTTATTAGTACTGGATATTTTGGGGTAGCCAAAGTGGAAAACGGCCAGTTTCTCCATGGCTCGCCGGAGGGCGACTCTGCCCCTACTAAAGAAAAGCGGCATATACTATGCCCTGGCTGTGGGGCACCTGCAAAATCCAGTATATGCGAATATTGTGGTTCTATTACAGGTAGAAAACTACAGGCAGAATAGTTCCAATAGTAAGCAGTGCAAGGCCGATAAGGCTCCGTTTTGTAAACCTTTCTCCTAGGAAAATGCGAGCGAAGGCCATCGTAAGTACAATGCTAAGTTTATCCACTGGCACTACAAGACTGGCATTGCCTAACTGTAGTGCGCGGAAGAAGAATAACCAGCTGGCTCCGGTTGCTACTCCGGATAGTATTAAAAATAGCCAGCTTTTGCGGTCAATGGCTCTTATGCGCTTTTGGCCTTTTTTATTTGTGAGCAGTACCATTAACCAGCTGATAGGGACTATTGCCATGGTGCGTATGGCTGTGCCCAAATTGGCTTCTATTTCCGCTATGCCTATCCTGCCGAGTATTGCGGTAAGTGCTGCGAATACAGCGGCAAGTAACGCGAAAAACAGCCAACCGGTGTTTTTGCTCTCGTTATCGGGTTGCTTTTTTTTAGTTCCCATCATTAGCCATGTGCCTAGGCCTATCAATAGCATACCGATTAACATGGGGATGCCAATGGGTTCTTGCAGGATAATAAAAGCCAGAAGCATGGTTAGGATTGTGCTGGATTTTTTTAAGGGTGATACTTTGTTTACGTTGCCCAATTTAAGGGCGCGGAAAAAGCACAACCATGAGCCGCCTGCCGCTAGGCCTGATAGGATTAGGAATAACCATGTGCGGCTGGAGGCTGTCCATACTTCATGTTGGGAGCCTACAATGAATACCATAAGCCAGGCAAACACTAATACGACCATGGTCCTTATGGCGGTGGCTAGGTGTGAATCTACGTTTTTTAGGCCGATTTTTGCAAGTATTGTGGTTAGGGCAGCAAAAACGGCGGCGCCAGAGGCGAAGATTAACCAGTTGTTCATTTCATTTTCTCCAGTAATGAATTTTTGGCGGCGTTATGTTTTATTGAGTTGGATATTTCTATGGCTTGGTTATAGTAGTCTAGGGCTTTTTCGTATTGCTTTTTTTCCTCGTAAATCTTGCCTAGGTTGTATAGGCATACGTCACATTTAGGTTTATTGCACCAGGCGCCGGGGCAGCTTGGAGTGTTGATCCCATTTTCGAACATTTTAGTGGCTTCAGGTATTTCTTTTAGGCCTAGTTTGCAGTTGGCTATATATATATTCCAGCAGGGGGAGGGGTCTTTTTGGCTTTTTTCTTCATATAGCTCCAGGGCTTTTTTGTAGTCTCTTCTTGCCCTTATGAATTTTCGCTGTTTTGCGTAGGCAAGGGCGCGGGTGGCGTAGGTGTGTGGATCACTTGGTTCTTTTTCGATTTTTTTATTGTAGTAGCTAATGGCTTTTTCATAGTTATTGTAGGCGTATAGGTAGATGTCCCCTAGGTAGTCGATAGCATCTATGCAGCTTTCATCTTCTTTTATGGCTTTATTAAAGTAATCCATGGCAGCTTTGGGGTCGTTAAAATTTTTGGCATATACTAATCCTATTCTGGTGTAAATCCAGGACATTTTCCATTCGTCATCTAGTTTGTCTGGGAGATTTGCGGCGCGTAGCATTTGGGTTAGGGCATCTTTGGGGCGTAGCATATCTTCATAGATAGTGGCTCGGCGCATTGCAAGCGCTCCCTCGTTGTAGGGGGATTCATTTTCTTCGGCGGTATCTAGTATTTCTAGGGCTTGTTGGTATTCTTTTTCTTCTTGAAGGCAGTAGGCCATGGATTCGTATAAATCCATTTGGCTTGGGTCGATGTTTAATGAGAGTTCATACTGATGGATGGCTTCATTGAAGCGTCTATTGCTTTGCAGGAACAGACCATAATATCTGAATCCATTGGTTGCTTCCGGGTATTTGTCTATCGCGATTTTGTATACTTCTTCTGCTTGATCTGGCTGGTTTAGGCGGGTGTGCATTATTGCCACGTATATGCGGTTGGGTAGGGTTTCGAAGCGGGATAATCTACGTTTTATCCAGTCTAGGGCTTCTTCATTTTTGGACGCTTCCATTAGGATATCAATTATTCTGTCATACGCAGGCTCGTAATGCTGGGCGGCTTCTATGGATTGGTTTAGTAATTTGGTTGCTGTATCCATTTCATTCATGTCTACATATACATTGGCTTTGCCTACCAAAGCTGATACATAGGTTGGGGTTTCGGCTAAGATATTGTCGAAAGTTTCGATGGCGGTGGTGTACTCTTTTTGCTTTCGGTAGATATTGGCTGATACGGTCTCCCAGTAATAATTTCTTGGGTCATCTTGCAGGGCTTCATTGATATATGCTGCGGCTGTGACAAGGTCTCCGATGGCTTCCTTTAGCTGTGCCATTTCTGCGCATATGGCATTGCGATAATCTTCGTTGTACTTTGCGGCTACTAGGATTTCCATAATTTCATGTGCTTGATCATACTGGCCTAGTAGACGCAGTGCTTCGGCGGTGTGGCACTTGATTTTTGGGCTTACATGGCCAAGTTCGCGGGCTTTTTCAGCAACCAAGAGCACTTGATCGTACATGGATTCTTTTAAGAAGATATCCATCTGGATTAGATATGGTTCGGACATAAACGGATAGATGCTAATGGCTATGTCACAGCTATTTATCGCGTCGCTAAAGAGGCCTAGGTGGGTGCATAGGCGGGCTTTGTGGGTGTGTATATAGGCGTCGGCTGGGTTTAAGTCTAAGGATTTATTGGCGGCTTCCATTGCTTCTTCATAGCGGTTTAGCGCGAAAAGCGTCTGGAGTTTGAAGCTATATAAAATGGATTTGTTTCGGTTTTTACTTAGTTCGTCATCATCTGTAGATTCTTGGGCCTTTATGCCTTCGTCCAAAATTGGCAAAGCTTCTTCACCGCGGCCAAGGTGATTTAGGGCTGCGGCTATGCTGCCATAGATGAATGATTTTTGTGTATGTGATACAAGCTCGGCAAAAAGAGCAAGCGACTCTTCCCATTCCTCTGCTAAGGTTTTAGTGAGTGCGTAAATTTCTTTGTAGCGAAGAGTTTGGGTTACGGTTGGGTCTTTTATCATTGCCAGTAGCTCTTGACACTCTTTGGTGTGTTTAAGTTTTGCGTGATACTCTGCCAGGGTTATGATGATATTTGCATCTGTAGGTGCCGCTAGGTGTTTTTCGTTATAGAGATTTGCCAGTTCTTCCGTTAGGGGTTGCATTGTGGATAGTGTGTAAGAATCGTATGGGTGGATGTCTAGGATTTCATTCATTAGGGGATATGCGGCTTCGTAATCTTCTAATTTTATTAGGGCATTGAGGATGCCTTTTTTTGCGTCTAGGTAGTGAGGATTTTCTTCTAGCATTATTGTAAATTCTGCGATTGCTTCTTTTTCATTGCCTACATAAAGAAGGAATGCGGTGTATGAAAATCGGATATGCTGGTCATTTGGATATTGGGTGTATATGGGTGTGATAATAGAAAAGCCATGATCATATTCACTTTTATTTAAGCCTATCCTGGCGAGTAAAACATTGTAGTAGGGATGTGAAAGGGGAATGGCCTCAAGCTTGGAGAGTTGCTCGTTAAAATATGGCTCTTCGTGCCTATCGGCGGAGAGCATGGCTTCCAACTCTAGAAATAGGGATATCCACTGGTCGTAATCTGTGGACTCTTGGCTGGTAGTGGAAAATAGATTATGCCTTGGGTGTTCGGGCTCTGTGGCTTTTTTTACTATATAGCCTATAAAATCGTTGGGGTAGCGCTGTTTTAGGTCGTCTGTGCGGCTGGGCCAGTCAAAATGGGCATTAAGGGCTGCCCATACATCCATGGATAGAAAGTAGTGTTCTATAAGAAATGTAAGAAGTACGGCTTCTGTTTCGTCTACCATGTCTAAGCGCTGGCAGACTGGCGTTTCCAGCAGGCTTTTCCACTCGGATAGGCTGCAACGTTTAGGGAAGTTGTAATATATATCCGTGATCTGGGCTAGGAACTTAGTATGGGGTGTATCTTCTGGTTCGTTGCTTTGGTCTAGGCCATTTAGAATTTCCTCGTATGCGGTACGAAGGCGAAGAAAGCCTTCCGGATCATCTTCTGGGTTATGGCTTGGAAGCATGGTCATATAGGCCTGGCGGAGAGCTTCTTTGTCAGTGGTTGGCTGGATGCCCAGGATATCCCAATTTGTTTTCATTCTTTGGTTCCTTTCCTTTCTTAGTTTGCTTTAAAGTTTGCTTTAAACGGAAGATATCATTAGTGGGGGTTGTCGGTCAAATATCATGAAGGTATTATAAAGCTGAAAGGGGCATGAAATGCAAACTCTATTAACAGTCGCCTATGACGGCACCAACTACTCTGGCTGGCAGCGCCAGCAAAACGCAATCGCCGTCCAGCAAAGGCTGGAAGAGGCGCTTTCGGCTCTTTTAAATCAACCAATAACTACAAAAGCCTCCAGCCGCACAGATGCAGGGGTACATGCACTAGGGCAGCGGGTGGCTTTTTTTACGGAAAAAATTTCTATCCCAATGGAAAAGCTGCCTCAGGTTATAAATGGGTTTTTGCCAAAAGATATAGCAGTGACTGCCGCGGAAGTTGTGCCAGATGAATTTAACCCCCGTTTTGATGCTAAGTATAAAACATACAACTATAATATCTACAATGCATCTATTCCCAATCCCTTGATTAATCGGTACAGTGTTCATATCCCCCAGCCAATTGATGTGGAGGCTATGGAAAACGCTTTGAGCATGTTCATAGGGCGACATGATTTTGCGGCTTTTATGGCTACCGGGGGAAGCGCAAAGACCACGGTGCGGGAAATTTATGATTTTTCTGTTGTAAGACAGCCTTCTGGTTTAATCACATTATCTGTAACCGGTAATGGATTTTTGTATAACATGGTGCGTATAATGGCGGGTACAATGCTGTATATTGGCCTTGGGAAGCTGCCCTCTTACGCTGTTTCAGATATAATACTTTCCCTCGACCGCACAAAGGCAGGAAAGACAATGCCCCCGGAAGGTTTAACTCTTCATGAAGTGGGCTATACAACATATAGGCAAATGGAGTAAAATGGCGGAAAATATTCAAAACAATGAAGGATGTGAAATTTATGGGACTACAAGACGCGTGGAAACGTATATCCCTAGACACCAAAGGCGAGCCTGTAAAGCATGTATGGGATGATTATCTGGCAAAGGAAAAAACCGCATATGCTGGTATATTGCGGAATAAAACCTCTCGCCTAGAAGGTAGTGTTACAGACCTAGCCGCAGAGCTAAAACTGACACCAACTTTGATGTTTGCCTTCCTTGATGGTATCAACGAATGTGTAGACGGTATTCCTGAATTGGAAACCATTGAGGCGGATACTCATGTAGCCTTTGATATCGACTTTGGGCGGCTTTATAAGCAGATGGTAGAGTACAAGGCCGATTCTTTGTACACGTTGCCAGAGTGGGATGGTATCTTCACCCAAGAAAGGCAGAAGGAGCTTTACAAAGAGCAAAAAAGCTCCCACACGATAGTCCGCAACGAGGCCAAAGTAGGGCGCAACGATAACTGTCCTTGTGGAAGCGGCAAGAAATATAAAAAGTGTTGTGGCGCGGCATAATGAATAAGAATGAAAACAGAGCCTGTTCTGTACCGGATATGACGGATACAGAGCAGGCTATTTTCAAAGGTGCGAAAATTATCGCCCAGGGTGGCATCGGGGCTTTTCCTACGGAAACCGTTTATGGATTAGGTGGAGACGCTACAAATCCGGAAGCTGTAGCCAGGATATATCAGGCTAAAGGCCGCCCAGGGGATAATCCTCTAATCCTTCATATCGTGGATAAGGCAGATTTTGCGAAGTTGGCGGATAATCCTCCTAATTATGCAATGGCCCTGATAGATGCCTATTGGCCGGGGCCAATGACATTGGTTGCGAAAAAAAAGCCCCACTTGCCTCCATGGTTGGGGGGGCATCCGGAACGCGCAGCGGATACCATTGGTATACGTATGCCTTCACACCCTATAGCACTGGCTATAATCAAGGCCTCCGGTTGCTTTGTTGCGGCACCCAGCGCCAATAAAGCAGGCATCCCAAGTCCAACTTTGGCTCAGCATGTGGAATCAGATTTTACCAATAGTGAAATTGATTTTATTGTGGATGGTGGGCAAGTCCCCGGTGGGTTGGAATCTACTGTGGTGGATGTTACAGGGGCAGTGCCGGTTATACTGCGTCCTGGAGCTATTACCCCAAAGATGGTAGAGGAGGCCACCGGGCTTAAAATAAGTGAAAATTTGACCGAAGCCGATACCCCGCGCGCGCCTGGCATGAAGTACCGTCACTATGCCCCTAAAGCCCCGATGACTGTGATTATCGGAGACGATGAGCATATCGCTTCGTATATATTGGCACATGCAAGTTGTAAAGATGGCATATTGGTGACTACCCAAGTCAGGGCCAAGCTAGGCAACTGTTATGGGGAGATAATAGAGCTAGGAAGTAGCCACGAAGAAGTTTCCTATAACTTATACGCCAGTCTGCGCCGTTTTGATAGGTTAGGGGTAGAAAAAATCTACGCCCAGGGTTTTGTGGAAGAAGGCCTGGGTGCAGCCATAATGGATCGCATGAAAAAAGCCGCGGAAGGGCGAATTATACATGTTACAGAATAAAATAGTATTTATATGTACAGGCAATACCTGCCGAAGCCCGATGGCAGCGGCACTTGCAGCTCAGATTTTTAGTAAGGCGGAAATAGTCTCCGCCGGGGTAAACGCCTGGGGAAACCAGCCTGCCAGCCGCCATGCAATAACAGTAATGGAGGAAGACGGGCTATGTCTTTTGAAGCATAGGGCTACGCTGGTTTCAGATGAAATAATAAAAAGCGCAAAGCTGGTGCTTACTATGACCGAAACGCATAAAATGATTTTATTGTCCGATTATCCAGGTGAAAAGACCAAAATCTTTAATCTTGGTGAGTATGCTGGGGAAAATGTGGATATCTCAGACCCCTTCGGCGGCAGCCTGGAAGAATACAGAGCCTGTGCCGCGCAAATCAAAGCCTTACTAGTAAAAGCGGCTAGAAGACTAGAGGCTGAGATATGAGAGGTCTTTCTTTTATATGGCAATACATCACTAAGCCCAGAACCGTAGGGGCTGTAGCCCCCAGTTCAAAATATCTTGCTAAAAAAATGATTCAGGATATCGACTTCGAAAATACTCAGTATATTGTAGAATACGGCCCCGGAACCGGTGTTTTTACGGAAAAGATATTAAAATCAAAAAAGCCTAGCACGATATTATTAATCATCGAAAATAACGAAGAATTTTATCAGCTTCTTGAAAAAAGATACCCTGATGAGGCAAATCTTTATATCATTAAGGGTTCTGCGGCAGATCTGGAAAAATATATGAAGCAATATGATATTCCATATGCGGACTATATTGTCTCTGGGCTACCCTTTGCAAGCTTGCCTCAGGATGTATCTATAGAAATACTAGAGCAGACGAAGAAACATCTAAAGCCCGGCGGGAGATTTATCACCTTCCAATATACTCTTTTGAAGAAGGATTTTATTGGGCGGTTTTTTAATGAAATAGATATCAGGCGGGAAATGCGGAACATACCGCCAGCTTATGTATTATCGTGCAAATTGCTCCGATGATTTGGATAAAAGCGATAATATAATGTGCATATCGTCCCGATACTTTGGATAAAAGCATTAGGAGGTTCCTATGAAATACCGTAAAGATAAGGCATCTGGAAATAATCTCTCTATGTTGGGGCTTGGTTGTATGCGATTTCCCCGTGACAAGGTGGAAACAGAACGTATGATTTTGGCCGCAATAGACGGAGGCGTTAATTTTTTTGACACTGCTTATATCTACCCAGGCAGTGAGGTAACTCTTGGAGAGATTTTGGAGAAGAATAATAAACGCAAAGATGTTTATATAGGAACGAAGCTTCCCTTGGTTAGATGCAAGACATATGATGATTTTGATAAATATTTCTATGAGCAGTTAAAGCGGCTGCGTACAGATTATGTGGATTATTATTTCCTACATAGCGTGAACGGCTTTGCCCAGTGGGAAGCCTTTAAAGATATGGGCATAGAGGATTGGATAGCAAAAAAGAAGGCATCGGGAGAGATTAGGCAGATAGGGTTTTCTTATCATGGGGTACAGGAAGACTTCATTAAGATACTAGATGCATACCCATGGGAATTTTGTATGATTCAGTACAATTACTATGATGAGAATTATCAGGCTGGGAAGAAGGGCTTGCTGGCGGCGGCGGAAAAAGGGTTGGCGGTTATAGTGATGGAGCCGCTACTTGGTGGGCGGCTTGCTACCGGGCTGCCTAAGCAAGCGGTAGAAGTATTTAAGAAGGCTGACCCAAGTCGCACCCCGGCGGATTGGGCGTTTGGGTGGTTGTGGAATCAGCCGGAAGTAACCGTAGCCCTTAGTGGAATGAGTAGTACTGAGATTATGGAGGCCAACCTCCAATCTGTGGATAATTTTCAGCCAATGGATGAACGGGAGCTGGCAGTTTATTCTGATGTGAAAGAGATATTTCGGAAATCATACAAGGTAAATTGCACCGGATGTAATTATTGCCTGCCTTGCCCTGTGGGGATTAATATTCCGGCACAGCTTGCGGCTTATAACACTAGCTTCGCACAGAGTTGGTTTACTGGGGTAATGCTGTATATGACCAGTACCGCAGTGCTGTCTAAAAAGCCTACCGGGGCTAGGACTTGTAACGAGTGCGGCAAGTGTGAGAAAGCTTGCCCGCAGTATATTCCTATCCGGAAGTTTTTGAAGAAGGCCGGGAAGCGGTTTGAGCCTTTGCCTGTGAGGTTGGGGCTTAGATTGGTGCGATGGGTTATGACGAAGTAAGGTTCTTGTTTGACGATTATTTAAAAGGCCGCACCTTAATCGCCTGATTAATAGGCGAAAAAGATGCGGCCTTTTTTGTGGTTTATCGTACTGTAAAACTTACAGTGCGGGTATCTATATGCCTTCCCTGAGGGCAATACAATCTTACTGTTGCCGTACGGTTTCCAGCCGCCATTTGGTTGCCATTCAAGAAGAAACTGGCACCGTTTCTCCAGGGTCTAAACACAGTGTTATTGCCATTGAAGGTAAGGGTTGTATGGCCTACGCTTCCGGATGTATCAATCTGGAATCCCCATAGGCTTCCGCCTTCATGACGTGGATGCACATTGGTTATTCGGCCATTGCTGTTGTTGCCTGGTTGTGTAACCGTAACAGTAAAATTTCTTGAATAAACTACTCTATTATTTTGTACTACCTCTATCCTTATTACACGGTTATTTCCTGCACGAAGTTGGTTTCCATATAGCCGGAAGGTTCTGTTTTGGTTAGAGGCGTTCATTCTAATGCGTTGGCCGGTATCTGTAAAAACGATGTATGCCCTATCTGCTGGGCCACTTAGCTCTGCCCGTATATCCAGCCTATCGGCAGTTGTCATTGTTGTAACGCCATTGACGGTGCGGTTTGTGTGGATGGAGTTAATGCGTGGAGTTTGAGATGGGGGCGTTGTGGTGCTTGTGCCCCAAATGCCGCCACTGGCTATTACGCGTCTGGGCTCATAGAAGCGGAAACCTCTAAAGTCAACATGGCCGCTTGGAGCACTAAAGGATACACGGGCATTACTTGCATTTCGGAAATAGCCCGGCATATCATTCCAGCGACTATGGCCAGGTAACACCTGGAAGAAACTTAGGTGCGTATGGGAGCCTTGTCTTCCGATTATATCTCCTGCCCGTACATGATCTCCGGTATTAACAGTGCGGGAGCTTAAGTGAGCTTGGAATGAGTAAAAGGTTGTGCCATTAATATTGTGTCGTATTGTTACTACATTGCCATTTGCACCACCGACGTTGCCGGAATGGGCTACTGTACCGCCAAAAGGGGCGCGTACATAACTATTGCGGCCCCGGCATATATCAATGCCCAAGTGACCTCTAAGGGATGCATCTCGTGTGTTTGTGTCATTAAAATCCTGATTAACGCTGTACGCACGGCCATTTATTGTGATTCCTGGCCTGGCTGCTTGTATAGGTTGTAAAGACATTGCTGTAAACAGAGTTAATACTGCCAACATGGTTGATAGAAATCTTTTCATAATCTTCATACTTATACCTCTTTCTGCGGGGCAAATTGGGTTATGGTTTGGGATGTAGCTTGCTTTACTAGTTTTTTCAGTCATGCTGATTTTCTCCTTTTGGTTTTAGCGTATTTAGTAGTTATGTCCCCTATGGCATTGCCTCCTTTCTTTCACATGGGGAGATTCATGTATTTGCAGACACGTGGGTTATGCGGCGATTTCGTGCTTGTAGTATTCATCGGCTATTATTAAGAGCCGCTTTGCATAGTTGTATCTTTTTTGAGATACTGTGTCTGGGCCAGGTTTCATCCTGGAAAGCTCGCCTATTGTTTTGCCGTCTTTTAGCCACTGATAAATAAGGCCGCTAGACTTATACGTGTAGAGATAATGCATAGCACCTGAGATATCTAAGTAAACATCTAGGCCGGCTTTGCCATTTGAAACCTGGATACGAGTTCGCTTAATGTTCTTTGTCATTGTGGTTCCTCCTTGGTTGGGATGTGTTGGCTCCCGGTTGATGAGTACAGAATATAGGAGGGGTATTAGTTTCAAGTTTGGATGTAATAAAAGAGGCGTCTAATTTTGGTTAATGATTTATTAGGAGATTTGTATGGATATGAAGATTATGTTAATGAAAATCTTTACATAAAAAAGAACCCTTTTCAGGGATCTTTTCGAGGTTCTTTTTCATGATATGGGTGCAGATTATGAATCCTTTTTTATTGGTATCGGCCGAAAGAAGACAAGCTTTATCATAAACGCATCTCCGCTTGCAAAAATACGTAGCAGCCCCTTCGTAGATTTAACCAGTTGACTCATGGTGGTTTTGTCATCAGTTATTGCAAGAAGTTCTGTAGTTAGATTGTTATCATCTGGATCTATGGGTATTTGAGACACTCCCTTAATAACCACGCCTGGCCCTTCGTGATAAAATGCGTCCACTCCATCTGATTTTTCTACAAGCATAGCAAATACATGGGTATGTGGGATGGCACGTTGCGCAGTGTTAATTAACAGATTTTCTAGTATGTGGTAAAAATCATCGTAGACAGTACGTACAGATATATTTTTTTCTGGAATTTGAATCAGAAGGTTTATATTGCGGGCAGTGAAATGATGTCGAACGTTGTTGGCTACATCTTCAATCGCTTGATTCAAACTTACAATTGACCTTTTAGGCTTTTGCCGTTTTTTACTAGAGCTTAAGAATCGCACATTGGTGACATTCATTAATGTAGATTCATGAAGCCATCTTTTAAAAATTGCGAAATCTGAGACAGGATCACTATATACGACACTGGATTCACCCCAATTGATATCGCCAGGTGATTCGCTTAAAGGGTCTAAGAATAAACTGGGTACATTGTGAGGTGGCTCTTCAATTGATAAAATGCTGGGGTTAGCAATATCAAATTTTAGAGTAACCAGGAATGTATCGCCATCTACTGTAATATCAAAATGCCCCATTTTTTCCATTAGACTTTTGGCGTTATATAATCCTAAGCCGCTACCGGGGGTATTTCTGGCACCATCCCCTCTAAAAAGAGGCTTAACATAATCTTCTTTTCGGATACTGCTTAACCCAGTTGATGTATTTCTTACTGTTATGATTGGACGCCAATCATGATCGCTTATATCCACAAAAACACGTGTGCCGGGAAGGCTGTAGCGCGCCGCATTGCCGATAATATTATCAAGTATACGGCGTAGATTTTGCTGATCAGTGCTGGCATACATTGGTTCTTCAGTATTGGGGGGTACAACGATTAAATCCCTGTCTTTAAAGTTCCTTTCAAAGTCGGTTAAAACCTGATTAACGATGTCAGATATGCATACCTCTTCAATATTTAAGCGAAAAATTGGGGAACTGGCCTCGCTAGTTTCTTTAAGTTCTTTGTACAATGCAGCTACTCTTTCTGTGTTGCGGAGTATTACTTCTAGGTCCTCTGCATTGTTTTTATCTAATTCTAGGTCTTGCAGTAGCTCTGCACGATTTGCTATAGCCATCAGTGGGGTCCTGATATCGTGGGATAAGCCATGAATAACATAATCTCTGTCTCGTTCTGCTTCTTGGATTATTTTTATTGACTGCTTATGTTTGTCTGCAAGCTCCAATAAATAACGTATAATATAGTCTTGAAAATATAGTAATACTAATCCAATCCATATTGTCAATGGGTCTATTCTAAGCATAAGAAAAATTTGGAGAATTATAGTTATCGTCATCAATAGAAGAATTGATGTGCCAATGCGCTCTGTAAGTAAATGCTTCTTATACAACTTTCCCAAAGTTAGTGTATTTAGCAGATTTTTTGATTTAATCCGCTTTACTATCTCTGAAAATACAAAAAAACAGAAAGCCCATGTTAAACCAACACCAAAGACTATGCCGTATCTATCAGAGTTCCAGATAAAGCCACGGAAGTCAGCAAAGGTTTCCAGCTCGATTGATTCTAGGGGGAGTACTCTTTGGGTTAAGGAAAAGCCTGTTATAAATATACATATAAGAAAAAATACTAACAGGAAAAAATCTGGCTTTTCCAATAATTCGTCGAAGGATTCTCCGGTTAAATCTTTTATCTGCTCTGGTGTTTTGCGTAGTATTACAACTAGAGAGGCTGTAATAAATAAGAGTAAGGATCCTATTCTCCAGAAAAAGATCCATATTGAACCGGAGGAAAAAACCTCTATTAAGCACCGGGGCACATTTGGTCGTGTTAATACTGTGATAGTGGACAAGAATCCGATAAATGCGAGAAGCTCCCACAATTGGGTAATAGCTGATTTTTTATTTACGATTGATTCATGTAGAAATGACGCAACAATAAAAATAACAAAAACCATGAGAGATATAACCTGCCAGATTACCAGCCCCCTATATCCCATGGCATAAAGACTGCCCCATGTGGCTGGCATTGGTGCTCTGGTAAACGCTATTGATGCCGAAACCAATCCAGCTAGCGCCAGTGTATTATATTGATTCTTAAAAACATCATACACGGGGCAGAGTCACCGCCTTATACCCAAGACTGCGTTCATTTTTTATATATATTGGATTTGTAGGGTCAGGCTCTATTTTATTGCGTATGTTTTTTATATGCTGACGAATGTTATTTTCTATATCACCATAGCCGTGCTCATCAATAGCGGTGTTGTATATTTGCTCGTAGCTTAAGGGGCAATCGATGTTTATCAATAGGTAGCGCAGTATTTTCTTTTCGGTGGGGGTGAGGTGCTTCTCTTCGCCATCTACGGTGACAAGCCATCTATCGACATCTAAGGAAAGATTGCCTGTTTTGTAGGTATTTGTACTTGGGGTGGGTTGAGGTGAAGAGGTACGGTTTAAAACTGCTTTTACTCGTGCTGCAAGCTCCCTGAGACTGTGTGGTTTTACTATATAATCGTCGCCACCGGCTCTAAAACCGTCTAATTTATCCCCTTCACTATCCTTTCCTGTCAGGAAAATTATTGGTACTTGGCTGAACTTGCGGATTTCTTCCGCAGCGTAAATGCCAGCCATAACGTCTTTATCTCCATCTGAATCTGGCATCATTACATCCATCAGTACTAAATCAATGCCGCCGCGCTTTACAACCGCAACACCTGCTTCGCCATTTTCGGCATGTATTGTTTCGTAGCCTTCACGCTTTAGGCCCTTGGCTATGCCGCCTGCTATATCTTTTTCATCTTCGCAGATAAGTATTGTTTGTGGTTTTATCACAAAATCAGCTCCTTTTTATTTCGTGGAGTAATATTACCATGGGCTGTTGACTCAAACCATCATGAAGGGATTATTCTTTTGTTAATATTGCATTAATAAAAAACGAGAGCAGGCCGCATAGCCAACTCTCGTTTTGTTATCTTATTTTAGTGTAACCACAGTAACTCCGGTTTCGCCTTCCCCATACTTACCCAATCGGTACTCCTTAACATGGGGGTGCCTTTTTAGCATCTGGTGGACGGCATTGCGCACGGCTCCTGTGCCTTTGCCATGGATTAGCGTACACATAGACAGGCCGCCTAGGAAGGCATCGTCTAGATATTTATTCGCTACCCCTGTGGCTTCTTCCGGCAACATTCCTCTTAAGTCGATTTCAGAGGAGATACTCATGGCTTTGGCGGCACGGTCACCCCTTGCGGCTCCTCCTGCCGGGGCGAATTTTTCTTTTATATCTTCTTCCCCTAGGCTTAGGTCGGAGACGTGGACTTTGATTTTCATTATCCCGGCTTGGATGTGGACTTCCCCTTTGTCGTTGGGGGGGGTGGAGACTGTGCCGTGTTGGTTTAAGCTGTGGATGAAGACCTTGTCTCCGCGACGCAGATTTTCTGGAGGCTTGCGGGTTGGCAGCTCTGCTACTGTGGGGCCTAAGGTTTGTTGTATTTCTCCTAGCTTTTCTTTCATCTGGCGGCGAGCTTCTTCTACTTCCTTGGTTTGATGCATGGATTTTAGCAGGGCTTCCGCTTCTTGTTTGGCTTTTTGTACTGTGTACATAGCGTCTTCTCTGGCTTTGGCTAGGATTTTATCTTTTTGGGCCTGTAATTTTTCTTGGGTTTTGGCTAGGTCTTGGCGCAGGGTTTCGGCTTCGCGGCGGTATACCGCGGCTCGTTCTTGTTCTATTGCCACCAGTTTCTTTCCGGCTTCCAGGTCTGTTATTACATCTTCGAAGCGCAATTCTTCGCTGGATAATACATTTTTGGCCTGGGAGATTATATTGTCTGGCAGGCCAAGCCGGGCGGCTATTGCAAAGGCGTTACTTTTCCCCGGCACACCGATTAGGAGGCGGTATGTCGGGCGTAGGGTTTCTACATTAAATTCGCAGCTGGCGTTTTCTACTCCTGGGGTGGATAGGGCGTATAGCTTTAACTCGCTGTAGTGGGTCGTGATTACTGTACGGGTGCCTTTGGCTTGTAGGTGCTGTAGGATGGCTATGGCAAGGGCTGCGCCTTCTGTGGGGTCGGTTCCGGCTCCTAGCTCGTCTAGCAATACCAAAGCTTGGCCTTGCAGCTGGCCTAATATGCCTACGATATTGCTCATATGGGATGAGAAGGTTGAAAGGCTTTGCTCTATGCTTTGCTCGTCTCCTATGTCTGCAAATACTTCGTCAAATACTGCCAATTCTGAGTGGTCGGCGGCTGGGATATGAAGGCCCGCTTGGCCCATGCAGGTTAGTAGACCCACGGTTTTAAGGGTTACGGTTTTGCCACCGGTGTTGGGGCCGGTGATTAAAAGCATAGAGAACTCACCCCCTAGATAGATATCTGTAGGGACTACTGTGTCGGTTTTTAGCAGGGGGTGGCGGCCTTTGATTATGTTTACATATCCCCGCTCATTGAATGTCGGCGGGCTGGCTTCTTGGGCTAAGGAAAGTTCTCCCTTAGCGAATACGAAGTCTAGATAGGTTAGGTTTTCTATACTGGCGGTTAGAGTTTCAGCCTCGCCTGCAACCATTCCGCTTAGTTTTAGCAGGATACGTTCTTCTTCACGTTTTTCTTCGAAATGAAGTTCCCTGATTTTATTGTTTGTTTCTACAACTGCAAGAGGTTCCATAAAAACCGTCGAGCCGGAAGCGGATTGGTCGTGTACCATACCGGGGAAATTGCCCCGCTCGCTGGCTTTTACCGGGACACAGAAACGGTCGCCTCTTTGTGTGACTATTGCGTCTTGCAGCATATCTTTGTACGCGCCGCTTCTTATTACGCTTTGAAGCTGGTCGCGGACTTTAGAATGGGCTTGGTGGATGTTTCGGCGGATGTCGCGTAGTTTTGGGGATGCGTTATCTGCTATTTCTGTTTGGCCTTTTATGCAGCGGCTTATTTCCGCTTCCAGATTTGGGGCAGTTAGGATTCCGTCGAAATAGGGGGTCAGAGATGTTTCCTCGATATTCTTATCCTTACGCCCGTAGGTCATGGCCTTGCCGCATACATATAAAAAATCCCCTACGCCTAGCAGGTCTTCGGTATATAACATACCTCCTGCAAGCGCACGGGATATAAATGGACGGATGTCCTTTATTCCGCCAAGGGGAAGGGAGCCTTTGCGTAGGATATATCCTGTGGCGGCTGTGGTTTCTTCTTGGGCGCGGGTTATATCTATAAGGTCGGTCATGGGTGTTAGTTCAGTTGCTTGGGCTTTACCCATCGGGGATATGGCACGGGCAGCCAGCATTTCTATGATTTTGGGGTATTCTAGGGTGTTTAGTGCTTTGGGGTTCATGAAATCCTCCTAATCAGTGAACAAAAATCGCAATGCTTCAATGCGTTTTTGTGAACGGTTTTTGCCGTAAGGCAAAAAGATTACCTTATCGAATGTTTGCTGAAAAGCGTAGTTTCCTATATTGTAACAAAAGAAAAAGGTTTCACCAAATCATCAAAACCGGAGGATGGTAATGTTAAGGCAGAATAAATCCTTGATAATAAAAGCAGCGATTTTTGTTGGGATTCTTATATTTGGTGCTGTGTGGCTTCTTGCTAGGGGAAATGAAGAAGACGAGATACCCTACTACGGGTCAGTTGAAACCCCAGCACCCGATGAAGAGCTTACAGGCAATACCTATCCTCCAGTAAGGCAGCCGATAGTATCGGCGGATGTGGTCTTTGATTGTAATTGCCCTCACGAAAATAGCCAGCCTATTCGTAATCTTGCTGCGCTTCGGCCTCGGCACCAGGCTGTGGAGCCGGTGGCTTTTGTTTCCGAAGGAAGCACCAGCTTATTATTGGAAGCAGACGGCAGTCTATGGACGTGGGGCGGTAGTTGGAGTGGTCGTTTAGGGGTAGAGGATATGATGTCCCGCAATGTGCCTGGGATGATTTTAGATTCTGTTGTATATTTGTCCGCTCAGGGCAACTTTGCCATAAGAGGGGATGGAAGTCTTTGGGGATGGGGGCTGGCTCCCACCGCTAATGTCAGTGCATGGTTTGGAGATTTTGCTCCTGTATATCCGCGGCTGATTATGGAAGGGGTATTTAGGGTTGTCCATGGGGATACGATGGACTATGCCATAGGAACAGACGGAAGCCTTTGGGCCATAGGTCAAAGGCGCCCCATTTCATATGAATGGCAGATGACAAACGCAGTAGTGCCGCAGGAAGAACCGATTTTTCTTTTAAATTCGGTAGTAGAAGTTTTTTCTGCAGGGCATACAGATTTTATTTTGCAATGTAACGGGCGGTTATGGTATGTACGAGGAGATGACCCGGCAGTCCATTTTATGGACGAGGTGGCAACTGTATATATACCTCCTGCTCAGGACGCAAACATATCTGAGACTCATTTTTTAATCCAACAAACGGATGGCAGCCTGTGGTATGCAATACTCTCAAGGGGGCAAATGTTTGAGCCAAACCATTTGCTGGATGATGTAGTCAGTGTTTATCGCGGATATGGAAGGATTTTTATCATTACCAGTGACAATGTCTTATGGGCAATGGGAAGCAATATCGCCGGAGGGCTTGGTGTCGCTTCAGCAGCACGGGTAAACGAGCCAACCCGGATAATGAGCAACGTAGCGCATGTTATCCCCAGACAGCATAATACGTTTGCCATAACCACCGGCGGCGACTTATGGGGCTGGGGTATTAATAACAATGGTCAATTAGGGATTGGCAGCCGGACACGCCCGCAGGCTCCCATTCGCATCATGAGAAATGTGAAATCTATAGACTTTTCATCCACGGACACGTTTGTACTGGATACCGGCGGCCAGCTATGGGGCTGGGGTAGCAATATGTTTCATGAGTGGCCAGGTTATGAAGGTGATTTCCTCATATACCCTGTTGAAATGATGGCAGATGTTAATTCCTTTTATACAGCCGATAGCAGAGTATATGTTATAGATATGGATAATAACTTATGGGAATGGCATAGAGCCTGGGGGCATGAAGGAATGGAGGGGCCTTTTATAACAAAGCTTCTTGAGGGTATTCGGGATTTATTTGTTGGCACCGAACATGTTACCGCTTTTAAAGAAGATGGCAGTGTATGGGGATGGGGAGTCAACTGGGATGGCCAAGTTGGAGACGGTTCTTTTGAGCGTCGTCAGCGTCCTGTTAATATCAGCTATTCCTTTTCATATGCTCAGGGTGGAAGTTTTGCTGCCTTGGGCGACTATCCTACCGGGGCCGTTCCATTATTGAATCGTCAAACCCCTTTTATCATAACCGGTGGAAACGCTCATTTTTTAGTTAATTCGAATTTAAGCCTATGGAGCTGGGGAGACAACTGGAATGGCCAATTAGGGCAGGGTATTGCCGAAAACTGGTTTGAAGGTGCATGGACACCCGGACATGTAATGGATGGGGTTGTTGATGTACATTCTAATGATAATGTTGTCTACGCACTGGGCGCGGATGGCCGATTATGGGTATGGGGTGACAGATATGGTACCTCTCCTGTGCATGTAATGAGTAATGTTGCGGCATTTTATTCGGATCAAAATGTATATTTCGCTCTTAGAGCAGACGGGACTTTATGGCATTGGAGCTATCATCCTCGCCAGGATATAGGGGAAATAGTATGGTGGGATGGTGAAGGCGAGGCGGTCTATCACACCGAGCCCACGCAGATAATGGAGAATGTACGATCCTTTTATATGCAGAGTCGCAGCTTCTTTGCTTTATCTGTAGATGGAAGCTTGCTTTCATGGGGGCTTAACGCAGATGGGGTTTTAGGGGATGGAAGCCCCCCATCTTCTCATCTGATTCCTTGGGATATAAGTTTGAGGGAGTATGATCGTCTTGTTCCTGAAGTTATATTGGAAGACGTTGCTCGTTTTTATCTTTCCGACAGGAGCGCCTTTGCTATACTTACAAACGGTAGTTTGTGGGCATGGGGGCGCAATGATACAGGTCAGTTGGGGGCCAATGACCGCCAAAACCATCTTGTTCCTATACGCATAATGGACGGCGTGCAGGATGTATTCGTGTCTGGGGCTAGTACTTTTGCTACACGGGCAGATGGCAGTATATGGGCTTGGGGCTTAAATATCCATGGTCAGCTTGGGGATGGTACCCAGATAAGCCGACTATCCCCGGTACCTGTTACGGGATTGCCTCAAGTGAGATTACAAAGCATAGAGGCAATAGCCGGAACTACTTATGCTATATTAGACGATGATAATCTGTGGGTATGGGGTGCGGACTTTGGTGTAGAACCGATTAAGTTGATGGATGGAGTTGCCGAAGTATATAGGGATAACGCAGGAAGGCTTTTTGTATTACAATTAAACGGTGATTTATTAAACATGGTTGACCCTAACGAGCCAGAGTTAATTATGAGGGATGTTGCAGGTACCCACATAATTTGGGGAGAGCATTTTACTATTAATAATAGTGGTGAGGTATGGTCTTGGGGTCATAACTGGCACTGGAGATGGGAAAATGATGTAGACTGGAATGACCCCCGGAGGATTTTCTAGAGACAGGAGATTAATATGACAGAGATATCTAAAGGCGTAATTGCGCTACTGTTGATTTGTGTGGCGGTTCTTCTGATAATCACCACATGCACCAACCGCCGTGTGGGGCAGTTGGAATGGGCTATAAATAATTTGCAAAACCAGCAAATGAATAACATGCATGCAATGCAGATGATGCAGCCTAATACATGGGAGATTACCAATAGAATAGATGGTCTTAGAGATGAACTGCTACAGGCTACAAGCCTAAGCTTTCGCCAGCAGGTGCAGATACAAGGCTATGACAGTGAGACGGCTTCGGCAGATGTAATTGTGTCTTTTTATTTAAGGGAGCATAGGCCTGGTGATGTTGTAAGTGTTTCTGCCAGTGGGCAAGGTGGGGCGGCTTGGTCTGCTACTGCCAGTGTTTCGCCATCAGGACGGTTTTCTGCGCCGCTAGCCCTTCCGCTGAATGATAATTATACTTTTACCTTTACCAGTACCGGTGATACTGTTGTAACAGGTGAGCTTACTCAGTTAGATTTAGCGGATATGCTGTGTGGGAGGTTTTGGTTTGCTCTCAATGATGGAAGTGTTTTTAGGCATCACAATCAGACGCCTATGGTAACGTTGTGGCCAGAGTTTCGCAACAATACAGAGGGAAATCCCGCGTTAGGGCTTAGGTCTTTAAGGCTTTATCTAGAGTCAGATAATGAAACGGTTATGAGTTGGGATTTGCTTCGGATTTGGGACGAAATAGGTGGCTATGGTGAGGACTGGCTGCGGATAACTACAGAGGCAATATCCTTTAGCGTTGGCAATGAACCTGGGCAGGTAAGCCCTGATGCACTCCTTATCACCAGGCTTGTGATTGTTGATGAGTTGGGTATAAGGTATGAACAGATAGATCAGGTACATTCTCATCATTGGTTATTGCATGACCAATCCGGGTCAACATCTGTTGCTGCGCCTGTGCCAGCCTTTCCCGTTCATGGAAATTGGGATGCGATGGGACGCGTGCGAATAGTGGAGTAGATAGGGGACTGTAATGCAAAAATACTTTAGCGGTACACTCAGGCTTACCGCCTTCTTTATACGCAGGGAGCGGATTATTTTTGGGATATGGCTGGTAGTGCTGTTGGTGCTGGCGTGGGCTGTATCTGCTGTGTTTCAAAATCAGATGTCTCCACAGGAGCTACAAGCTATTTTGATAGTGAGGGGGAATCCTGCCCAAGTTGCACTGCAAGGGCCTGTGTATGGCGTGGATAATTTTCTGCCTGGATATATGTTTGCGGCGGAGATGCATCTATTTACCATGGTTGGTATTGGTATTATGAATATCTTTATCGTGATGCGCCTCACCCGCGGGGATGAAGAGAAAGGGCGGTATGAAGTTATCCGCTCCCTTCCTGTGGGGCGGCTTAGTGGGCTTAATGCCGCAATCATTACTGCTTTTTTGGCCAACTTGGTCATTGCTGTTGTTCATGGGGTTTTACTGTGGGCGCTTGGTATTGATGGGATTAATATGGCTGGGGCCTTTGCCTATGGGTTTAATCTTGGAGTAGCAGGGTTTTTCTTTGCTGCTATTACGGCGTTTTTTGCTCAGCTTTCCCCGACTGCTAGGGGTGCTATAGGGTATGCCTTTGGCTTTCTTATTGCGGCGTTCTTGCTTAGGGCAGTAGGCGACCCTACTAATGAGGCATTGGCAATGATTTCTCCTCTTGGGCTTATAATGCGTGCCCAGGTGTTTGTTGGCAATTATTTTTGGCCTGTTGGTATTGTGCTTGGCTTGACTGTTGGGATTTGTGCTGTTACTTATTTACTTGATTCCCGGCGGGATATGGATCAAGGATATATCCCCCAGAGGCCGGGGACAGCAGAGGCGTCGGCTTCGTTGCTTTCTCCCATTGGGCTTGCATGGCGACTGACTCGGGGTGGGTTTATTGCATGGGCTGTAGGGATGTTTGCCTTGGGTGCGTCCCTTGGCGGGCTAATGGGGGAAGCAGAAAACTTTGCCGGGGAGAATGAAATCTTTATGGCAATGATGCCACATTCCCCAGACTTTACCATTACGCAGCTATTTACTATGCTGCTTAATATCCTTCTTGCCATAGTGTGTATTGCCCCGGTTATAAGTATGACTTTGAAACAGCACGCTGAGGAGCGGGATCACCGGGCCGAATATATCTTGGGTGCTGCTGTTTCCCGCACAAGATATATGATGTCTTATGTAGTAATTGGGTTTGCTGCCAGCGTGATTATGCCCTTTGTTACCGCTTTAGGGCTTTGGGTGGTTAGTTCCTTTACAATGGGGACACCTCTGGGGTTTGGCACCATGCTTTGGGCTATTATTGTGTATGTGCCGGCATTGTGGGTGATGCTGGGGCTTTGTGTTTTTATTGTTGGCTTTGCCCCTAAGCTTGTGATGCTTTGCTGGATGTATTTCGGCTATGCTTTTATAGTCGGCTTTTTTGGCGATTTATTAAGCTTGCCTGGATGGGCCATGCGAATATCTCCTATTGGCTTTGTACCTATGATACCTCTTGATGATGTGAATGTAATTACCATGGCGGGGATGATTGGTGTTGCCGCTATATTAACCGTTGGCGGGATTTTCTTTTACAAGCGCCGAGATTTGAAATAGAAGGAGTATACCAATGACAAAACTTATAGCTACAGCCGCCTTTGGCATAGAATCCATTGTGAAATGGGAAGTGGAGAACCTAGGGTTTACCGATATAAAATGCCAGGACAGGCATGTAGAATTTTCTCCAAAAGAAGGCACGGATATTGCCACGGCTATAGTCACAGCCAATCTGTGGTTGCGCAGCGCAGACCGCGTGCTTATAAAAATGGGAGAATTTAAAGCAACCACCTTCGACGGCTTATTCGAGCAGGTAAAAGCCATATCATGGGGGGACTGGATACCTGCCGACGGCAAGTTTACTGTTATGGGGAAATCCGTACAGTCAGGCCTATTTAGCACCCCAGACGTGCAAGCCATTACTAAAAAAGCCGTTGTAGAAAAGCTAAAGCAGAAATACAACGTCTCCTGGTTTGCAGAAACCGGTGCAGAATATACGATACGAGTGGGCCTGCTAAAAGACATTGCTACCCTTACATTGGATACCACAGGCGTAGGGCAAGGACTCCATAAGCGTGGATATAGAGCAAAGGCCGGAGGCGCCCCAATGAAAGAAACTATGGCTGCGGCACTTATAGACATAGCCCGCTATAGAGCTAACCAAGTATTTTTAGACCCATGCTGCGGGTCTGGCACTCTACCTATAGAGGCGGCTTTGCGTGCCAAAAATATTGCCCCTGGGCTTTCAAGAAGCTTCGCCAGTGAGTCCTGGGCCACAGTGCCGGCACCTTACTGGAAAGACGCCCGCGCCGCCGCATACTCAGCAATACGCGTGGATGCAGAGCCGGAAATACACGCCTCTGATATCGACCTAGAAGTTATAGAACTGGCCAAAGCCAATGCAGAGCTGGCCGGGGTGGATGATTGTATCCGTTTTGAGGTGAGGCCTGTAAGTGACGTGAAGCTTCCCGCCGAAAAAGGCATATCCATAATCAACCCACCTTACGGTGAGCGCCTTGGGCAAATTAAGGAAGTTGAGCGCCTGTATGCAGATTTAGGCCGGATATTTAACCGCACACCTTGGAATGTTTATGTCTTAACCCCTGACGAATTCTTCGAAACCGCATACAAGAAGAAAGCCCGCGCCAAGCGCAAGCTTTTTAATGGGATGATAAAGACGGATTATTATCAGTATTTCTAGTAAGCGCAAGGGCTCTATTGTGAAATAAACAAAACTCCAGTAGAATAACCTAAAGGAGTTGATGCATAATGTACAATAGTATCCGCCCAGGAGAAATATGGCTAGACACAGAAGGCAAGCCAATCCAAGCTCATGCTGGTGCTGTAATGCATGTAGATGACACTTTCTATTGGTATGGAGAAAACAAAGAAAAAACTGTCCCAGGCAGTGATATATGGCATTGGGGTGTAAAACTATACTCCTCTAAGGACTTATATAACTGGACAGATGAGGGAATTATTATCCCTCCAGAGCCGGATGATATTTCTTCCCCCATGCATCCATCCCAAAGCATGATGGATAGACCTCATATTCTATTTAATAAGAAAACCCAAAAATATGTATGTTGGATAAAATGTATGCAGCACGACGGCACCCAAAAAACTGCGGTTTTTAACGCAGATAATATAAAAGGGCCGTATGTTTTAATTCATAAAGATATGATGCCCCTGGGCATGAGCGCCGGGGATTTTGATTTATCTGTAGCCGACGATGGCAAGGCTTATTATTACTTCGAGCGGGTACATTCGGAGCTTATATGCGCCGACCTTACAGACGACTATACTAATGTTACAGGTTATTACTCTACTCATTTTCCATATAAATATCCTCCATTTGTTCGGGAGGCTCCGGCCTATTTTACCCGGCGCAGTATGCATTATCTCGCCACTTCCGGGACTACAGGATATCACCCCAACCCTTCCATGATTGCTGTCGCGGATACCTTCCATGGCCCTTGGCGTGAGCTTGGGAATCTCCACCCGGACGATGCAAGCCGCACCTCTTTCAATTCCCAGATAAGCTATATTTTTAAGCATCCCGGTAAAAAGGATTTATATATTGCCATTGCAGACAGATGGCTGCCACATTTGCCTGAGTTTTACGGTGAGGCTTTTGCTACTGGTGAGGCCAGTCGTAAAACGGAAGAATACTTCCGTAAGCGCTTTAACCCAGATGAAGAAACACCCCCCAGGCCGCCGGATGCAGGGCGAGGAGGTAATCACTCCAGATATGTGTGGCTTCCTATATCCTTTGATGGAGAGTACCCGCAAATAAAATGGCAGGATGAATGGCGTATAGAGGACTTTATATGAACAGTAGTCTTTTGCAAAAGCTATATCCTATAACCCAGAAGGAGAAGCGTATACTTGATGATGGGCATCATGACCCAGCCCTTTTTAATACAGAAAAAGGGGAATATGTAATTGACACAAGTAAGCTAATTGCCCCAAGTAAGTCCATAGAAATCCATCCTCATACTCGATTTGCCCACTGCCCTAAACATCGGCATAACTTTATAGAAATTGTATATATGTGCAAAGGCAGTATAATACATCTTGTAAACGACATCCCAATAGAGCTGAAGGCTGGAGATTTGTTGTTTTTAAGTCAACGGGCTTTTCACGAGATATTGCCGGCGGGGATGGACGATATAGCCATTAATTTTATTATCCCCACGGTATTTTTCGAGCAGATGTATCACATGCTGGAAGGAGAAAAGGGGCTTCTTTTCGACTTTATTATCGGCTCTCTTTTTGAGAATAAGCGCAAGAGCGTTAGTTATTTGTATTTCAATGCGGCAGGCATACTTCCTGTGCAAAATTTAGTAGAGAATCTGGTATACAGCATAATCGAAGACCCTCCAACATTGACAACTATCCAGAAAACCATGGCCCTTCTTATGCTTTACCTTATGCATTATGTGGACAAAATGCAGACCCTAAAAGATGAGGAGAATCAGTTAGCTGTTTCTGTACTTCAATACATAGATGCTCAATATAAAACGGCTTCCTTGGCGGAATTATCCAGAATCTTGCACTACGACCAAGCATGGCTCAGTCGAGAGATAAAAAAGAATATAGGGAAAGGATTTAAGGAGTTGGTGCAGGATAAGCGAATGAGTGTTGCCGCTCATCTGCTGACTAATACCCAAATCCCTGTATCCCGGATTATTGAGAATGTGGGGTATGAAAATCAAAGCTTTTTCTATCATAAATTCAAGGCCTATTATCAATCAAGCCCTACAGATTACAGAGTTACAGCGATAAATCGGCATTAGGCCTCTTTCGAAATTATGTTTCGTGATTTCGAAAGTAGGTTTCATTATGAGTTTTTTTTATTATTACTACCGACCTTGTGCAAATGCACAAAAAAGGTCGGTATTTTTTTATATAAGAGTCCTACTATCCGAGAAAATTTTTGTTAGAATTAGCGGTGTAAAATAATAGGACTAATTCCCTTTGGGGGATTTTAGGAGGATGACCATGAAAAAGATTTTGAAGCTACTTGTATGTGCGGCTATTATTGCTGTCATGTCTTTGGGGCTTAGTGCCTGTTCTAGTGATGATGATGACGACATAATCCATCTCACTATTGCTTGGTGGGGTTCCCAGCATCGCCATGACATTACCCAGGAAGTACTAGACCTGTTTAATGAACAGCACCCGCATATTGTAATAACTGGTGAATTTGCAGATGGCACAGGCTATTTTAACAGTCTTGACACCCGCGCTGCCGCCAGTGATGTCTGGGATTTGTTCCAATTAGGCTCCAACTATCCTGTGTACATTGATCACATTGTGCCTCTTAATGAGTTTATCGCAAGCGGTATAATCGACATTTCTAATACAACCCAAGACTTTATTGACATTACCACTACCCATAACGGCGATATTGTAGGTATCTCTAATGGCGTAAACGCTTGGGGCCTTGCTTATGACCCGGCCATGTTTGATGCAGCTGGCGTTCCTCGCCCTGTTCCTGGTTGGACATGGGCAGATTTTGAACATGCTGCTATTACTATTGCCGAAGCTTTGGGTCATTGGGGCATGGGTGTCTTCACAAATGATGCCATTACCATGACTCAGTTTATGGCACAAATGGATGTTGATTTTTGGCATGAGGATCCAACACAACTTGGCTTTGATGACCCTTCTGTAATGGTGCCATACTTTAGAATGAGGCAAAACCTAGTTATGGCAAACGCAATGCCAGACCCAGGTGATGCAATGGGTATTACCGATATTGAAGGTGACCCACTGGTGTTTGGCAATTCTGCAATGGCATACCTTGCCAGCAACCAGTTTATTGCCTTAGCCAATGCAGCTCAGGCCCTTGACTCAAGCCGTGAACTTGCGATGACAGTACTTCCGACTCACCCAGGTGGGCAGATTGCTTCTGATATTGTTTCTTCTCAAATGTTCTCAATTTCTCGTAACAGTGCACATCCTGAAGCTGCCGCTGAGTTCCTTAACTTCTGGGTTAATAATGTAGAAGCCAACGAAATCCTTCAGGGTGAGCGCGGTATTCCTATAATGGAACATGTACGTGGAGTACTTCGTCCACAAGCCACAGCCAATATTGCTGAAACTTATGCGTTTATTGATATGTTGGGTGAATTAGGTGGCGGTACCGCTAATGTACTTGGTAACCCACGTCAGGCTGAAGTTGAAGATTTCCTCAATGATAATATTATCGACCGCCTTGTTCTTGGGATGATTACCCCGGAAGAAGCCGCCCAGGAAGTATTTGACTTTGCTTTACAGGTGGTAAGCTTTAACTAAAAGCTTTTATCCAAATCATCGGGGCAGTAAGTGTCTTGTGACGTAATCAAATGGAATATTCAATGGGGCTGTTCGAACACCGGGGCAGCCCCATTTTAAAATCTTAGCTTGCGAGGTGAATCTATGAAAGCTGACAAAACCACAGATAAAAAGGTGCAAGAAGGCGCTGAAAGGCGAGCGCGGTTTTCACGGTTTATGAATAAGGATGCTGTGGTAGGGTATATTTTTGCTTTGCCATTTATTATTGGTTTTCTTGGGCTTATGCTTATCCCAATGTTTATGTCTTTGTATTATTCCTTTACTAATCTGACTTTGGGGCGTATAGGCCATAGTTGGGTGGGTTTTGCCAACTATGTGCGCATGTTTAATGATGCCCGGTTTTGGAACTCTATGGGGGTAACTTTTAGGTTTGTATTCCTAAGTGTGCCTGTGCGTATGGTCTTTGGGCTTCTTGTGGCCTATGTACTTACCCGGAAATATAAGGGTGTGCATGGTTACCGTGCTACTTATTATCTTCCTACATTGATTGGTGGTTCTATTGCTGTTGCCCTTGTCTGGGGGCAGCTTTTCCAGCGTGGCGGCGTTGTATATAACATTTTAGAGATGGCTGGAATAGGCGGTGTGCACTGGTTTGGAAGCCCTGTTTTGGCTCTTGTGCCCCTTATTCTTATGAATGTCTGGCAGTTTGGTGCGGCTATGATTATCTTTGCCGCCGGAATTAAAGATATCCCAGAAACTTATATCGAGGCTGCGGCTATTGACGGAGCCAATAAATTTCAAATCTTCTTTAAAGTTATTCTGCCATGTCTTACCCCGATAATTCTTTATAACCTGGTAATGCAGACTATTGCAGCATTTATGACATTTACCCAGGCTTTTATTATTACAGGTGGCGGCCCGGCTGAGGGTACTAATTTTATAGCCCTATATATTTATAACCACGCTTTCTCATGGCGCAATATGGGTTATGCCTCTGCAATGAGCTGGATTTTACTGATTATTGTGGCCTCGGTAACTGGGGTTATCCTTAAAACATCCAAACGCTGGACGTTCTATACTAACGAATAGGAGGGGATGAGATGACTAATCAAAGGGCTGTAACTAAGCGTAGGCTTACTATTATTGTGTATCATGTATTTGTGGCAATCTTTGGTTTTATAATGGTATATCCGGTGTTGTGGATGATTTCCGGTTCTCTTAAAACCAATGTTGAAATCGTGTCCGGTGCTCTTACTCTTATCCCTAGATATTGGCGGTGGGATAACTTTACTACGGGCTGGGCTGGGTTTGCCGGGGTTAGCTTTGGGACTTTCTTCAGGAATTCTTTTATCATTTCTTCAATTTCTACGATTGGGGTAACTTTGAGTTCATCTTTTGTTGCATATTCCTTTGCCCGTATGCGCTTTAAGGGGCGGGTAATTTTGTTTACTATAATGCTTTCTACGATGATGATACCAGGCCAGGTAATTATGATTCCTCAGTTTTTGATTTTCCATCGGCTGGGATTTGTCAATACCTTTATTCCGCTTACGGTACCGGCGTTTTTTGGCGGAGCGTTTTTTATCTTTCTTATAATGCAGTTTATGGTTAGTATCCCAAAAGAGCTGGATGAAGCGGCTATCTGTGATGGGTGCAATAAGTATACGGTGTTTTTCCGTATAATTTTCCCGCTTTTGAAGCCGGCATTAATTACAACGGCCATTATTCAGTTTTACTGGGCATGGGATAATTTTATGGGGCCGCTGATTTATCTCAACAGCCCACGCTTATTTACTGTTTCCCTGGCTCTACGGCTCTTTGCGGATACGGCTAGTATTACAGATTATGGTGCAATGTTCGCTATGTCTACATTGAGCCTTGTACCTGTGTTTGTTATGTTCTTATTTTTTAACAAGCATTTAGTTGAGGGTATCAATACTTCTGGGATTAAAGGATAAAGGACGGATTTGGATGATCAACAGACAAGAGCTTATTAATAGGCATAACCCTGTTTTGTCCACCGCGAACACAGATTCCCCATTGTCGGTTGGCAATGGGGAGTTTTGTTTTACGGCTGATATTACTGGGTTTCAGACACTTTATGATGAATATGAAAAAAATCACTTTCCACTTTGTACTATGAGTAATTGGGGATGGCATACCGCCCCAACAGGTGATGGGAAAATATATGAATGGGAAGACTTAGAGCTTACTGCCTACGAACACGCAGGGCGCACAGTGCATTATCCTGTTGAGGCAAAGCCGGGTAACGAAGAGGTTTACCACTGGCTTAGGCATAACCCTCATAAATTTAACCTTGGGAGAGTAAGATTAATTCGAGCTAACGGTGTAGAAATTACATCAGAGGATATAACTGACACTTATCAAGAATTGGATTTATATACAGGTAAATTATCTAGCCGATTTAGATTGGATGGTGAGCTGGTAGAGGTGCTGACCATTTGTGATTCGGAAAGCGATACGGTAGCCTTTAGGATAAAAAGCCAGCATAAAGGGTTGGGTATAAGGCTAGATTTCCCATATGGTAACCACGAAACAAGCGGCTCAGACTGGGAAAGCCTGGACAAACACCTAACGACATGGGATGGTACTACCGCTCATAGGCGGATGGATGATGTGGAATACTATGTAGATTTGAATACTCACATGATTAATCCTATTAATCACGGATGCGAGATTTTTGGTGAAAATATTTGCTGTGCAATTCGTTTCTCTCCAGAAAACAAGTCAGCGCCCACTTTTGAAACGGTGCGGTCAAATGCTCACTTAGCTTGGGCAGAATTTTGGGGTGATGTGCGCCTGGCGGATTTCAGTAAAATAAATGACCCTCGCGCAAAGGAAATTGAACGGCGCATGGTGCTTTCATTATATCTTTTCAGGATTCAGGCCATGAGTAGCTTGCCCCCGGCAGAAACCGGGCTTACAGTTAATTCCTGGTATGGCCGATTCCATTCTGAGATGTATTTATGGAACTCGGCATTTCTTCCTCTTTGGAGCTTAGGTGAAAAGCTAATGCCAAGCTTAGAATGGTACTACGGTATTATTCCACAAGCCAAAGCTCTAGCAAAAAGCAATGGTTACAGTGGTATACGCTGGCCAAAACAGCCAGCAAATACAGGACGGGAAGCCCCATCTCCCATTGCTCCACTTTTGGTATGGCAGCAGCCTCATGTAATTTACATGCTGGAATTGCTGTATCAAAACACATATAAGGAGCATAGTTTCCTGGAAAATCATTGGGATGTGGTTACGGAGCTGGCGGAATTTATGACAAGCTTCCTGCATCTAGACGAAACAACAGGGAAATATGAAATGCTGCCTCCGTTAATTCCAGCTCAAGAGGTATACGACCCACTCACAGTAAAAAGCCCAATGTTCGAAATGGAATACTTCCGCTTTGGCCTGGGTCTTGCATGTGAATGGGGTAAGCGGCTAGGCCACAATACCCAAAAATGGCAACATGTAATAGATAATATCCCTGACCCAGCAATAAAAGATGGGCTATATCTAGGCCATGCTGAGTGCCCAGAAACCTATGAAAAATATAATAAAGACCATCCCATGATGACAGGTGCGTATGGACTGTTCAAAAGCCCACGAGTGCAGCCGGAAATCATGAAAGCCACGTTAGAAAAGGTGCTGGAGTGCTGGGAGCAAGAAACCATGTGGGGTTGGGACTATGCCATGATGGCTATGTGTGCAATCAGCCTGAGTGATAGCGAATTGGCAGTAGATCTTTTGCTATCCGATTCCCCCAAGAACCAATATGTAGCCAGCGGCAATAATTATCAGCGTACAAGAACCGACCTACCTCTATATTTGCCTGGAAACGGTTCATTGCTACTGGCACTGCCGCAATTATTTGCCAACCCGCCAAAAGGCTGGGAGATAGAAGAGGTGAAGTAAATGGAGTGGATAAAAGTAAGAATAGACGGCTCCGGAGGCGTAGCCCAAGATGAAGCTGTGCTAAAAACACTATACGCCAGTGATATGGAATTTGAGCCTGACGAAAGACGCTTGCGTATTCTGCCTGATGGAATAGCAGAACTTGCCGTAACCCGCAAGCCCTACATGCTTCATGTAAAACTAAAAATACCTATGTATGGTGTGATTTGGGTAATGGCTCATAACTTTGGCCAAGGATATACAGGGGACTTTGTAGATTTTGTAACAGAAGCTATTCGCACATATATATACGAAGCAAAAGAGCGCAGCAAAGATATAGTTCTTTCCGTAGCCGCCCAAGCTCACTTGGATGCCGCAGTAGAATATGAGCATATTGCAAACCGAGGCACAGACACAGGAGAAAATAGATTATATGCCCTATCCCATGCTATCTATGCAGCAGAAGCCGCGCTATTTGAGTCCTCCATGGCAAAGGCCTATGCAAATCCCCGCGCTGATTTGCGCATGGGCTGCAATTTCTTTAAATACACTTCCCCAGGGGCGAGATATGCAAAATATTTTTCTCAAGTTTTTGACTTTGCCAGCCTGCCCTTTTATGCCGGAAGAACTGTCCCGGAAAAAGGCCGATACACTTACGAGTACATCGACAATGCATTGTCATTTTTAGAATCAGCCAATATCACCCCAAAAGGACACCCATTATGGTTTGGCCATGCAGGGGTGAACCCACAGTGGCTTTATAATCAGACTTTTGAGGATTTGAAGAAATCTGCAAAGGAAATAGCTACCCACCATGTAAGTGCCTACAAAGGCCGGGTAGATATTTGGGATTCTATGAACGAAGCCCATGATTGGGCCAATTGTTTTGAGCTAAACCAAAGTCAGTTAATAGAACTAACCCGTGTCTGCTGCAGCGCTCTTAGGGAGGCGAATGGCAACGCCACTTCCATTGTAAATATCTGTCTGCCTTTTGCGGAGTATGTAGCCGGAAGATATAACTGCTATGGTGCCCTTCCGGAGCGCCTAATGTCATCACGAGCTTATATAGCTACTCTTGTAGAAAAAGATATAGACTTCGATGTCGTAGGCATCCAGCTATACTTCCCGGCAAGAGATATGGTGGCTGTGGATCGTATGCTGGATGTGTTTAAGGCATTTGGAAAGCCTGTCCATATTACAGAAATGGGGGTTAACGGCGGCACCCGTGGAAAAGGAGCTGGTACATCCAGTAGCAGCACATGGGCATATCAGCAGCTAAGTATGTCCGAAGGGCTATGGCATAACGGGTGGAACGAAGTTACCCAAGCAGATTGGATGGAGCAATTTTATACTCTATGTGCTGCTAGAGAAGAAATAAAGGCATTGACCTGGTGGGATTTTATAGAGCCGTCTTTCTCCGGAAACGGGGCATTTTTGTATGAAGATGAAATGCCTAGGGAGATATTCTTCCGGCTTGGGGCGCTTAAGAAGCGTTTAGTGCAAAAATAGTACAGAAAACTTAAAAAAGATTTGCCACGTAAGCAAAACTCTGGTATTATAGTTCTACTAATAAGTTCATAACTCACAAAATAGGAAGAGCGGGTGCCAACCCGCTCTTATCTTTTGTCTATCGTTAACCGTCTATAAGGCGGTACTATGGCGAAACCGCCACAAAAATAGGAAAGGACGGCTCTATGTCGGCACCTAAATTAGAAAGCATTGTAAACCTACTTGCCCCAGTGATAGAAACCGAGGGGGTAAACCTATACGACTTGGAGTTTGTAAAAGAAGGCAGTGACCGTATCCTACGGTTATATATAGATAAGGAGTCTGGGGTAGACTTGGAAGACTGTGAAAGGGTAAGTCGTGCAGCCGAAGAAGTGTTAGATGCCCACGACCCCATCCCTACGGCTTACTTTTTAGAGGTAAGCTCCCCAGGAGTAGAGAGAAAACTGTCAAAACCTGAGCACTACACACGGTATATAGGCCACAAAATAGCTCTAAAACTATATGGCCCTCAAGATGGCCGAAAGAAGTTCACAGGGGAATTAACAAGATATGAAAATAATACGTTAACCCTAACAGAAGAAGATGGCACCCAGCACCGATTCCAGCAATCTCAAATAGGAGGCTGCAAACTGGTGGTATTCGACTAACATTCAGAAGGAGGAGCCAAGACAATGGATAGCGGCAGAGAACTCATCGAAGCATTATCAATGGTGTCCCAGGAGAGAGGAATAGATAAAGAAGTAATATTTGAAGCTATAGAAGCATCTCTTGTATCAGCCTGTAAAAAGCAGTTTGGCCTTAATACAGAAATCCGCGTAGTAGTAGATCGTGAAACCGGGGCATACACAGTAATGGCTAAGAAGACAATCGTAGAGATAGTAGAAGACGAAGAAGTTCAAATAAGCCTAAAAGATGCCCGTACAATAAATAATGCAGTAGAACTAGGGGATGAAATAGAGATAATAGTAACCCCAAAAAACTTTGGTCGTATCTCAGCTCAAACCGCAAAGCAGGTAGTAACCCAAAAATTCCGCGAAGCAGAGCGGGAGATTCTATATAACGAATTTATTACCAAGGAAAACGAAATGGTAACCGCCGTAGTACAGCGCCAAGATAGGCGGAACGTAATAGTAAGCCTAGGCCGTTTAGAGGCCAATCTTATCCCAAGCGAGCAAATACCGAGAGAGCGCTATAATTTTTCTGACCGGATAAAGGTCTATATATCGGAAGTAAAGCAAAACTCCAAAGGCCCGATAGTAAATATATCCCGTACTCACCCAGAGCTATTAAAGCGTCTGTTTGAGCAGGAAGTGCCGGAGATATATGACGGAACTGTAGAGATAAAAGCTATAGCTCGTGAACCTGGCAGCCGCAGCAAGGTAGCGGTGTATTCTGCGCAGCCCAATGTTGACCCAATAGGTGCATGTGTAGGCCAATCCGGGCACAGGGTAAACCTAATAAGTAGCGAGCTTAGAGGTGAAAGACTCGATATCATCCAGTGGAGTGAAGATCCCGCCACATTTATTTCCTCGGCTCTTAGCCCTTCTAAAGTAGTGCAGGTGGTTCTAAGTCCATATGAAAACGCCGCCAAAGTAGTAGTGCCTGATACCCAGCTATCCCTTGCCATAGGCAAAGAAGGTCAAAATGCCCGTCTAGCCGCCAGGCTTACAGGCTGGAGCATAGATATAAAAAGTGAATCACAAGTTGAAGGTACAGATTTCTTGGTGTTCCCAGTGGTAGAAAGGCCGGTGGAAGAAGCCTATGAAGACGGATACTACTACGAAGACGGTGAATACTACGAAGAAGAAGGCGAGTACTACGAAGATGGTGAATACTACGAAGAAGAAGGCGAGTACTATGAAGACGAATACTACGATGATGAATACTACGAATACTATGACCCAGCCGCAGAAGGCGAACCAGCAACTGAAGACCCGCCACCAGCCACTTAGGCGTTGCGTTGGTTGTAAAGAAATGAAAGAGAAATCCCAGGTAATACGGATTTCTCTCGGCAAAGATGGCGATATGAATGTTGATCCCACAGGCAAGATGCATGGAAGAGCGGCGTATATATGCCAAAACAGCTCCTGCCTGGAAAGTGCAAAAAAAATTAGGGGATTAGAGCGCTCCTTTAAGCGTTCGGTACCCCCTGAAATATATGAAGAAATAGCAAAACAGATGGAAATGTTTTTGTAATAATCCGGAGGTGGCTTGATGCCCAAAATTCGTGTACACGAATTAGCCAAAGAACTAAATGTCAGCAGCAAGGATATCATGAGCAAGCTAGAGGGCTATGGTGTCCCTGCTAGTACTCATTCCAGTTCTATTGAAGACGCTGCTGTAGCGCGCTTAAAGAAAGAATTAACATCGGGAGGCGGCTCCGCCCCAAAGCCACCGGCTTCACCCCCTGAAAGTGAGGTGGTTAGTAAGCCACGCCCTGCTGGGGAAGACGGAAGGCCGATGCCACCTATTGGCCCGGATGGTCAGCCGCTTCAGCGCAGGCCGCGACCACTAGGCCCAGATGGAAAGCCACTGCCAGTGCCAGTAGGCCCGGATGGACGGCCACTGCAACGCAGACCTCGTCCCTTAGGCCCAGATGGAAAGCCGCTGCCAGTGCCAGTTGGCCCAGATGGACGGCCGCTTCAACGTAGGCCCCGTCCCTTAGGCCCAGATGGAAAGCCGCTATCGGTTCCAGTTGGCCCAGATGGTCGCCCACTTCAACGTAGGCCACGACCTGTTGGTGAAGATGGTAGGCCTATACCTCCTGTTGGCCCAGATGGACGGCCTCTTCAGCGTAGACCCAGGCCATTAGGTCCGGATGGAAAACCAATGCCGCCTGTTGGCCCAGATGGTAAGCCATTGCAGCGCCGTCCAAAACCTGTCGGTGATGCAGTCACTGAGGTCTTAGATGCTGCACCAGCAGAAAAAGCGCCAGCAACAGAAATACAAAGACCAGTAGAAAAACATATAGAAGCTACAACACCTGTAAGCGCGGCTCATCCAGAGAGTAGTAGCCAGGTTGAGTTACGCCCTCGCCCAGAAGGTAGACCTGTAGGGCAGCGTCCGCCAAGGGAAGGCCGGCCTGCCGGAGATGGCCGTCCAAGGCCTACAGGTGACAGACCGCCTCGCCAAGATGGCCGTCCACCGCGTCCGGATGGAAGACCCGGTTATGAAGGTCGTCCACGTCCCGATGGTACAAGGCCGCCGCGCCCAGATGGGCAAAGGCCCCAATATGGTGACAGACCACGTCCTGATGGCTCTAGGCCGCCGCGCCCAGACGGGCAAAGGCCTCAGTATGGTGACAGGCCACCACGTCCTGATGGGCAAAGGCCTCAGTATGGTGATAGACCGCCACGCCCAGATGGACAAAGATCATATGGTGATAGACCGCCGCGCCCAGATGGGCAAAGATCATACGGTGATAGACCGCCGCGCCCAGATGGACAAAGACCATATGGCGATAGGCCACGTCCTGATGGAACGCGTCCATCATATGGTCAGCGTCCAGGCGGCCCTGGCGGAGCGCGTCCCCCAATGCAAGGTGGCAGGCCTGCACCTGGCGGTGGAAGAGGCCCAGCGCCAGGCGGAGCTCGCGGCCCAGCTACGAGTGGAAGACCTGATACTAAAAAAGGCGAACCCACTAAGGATGATAGAAAGTCCCAATGGAGCCGTAGCTCTCAAGCTCGTTCGACCCAAAAAGATAAAAACGAACGTAAAGATAACTACCAAGGCCAAGGTCGCCAAGGTAGGCAAAATCGTGGGCCAAAGCCCCCTGTAATCAAAAAAGTAATGCCAAAGATGCCTGATGTTACGGAAATCACTGTAGCCGCAGAAATTACTGTGCGTGATCTTGCAGAGAAGTTGCATCGTTCTAATTCCGATGTAATTAAGATATTGATGAAAAAAGGTTTGATGGTAACAGCAAATCAAGTTATTGACTTTGAAACAGCTTCTTTTGTTGCTGAATCATTTAACGTTTTTGTGGAAGAATATGTAGAGGTTGATGCCTTTGACGCGGCATTTGCAATGGCGCCGGACGACGAAGCCGATATGGTATCTCGTCCACCGGTAGTTGTAGTAATGGGCCATGTTGACCATGGTAAGACCTCGCTACTAGACGTAATTCGCTCTGCCAATGTGCAGGCCTCAGAAGCCGGTGGAATTACTCAGCATATTGGTGCATACAGCACTTCCATTAATGGCAAAGCTATTACATTCTTGGATACCCCTGGCCATGAGGCTTTTACTGCAATGCGTATGCGCGGTGCCCAGGTTACGGATATTGCTATCTTGGTTGTAGCTGCGGATGATGGAGTTATGCCTCAGACTATTGAGGCTATTAACCATGCGAAAGCTGCCGGGGTTGAAATTATTGTTGCGATTAACAAAATGGATAAGCCAGGTGCAAATCCAGACCGGGTAAAGCAGGAACTTACAGAGCATGGCCTTCAGTCCGAGGACTGGGGGGGCGAGACAATAACTGTTCCTGTAAGTGCTCTTCAGCGTACCGGTATTGATCAGCTTCTTGAAATGATTCTGCTGGTAGCGGAAATGAAGGAGCTAAAGGCTAATCCTAATAAGGCGGCTCAAGGTAGCATTATTGAAGCTAAACTTGATAAGGGACGCGGCCCTGTGGCAACGATTCTTGTGCAAAGCGGAACACTAAGAGTTGGTGATCCTATTGTTGCCGGGGCATGTTATGGTAAGGTTCGTGCTATGACAGATAGCCGTGGCCGTAGTCTTCAGGAGGCTGGGCCATCTACTCCTGTTGAGATTATCGGCCTTGCAGATGTGCCCGCTACCGGTGATATTATTTACACCGCACAAAGTGATAAGCAAGCTCGTCAACTATCTGAAACTGTAGTGGCTAAGGGCAGAGTTAACATGATTAAATCCACCCAAGGCAAAGTATCCTTGGATGATTTATTTAGTCAAATCCAGGCCGGACAGGTCAAAGATTTGAATATTGTAGTAAAGGCAGATGTACAAGGTTCTGTTGAGGCTCTTCGCGGTAGCTTGGATAAGTTATCTAATGAAGAAGTACGAGTACGTATTATCCATACCGGTGTTGGCGCAATCAACGAATCTGACGTAATGCTTGCCTCTGCTTCCAATGCGATAATTATCGGCTTTAATGTAAGGCCAGACCCAAGTGCTAAGTCTACTGCCGAAGGTGAGCAGGTGGATATCCGTACCTATAGCGTAATTTACGCGGCTATAGATGATATATCTGCGGCTATGAAGGGTATGCTTGACCCAGAGTTCCAGGAAAAAGTACTGGGTCATGCTGAAATCCGGCAGGTATTTAAGGCATCCAGCGTAGGAAATATTGCGGGATGCTATATCACAGACGGTAAGTTTACTCGTAATGCCCAAGTGCGCTTGATTCGTGATGGCAGGGTAATTTACGATGGTACTCTCGAAGCACTTAAACGCTTTAAGGATGATGCCCGTGAAGTTGCCTCTGGGTATGAATGTGGTATGCTATTTAAGAATTACAGCGATATAAAAGAAGGCGACAAAATTGAAGCCTATATAATGGAGGAAATCCCAAGGTGAAACGAACCAGCACAAGGCTGACACGTATCAACGATGAGATTGCCCGGGTTACAGCGGAAGTTATCCGTTCGGAAATGCATGACCCGCGCATTGGCTCTGTAGTAAGTGTTGTGCGTGCAGAAACTACAAGCGATATGAAGTATTGCAAGATTTATGTAAGCGTGTTGGGGGATGGGGGAAAACAAGAGGAAACGCAAAAAGGAACAATGGATGCGTTAAAAAGCGGTACAGGGTTTGTGCGGCGGCGCATTGCCGAGATTATTAACTTACGGGTGACGCCAGAGATTACTTTTGTTTTTGATGATTCTATAGAATACGGTATGCGTATGCGTAAGCTGATTGATGAGGTTAACAGTGGAGCAAATAATTAAGCTTTTGCGTGAAAAAGAAAATTTTGTGATAGCCAGCCATATAGGGCCTGATGGTGATGCCATTGGGTCCTGTTATGGGCTGGCTTTTGCTTTGAAAAAAATCGGGAAAAAGGCTACTGTGGTGTTGGAGAACTATGCACCTAAGTATAATCTTATACCTGGGCGGGAGTTTTTGTATCGTGGTACGGAGGCTTTAGCTTCGGATGTTTTTATTGCCTTGGATTGTGCCGATGCTGAGAGGATGGGCTTTGCCAAGCCTTTTTTTGATAAAGCTAGTGTCACGGTATGTATAGATCATCATGCTACCAATGAGGGGTTTGCGGATTATAATTTGATTGACCCTGAGGCTTCTTCTACTGCGGAGATGGTGTTTGGGCTTATTGATGCTATAACAGAGCTTGACAAGGATATTGCTATCGGGATTTATGCTGGGATTGTCACGGATACCGGTGGGTTTAGGTATTCGGCCACTAGTAAGTCTACTATGGAGATTGCTGCTAGGTTGATGGATACTGGGATTGATTTTTCTGAGATTTACCGGGAGCTTTTGCATAAACATAGTTTTGCAGCTACTAAGGCTTTAGGGCTGACTCTAGGGTCCAGTGGCATTGCCATGGATGGGCGGATTGTTTATGCCTGTGTTACTAGGGAGATGCTTGCGTCTGTAGGAGCTAATTCATCTGAGATGGATAATGTTGTTGAGTATCTGATGAGTACAAAAGGCGCGGAAGTAGCTTTGTTTTTGTATGAGCGGTATAGGCATGTGGAACGTGATGATGCTAAAGACGCTGAGATATCTAAAGATACTAATGCTTCAAAGGATTCTGAGGATGATCTTATGAAGATTAAGGTGAGTATGCGGTCCCGAGGGATTCATGTTGGGGATATTGCGGCTTCTTTAGGTGGCGGCGGACATCGTATGGCTGCTGGGTGTACTATGGTTGGTACTATGGACGACGTGCTTAAGCAGGTATTGGATATTATTGAGAGGGAGTTGCAGGTATAGCGCAATATTTGCTTGCATACTGCTTACATATCTATACTACTGTACCGTAATTAGATATAGCGATTTTGGTTGAAATTGGGCTTCAGCCCATTTCAAATCGAAACGCCTATATAATTGCGGTGCGGAGTATATTTGAAGGAGGATGCCCTATGACGGGCTTTTTTAATGTCTATAAGGAGGCTGGGTATACCTCCCATGATGTGGTGGCCATTATTCGTAAACTGACGCGGGGTAAGGTTGGGCATACCGGGACGCTTGACCCTCAGGCGGAGGGGGTTTTGCCTATTTGCTTAGGAAGGGCTACAAAGCTTGCTGATATGGTTATGGGGCAGGATAAGGCATATATCGCGGAAGTGGTTTTGGGAGTTGTTACTGATACTGGAGATATGACTGGAGAGGTTGTGAATCAGTCACTTGTGAGTTTTGATGAGGCTAAGATTTTGCAAGTGGTTGAGGGGTTTTGTGGACAGCAGATGCAGATGCCACCTATGTATTCGGCTATAAAGATTGGCGGAAAAAAGTTGTATGAGCTGGCACGTCAGGGCCAGGTTGTTGAGCGGAAACCTCGTGGGGTTAATATTGAGTCGATTAAGGTGTTGGGGTTTCAACCAGAAAATAATAGCTTTACAATAGATGTTACATGCTCTAAGGGTACTTATATCCGTAGTCTTTGTATGGATATTGGGGAAGCCTTGGGGTGCGGAGCGGCTATGGGGGCGCTTTTGCGTACCCGCAGCGGTGCTTTTTCGTTGGATACGGCGGTTAAGATTGGGGATATTAGAATGGTTGCCGATGAAGGCCGGCTTAATGATTTGGTATTGGATGTGGGAAAAGTACTTCCTTTTCCACGTGGGGATATTAAGCTTGAAGGTATGAAGATGGCGAAGAACGGAAATACGTTGCCTGGTAACTTGGTTATTTTACCCGCCAGAGCTGAAGGTAAGATATGGCTTTATGGCCCGGATGGATTGGTTGGGTTATACTCGGTTGAGGGAAGCCGCTTATGTTTGGAGGTTTTGATGTGATTACGCTTCGGGGTAGGGATATCCGTATGCCTGAGCCTTGTGTGCTTGCTGTGGGGAAATTTGAGAGTATACATTTGGGGCATCGGGCTTTGATTGGTGAAGTGGTGCGGCTGGCAAAGGATAATGGGCTGGCTAGTGCTTTGATTGTGTTTGAGCCTCATCCATATCGTGTGTTATCGGATTCAGGATATAAGCCTCTTTTTACCGGGCCGGAAAGGGCACGCTTGGTGGAAGGGCTTGGAGTGGATTATATGGTCGAGCATCATTTTGATGCTGATTTTGCGGCGCTTTCAGGTTGTTTTTTTGGTCAAAAGCTTATTAATGAGTTGCAGGCTCGGATTGTTGTGGTGGGAAAGGGTTACCGATTTGGACGTGGGCGCGAAGGTACCGTGGATACTCTTAGGCTATTTGCTGATGTTGTTGAGGTTGGTGTTAATGAAACCAGTACATCGGCTATACGGGGGCTATTATCGGAAAACAAGCTGACTGAGGCTGAAGGTCTTTTAGGGTTTCCATTTTTTATTATCGGGGATGTGACACCGGGGCAGCGGCTTGGACGTACTATTGGCTTTCCTACTATTAATTTGTATCCATGTGAGGAGAAGTATTTGCCTGTGGATGGGGTTTATGCTACTCGGGTGGTTATTGATAATAAAAAATACCGGGGGGTAACTAATATTGGGGTGCGGCCTACTGTTGCCGATAAAGGCGCGCCACGGTCTGTTGAGACTTATTTGCTAGACTTTGAGGGCGGAGAATTGTATGGTAAAGATATTCGAGTAGAGTTTTTGAGTTTTATCAGGCTGGAGCGGCGGTTTGATAGCCTTGAGGCTTTGCAGGTGCAGATTGCTAAGGATTGTAAGAAGGTGGCTGAGTTATGACGGTATTTCCTACCGGTGCCAGCGTTATGTTCCCGTTTGAAAAGTTTTCTGATGTCACTATATACCAGTTTGGTCATATGTATTGTGTGCCGGGATACTCCTTTGGGCCGTTTGAGTGGAATCATTATTTGTTTCATTTTATCCATGCCGGAAAAGGGGTTTTGCACTCTACAGACAGTGATGGCAAGGTACACGAGTATCCTTTGAAAGCCGGGCAAGGATTTATGATTTGGCCGGGGCAGACCAATGCCTATAGGGCTGATGTAGACGAACCCTGGGAATATACGTGGGTTGAGTTTGACGGGTTGTTGGCGCAGGAATTGGTGGTACAGACAGGGCTTGATTGCAAAAACCCTGTGTATGATGCCAATAAAATGGAAAATCAGGGGAAAATGGCGGTTGCTATAAAGGATATTGCTACCAACGCGGATTTGTCGCCATTGATGCTGGTGGGGAAGATGTATATGTTTTTGGATTTGCTTGTTACGTCTTCTGTGCGGCGCAATGTTGCAAATACGGAAAGCCCTAAGCGGTATCATATAAGGCGTGCTATTGCCTATGTGCATCGGCATTATAGGGAGGATATTTCTGTGCAGGATATTGCCGACCACTGCAATGTTAATCGTAGTTATTTAAGCCGAATATTTAAGCAGACCTTGAATATCTCACCGACTCAGTTTCTTATTGATTGTAGAATTAAAAAGGCTTGCGAGCTTTTGATGGATAGTGAACTATCAATTGGGGAGATTAGTGCAATGGTGGGGTATCCTAACCAGCTAAACTTCTCGCGGGCGTTTAAACGAGAATTGGGGGTAGCCCCGTATAGATGGAAAATTAGTAGGCCGTAGCTCCCTTTTGAGGGGGCTTTTTTATTGTGTGTCACAATGGGATATAAATATCACAAAACGCAAGTTTTTGGTTGTATAGGGATATTTACGGCGTTTCACTCCTCACCTATGATTATTCTAACAAGAAAAGAGCAAGCAACTGCTACTTTTTTGTGTAATATGTAGAAGGAGGAAATGAAATGAAAAAGATTTTACTACTCGCAATGATGCTATTACTGGCATTTTTTGTGACAACAGCCTGCGGAAGTAACGGGGAAGAGGACACTCCTGTAGCGGAAGCTACTCCTACACCTGCTCCGGTTGAAACAGCGGAACCCTCGGATGACCCAGCACCGGAAGTGCCTGATGATTTTGATGGGCTGTTCTACTTAGCGCCCCTTGCCAATCCGATTACTTTACGTCTTGGTGCAAGCGTTGGTGAGGCAGGCCCCACGGTAAGGGCTGGTATTACCACCGACCAAGGTGCTCACAATCAGTTTATCTATGACCGCATTGGTGTTGATCTTTATTACATGTGGGCATTGCCTAGTGCTCAAGCAGGTGAGCGATTTAACCTTGCCCTAGCGACAGGGGACATACCGGATATTATGACTCTTTCGCATGTATCGTTTTTTGAAATGGCAGAGCATGGTCAGCTTCGCTGCCTTAGAGCCGCATTTGACCGTTATGCCCGCCCGGAAATAAAAGAAATGTTTGAATCCTTGGACAATACCCCACTGGATATTGCAACCATTAACGGTGAACTCCTTGCCATCCCTCATGTTTTGGATCCTGCCCAGGGTCTTGGACAAATTTGGTATCGCGGTGACTGGGCTGACGCACTGGATTTCACCACTCCAACCACTATGGATGAGCTTGAAGCTATGATGCAAGCCTTTGTAGACAACGAAATGGGTGGCCCTGGAACTCGCGGGCTGGGCATTTATAGCAACCCTGTTTCTTGGGCACCGGATGTACGCGCTATTATGCATGGATATGGTGCTTATGTTGGGGGCAGTGCAGGTAACTGGCTGCTTCGTGATGGGGAACTTGTAAACGCTCTTATCCAGCCTGAAACCCAAAACGCTCTCAATCGGCTTCGTAGCTGGTATGCCAGCGGTATTATTCATCCTGAATTTGTAACTATGAATATCGACCAGCTTCAGGCCGAGCTTTCTGCTGGCAGAGTCGGTGTTATTTCCGGTGAATGGTGGCTTGGTCACTGGGGTGGCGTAGTTGCCAGCATGGAATATAACCCGGATGTAGAATGGCGTGTAACCAATGTTGTGCCGGCTGAAGGTCAACTGGGATATACAATCCGCGGCAGAGCCAATATCAATAACTTCCGTGCTTTAAGTGCTAACGCTCCTGAGGGCGCGGAAGAGGCCCTTATTAAAATGCTTAACTGGTTTTGGGAAATCTTCTTTGTGGCAGAGCCTTTTGCTTATATAGAAGATGACTTTGTTCAAACCGGGGAGCCCGGCGCATTTGTATGGCACTGGTGGCCGATGCTTATCTGGAATGCGTTTGAGCAACAAACCAACTTTGATATGGTGAACGCGGCTATCGCTGCGGGAAATCCTGACAGCCTAACATCTATACTGCAAGTTGACTTGTTTAACTCCTATCAAATGCTGTTTAACGATGCGGAATTTGATGATTGGTGGAGTCACGAGCGCGCATGGGGTGAGTGGTTTACCCGTGTAGCCCCTGATGGTGGATGGGGTACTAATGTTGATATAGTAAGGCGCGGAGCCTTTGTAGAAAGTCAGTTTACCGGGCCTCCCACTGAGACTCATCTTTCTCGCGGTTCAATCCTTCATGATATGTGGCTTGAGTTTTATGCAGGCTATATAATCGGCAACTTGCCTGAAAGCGAATGGGATGCTTTTGTCGCCATGTGGCTTGCGACAGGCGGCGCTGATTGGACCGTAGAAATTAACGAGCAATTTGCGAGAATGCAGTAATTCAGTTGTGAGTGATATGAGCTAGGGCGCGATCTGGGCATATTGCTAAGATCGCGCCTACTTTTAACTGAATATAGCGAATTAATTCGCCATAACACCTGGAGGTGTTGTATGTCTAAGCCCAAAAGCCGCAAGAAAAAGAGCGGTCAGTTTAAGAGGGAAATTCCGTTTTATTTGATGCTTCTGCCTGCACTTGTTATTTTGATTATTTATTCTTACTTGCCTATGGCGGGTATCATTATGGCCTTTCAGAATTTTAGGCCCGTTCTTTCCTTCGCCAATTCGCCCTTTGTTGGGCTTGATAATTTTCGTTTTGTTATAAGTCTTCCGACCTTTCAGCGAGCCTTTCGCAATACTGCCATTATTGCCTTTTGGCGTATAGTTACCGGGCTTTCGGTTCCGCTTCTCTTGGCAATTTTGCTTAATGAGGTTAGGAAGAAATGGTTTGCCCGTATGGTGCAGACTACGATTTTCCTGCCGTTTTTCCTTTCATGGGCGGTGCTTGGCGGGGTGGTTCGGGAGGTATTTTCTCTTGGCGGGCCTGTTAATCAGGTAATAGGGATTTTTGGCGGCGACCCTATAATGTTTATGGGGAGTAATACCTGGTTTAGGACTATCCTTGTAGGTACTCATACATGGCAAAGCATGGGTATAAATCTGATAATTTTCCTTGCGGCTATTACCAATATTGACACAGGGCAATACGAGGCCGCTGATATAGATGGGTGCAATAAGCTAAAGCAAGTGTGGCATATTACCTTGCCCGGGATGCTTCCTATTATCATTCTCCTTTCTACTTTGGCTATCGGTCAGCTTCTTAACGCCGGATTTGAACAGGTGTTGATGCTGTACAGCCCTATTGTGTACGAAACCGGAGATATTTTGGATACCCTTATTTATCGTATGGGGCTTGGGCAGCAGCTTTTTTCTCCTGCGGCGGCAATCGGGCTTTTTAGGGGATTGTTATCTTTGGTGCTGGTAGGTATAGCGTACTGGTGTGCCTATAGGTTTAGCGATTACCGCATTTTCTAGGGGTGAGTGCAATGACGAATAACTTGGTTAAGAGAAAAACCAGCAATAAAATAAAATCCAGCGCGAGCCGTAAGATGTTTACTGTCGGTAATACAATTTTCTTAATACTGATTACGGTGCTTTGTGTCAGCCCAATGATTCATTTGCTGGCAGTGTCTTTATCTACCAATGTGTATGTAATTGCCGGACAGGTGAGTTTTTGGCCTCGTGGCTTTACTACTGCGGCATATCAGCATCTTGCTGTTCAGACTGAGTTTTTTCGGGCTTTATGGATATCTGTACAGCGGGTGGTGCTGGGTACTTCTATCAATATGATTATGGTAGTTTTGGTGGCGTACCCGCTTTCTAAAGAAGTAAGTGTGTTTAGGGCGCGGACTGTGTTTGCTTGGATTTTTGCTTTTACTATGTTTTTTGGCGGCGGGCTTATTCCTATGTTCTTTGTAATTCAGCGTACCGGGATTATGGGGACTATTTGGGCATTGGTGCTTCCTGGGGCGATTAGTGTATGGCATGCGGTTATGCTGCTTAATTTTTTCAGAGGAGTGCCTAAGGAGCTTGAAGAGGCCGCCCATATTGACGGGGCAGGGCATATGATTACCCTTGTCAAGGTATTTTTGCCACTTTCTCTTCCGGCACTGGCGACGATTCTTTTATTTACAACGGTAGGGCATTGGAATTCTTGGTTTGACGGTATGATTTTTATGCGGTCTCCTGCGGACTTTCCTCTTTCTACTTATCTTGCTATGCTGGTAATGCAGGCAGATACTGCTGCTCGTGTATTGCTTACGCCGGAGGAGATAATGGCTTTGGCAGAAGTAGATGACAGGACAATAAGAATCGCGCAAATTTTCCTAGGGGCGCTTCCGATTATGATGGTTTATCCTTTCTTGCAGCGGTATTTTATTAAGGGCATAGTAGTTGGTAGTGTAAAAGGATAAAAAGGATTGATGTATATGAAAAGGCTTCCGCCGATTATGGGCTGGTCCACATGGAACCAGTTTAAACAAGACATATCAGAAGAGGCAGTTTTGGGTGTAGCTAAGGCCATTAGAGATAATGGCCTTTTGGCCGCTGGTTACAGCTATATAAACCTGGATGACTGTTGGCAAGCCAGCCAGCGAGACGAAAATAAGCGGTTATCCTTCGACATTGGGCGCTTTCCCGGTAAGGATGGTATTGTAGCAAAGCTTAACGAGTTGGGCTTTAAGGCCGGAATATATTCCTCCAGCGGAAGCCTTACCTGTGAAGATATGCCCGGAAGCTATGGGTATGAGGATTTGGACGCTCAGACCTTTGCCGCTTGGGGCTTCGAATACTTGAAATATGACTACTGCCATGTTGTGGACTTGCCTACAGACCCTCACTATAAAGGAAATAATTTTGCCACAGAGGCTCCCCCTATATTGTATATAGGTATATCGTCGGATGATGGTGAGGTTGTTATACCTGCATGTGAAGGAGAAATTACATCCCCCGCAAGACTTAGGGAAGGAGCCGTACATGGCCTGGACTGCCCTCGCGCGGCGTGTGCTTTTACTGTTAATATGCCAAAAGCTGGGCGATATCAAGTGGCTATCGGTTACATAAAGAAGAGGTCACATCATAGGCAGTTTCTTTTAATGTCTGTGGATGGCGTTCCTTCTGCCCAAGTGTGGTTTCCTCCTACTAGCGGTTGGAACTCGCCAAGTCGCGTAATGGCGATGGTGGATTTGCGGGCAGGTAAAAATACACTTACCCTTACAAACCCTATACGCAGCCAGCGGGACGATTCAATGTTGCGTTATACACGCATGGGAGATGCGTTAAAAAAGGCCGCGTTACTTCACGGGCGACCTATCTTCTTCGCGGTTTGCGAGCATGGTCGGACCGCTCCCTGGGAATGGGCCGGGGATGTTGCGTCATCCTGGCGGGTATCTGGGGATATTAGTCCAACTTGGGAATCAATGATTGGGAATTATGAAATCGCGGCAGACCTATACAAATACCAAAAGCCGGGCGCGTACAACGACCCTGATATGTTGGAAGTAGGGATAGGAAGCTTAACCGAGGAGGAGAACCGCAGCCATTTTATACTGTGGTGTATGCTAAGTGCGCCCTTGATTTTGGGGCTGGATGTACGTACAGCGGATGAAAAAACTTTGGCACTGATCTCCGACCCGAAGCTTATTGCCATAAATCAAGACCCGCTTTTGCAGCAGGCTACTCGGACAAAGCTCGCCGATGATTTAGATTTGCTGATTAAGTCACTGATTAATGGCAGATTTGCGGTGTGTCTGTTTAATAAATCTGATAAAGAAATAACAAATGTGACTTTGCCTTCTTGGGCTGAGGTAGGCGCAGGGTTAAATATCCCTGTAATTGCTCCTCATGGGGTTTCACTTCATTTTCTGGGAAGTCTGGAAAGATAGTGTTTGGATATTTACCTATCATATGGTAGTATGTCTCGTAAGGGGCGCACAGCGCGCTCCTTTTGAACCCCGTTATGAGGTGAATGTATGAATACACTTGATTTTATAATGATTGGAATACTGGCTTTATGTGCCTTTATAGGCTTTAGAAAAGGGCTTGTGCGCACCTTGTATCGGTTTGTGTCCTTTGCCCTTGCGATTTTTTTGGCTACTCGATTGCAGCCTGTTGTGGCCCGGTGGCTTAGGGATTCATTTATATATGTAAATATCAGGGAACGTATTGCCGGGGCTACCAATATGGAGGGGGTTTTTAGAGAATACGCTCCTAGTCCTGGCATTAGTGATGTCATGCGTAGCAGTAATATGATCAATGCCCTGCCTGTGCCTCAATCTATGAGGGAGAGCATATATAACGCCAATACGCCCGATATGTTTGAGCTTCTTAGGGTAAGTACGATTGAGGATTTTATTGCCGGTTTTTTTGCCAATATTGTGATAAACGTAATTTCGCTACTGGTTGTATTTATTTTAGTGCTGTTGATTTTACATTTTGTGGGTAAGGCCTTGAAAATCGTAGATATGATTCCTGTGGTCAACTCCTTTAACCGGGGCGGCGGGCTTATTGCTGGGGTACTTATTGGTGCCGGTGTTGTGTGGATTGGGCTTTTTATTGTGATAATGTTCTTCTCATCCGGGATTAACGAGACCTTCTATGGGCTTTTGCAGGGTTCGGTACTTACGCGGTGGCTTATAAATAATGGATGGCTGTACGGCCGATTTACTGCGGTGTAGTTGTGGATAAGATAAAATGGGGGGATTTTTTTAGTAAAGATGCCCTTGCGCTGGTAAGTATGAAGAGGCTCTTCCTTTTGGGGAATATGGGCCTTTTTGTTATCGTTGCGATTTTTATTATGCATCCTGCTTTTGCGTCCTGGCGTGATAGCCAGGAACAACTAGCACGGCAACAAGAAACTCGTGATAGGCTTTTACAAGAAATGCTGTGGTATGAAGGGCTTCTGGAAGAAGTTATGGAAAGCCCTTTTGCAAAAGTTGTGCCGTATGAAAATATTGCGGCAACTATGGATGCTATAAATAATTTGGCTTTGGGGCATGATATGGAAGTGACCCAGTTTATCGTGGCGGAGCCGATTATCCTGGACTCCATTTTCGAAGAGGAATATCTAGTTGAGATTAGGGTCGCGGCAACTTTTGTTGGAACAGGAGGATATGGATTTATCCGAGAGCTTAACGAAATACCTGTGTTTGCGCGTACAGTGAGAGTTGTTTTTTTGGATGAAGGCGGTTCAGATTTGGTTTTAGAGCTATCTTTATTTGGGAGGCGAAGTCCGCATTAGGGCATAATTTATTTTTTACATAATATACTAAGCTTGGGCTAATTATTTAGGATACAAAAGTGCTGCACGGAGATAATAAATTCACAGCCTAGTTTTTCGTAAAAGCTGATGTATTTATTATGATTAATAAAGTGCATTTTATGTAAGGGGGAGCTAAGATGCGCGTTTTTTTAGATCAGACTACAGTAAGGCCTGAGCTTACAGATGTAAGTTGTAATGTTTGTGGGCGCGATGTGGACAAAAATGTATCCGGCTACTTTGAGGATCATCTGACTATATCAAAGTCATGGGGGTATCATTCGCCTTATGATGGAGAAATCCACGCAATTGACGTATGTGTGGATTGCTATGCCGATTGGACGGCTCAATTTGAGATACCGCCTAAGGTGAGTAGTTATTTTCATCTGCAAATGTGTGAAGGGTAAGTTGCCCCGCCAAGCTCAAAAAAAGGAGCTGTCTTGCGAAAGTCAAAAACATTGGGATTCGCAAGACAGCCCCTTAGGGGAATTGGGTTTTGTGCGGGGGTACATATAATTAAACTGTATAGATAATTCTTTCGCCTAAATTAAGTCCCTTAGCGGTGGCGCTAAGTTTTACTGTGCCGGGATTTAAAGCAGCTTGTAATATAATAGAAGCAATACCTCCTTGAGTGTATACCGGATTTTCACCAATGAGATGTGCATCCCCTTCTGCTTTAAAGGTTATTTGATGGATGTCCCATGGGACGATGGTGCCATTTTTATCTATGACTTTGGCATGCACAAAAATAAAGTCTGAGCCGTCTGCAGTCAATGCCACATCTTGTGTATCTGCATCAATGCAAATATTTAAAGCTTCCTCTGGTGTTATTCTTTCGTCGCGGGCAACTTCTTTGCCGTCTATATATCCAATGGCTGTAAGTTTGCCCCTTTCAAATGGGATATTGGTAAATGTAAAGGGTGCATGTGCCAGATGCTTGCAATTTCCGCCGTCAAAATAAAGATCTTCATCTATCATTTCATTAATGAAATCGTTGGGGATAGCTTTCTGATCTTCGACTCCTTTTTGTTCCATCCAATAAGCTGGGTCAGACAGTTTTCTATTTAGTTTGTAATCGCTATCCTCGCCATTGTCGCATTTTTTTCGGTTAATTAAATTGCCGTTTACATATAGCTCTAATTCTTCGCAGTTGGAATATACTACAAGCTTTGGCGTCTCTTTTGCCCAATAAGTCGCTATAAATACCATGGCATCCTTTAAAGCCGTAGCATCAACCTGGCTTTGATAAAAGTAATAGCTGAACTTTGGGCGACGGAAAATATCCCATACCCCGCTTTTGCATTGTGGGATTGTTGGGGAGTAGCCACGGTTGTAATCCATGCCTACCCACACTGAATCGCCTAACACTAGCCCTAGGCCTCGTGTCCGGTTATGGGTCCACTGCATATTCCAAGCACTAACAAGCAGGGCTTTTTCTCCATTTTCTCTAACTTGGCGAGTTGTGCTGTGATTACCGCCAAACTCCCAGTCACCATATTCTCGTGTAAAGGAGGGTTTGTCCGGTAAAAAATCTCTGTCGTAGAAATGGGTAGCGCTATTCCAGCCTATAAAGGGTATGTCAAGTCCTACATATTCAGGGTCTTTTCGCCCCAATGTATCTCCACATGTAAACATTTGCCTGCCAGGGTATTCCTCGTGGGCCACTTCATGGCATTGGCGGAAGAATTGGTCAGTTGCGCCGCTCCATTCCCCGAATTTTGTGTCGCTGGTATCACCGGTTTCATTTAAGCTTACTTCCCACATGATAATGCTTGGATGGTTCCTGTCTCGCCTTATCATATCCCGGATATTTTGCAATACAATATCTTTAAATATACCTTCATTGCAAAACTGCCAGCCTGGTGTCGGCTCTACTGCCATAAGGCCTAGACGGTCACATGCATCTATAAAGGCAGGTGATTGAGGATAATGTCCCAGGCGTACAAAATTAAACCCGGCATCCTTTAATAACTTAGCTTCACGATATTGGGCATTGTCTGAGGCTGCATTTCCTAAGTATGGGTATTGCTGATGGCGGTTTGCCCCACGTATCCATAGCTTTTTTCCGTTGATACTAAAGCCATCCTGTCTGGAAAATGCAATGCTTCTTATGCCAATAGAAGTATCTAAGGTATCGGAAACAGAGTAATGGGTTGAAACCTCGGATTTTAGTGTATATAAATGTGGTGAGTCCGGATGCCACAATTTCGGATTTTTTACATGAAGAACCTCAGAAAAAGCCATCTCGCCGCCTGGCTCAATAACTCCGGTAAGACCTGCGTTTTCACGTACAATAACCCCCGCTCTATCTAGCAGGGTTGTTTCTAATGTGACAGTTTCTCTTTTATCTCCGGTATTGACTACATGGGTTGAGACATGTACGCAGGCCGAATGTTCAGAGACATCTTCATACCGAACAAAGACCCCGCCACCTGCTATTTTGTTGGCATAAATCTCGTTGGAGATATGGATATTGTTTACAGCATGAAGCCATACATTTCTATAAAGCCCACCAAAATAGGAGAAATCCAACTTTTCAAGAGGCTTTCCCGGAGGTATATCTGAGTTATCCCTATTATCAAGTCGGACTGCTATTATATTTTCGCAGTCGATGTCAACATCAGATATATCAATAATAAACGGCAAATATCCACCCATGTGGGTTAGTTTATGCTTTCCGTTTACCCATACCTCGGCTACTTGCATTGCGGCTTCAAATTCTATATACAGCTTCTTTCCCTTGTAGGAAGAATCTAGCGCTAAATGCTTGCGATACCAGCAGATTCCTTGGAAGTGATGAACGACATTGACTTCTTCGACTAGTGGTGTATGGGGTAGGTGAACTGTGTCCCAGTGATTGTCAGCAAAATCTATATCATGAGCCCCTGGGGCATCTCCTTTGTGGAATTGCCAATATTGGTTAAGCTTCAACTTTATACGGTTAGTCATTATACCTCCGATAATAGTTTCTAGAAGTCGAAATTATTCGGGTCTCCTCCGAAGCGTGCGTCTTGGTTTAGTGCGTCGATGGCGACTATCTCATCTGATGTAAGTTTAAAGTCAAATACATCAATGTTGGCCTTTATGCGGCTTGGGGTTACGGATTTGGGTATGCATACTATTCCTAAGTCGATGTTCCAGCGTAGTATTATTTGTGCGGTGGATTTATTGTATTTGTTTGCAATTTTTTGTAATGTTGGGTTTTCTAGCAGGTTGTCTTTATTTTCTGGCTTACTGCCGCCTAGAGGCCCCCAGGATTGCGGGGTTATTCCGTATTTTTTGCAGGTTTCTAATACTGGCTTTCTGGTTAGTAGGGGATGCATTTCGTATTGGTTTAAAGCTGGGACAACACTCCAAACCTTGGCTATATCTTCAATGTGATTAGGCATGAAGTTGCTTACGCCTATTGCCTTTGTTCTGCCAGATGCATAGATTTTTTCCATTGCAAGCCAGGTATCTACATAGCGGCCTTTTACCGGCCAGTGGATTAGATATAAGTCTACATAATCTACCCCTAAGTCTTGGAGGCTTTTGTTAAAAGTTTCTTCTGGGTTGCCGGTGCGCTGTACTTCATTCCATAGTTTTGTTGTTAGGAAGATATCTTTCCGTTTTACACCGCTTTCTTTTATCGCTTGGCCTACGGCTTTTTCATTGCCATAGATTGCCGCGGTATCTATGCTGCGGTAGCCTTCTGCAAGGGCTGTTGTTACAGCATCTACGCATACTTGACCATCCTCAACTTTGAATACCCCAAAGCCTAGCATTGGCATTTTGATGCCGTTGTTTAAATTTACATATTCCATGGAAATACTCCTTTCATACTTAATGAGGGCGCTGCCCTGCAGGGACGCGTATCACGCACCGATTCTGTGGTATTCTATAATAAATCCCAGCTTATTACAATTGCGTTAAAAGCTTTATGTTTCTGGGCGTGTGTGCTATACTCAAGTAGTCTAAACTATTTATCTTGAGGTAATTAAATGATTGATCCGAAAAAACCACCAAAGATATATTACAAGCCCGTTGTGCGTGCGCCGATAGTAAAAGAAGATGATACTCCAGATGTAAAAAAAGAACTATGGCAGGAGGCCCTAAGTTGGGCCAAAACTATAATTATCACTCTTTTACTGGCTTTTGCTATCAACAACTTTGTAATTGTTAACGCTCAAGTGCCAACAGGTAGTATGGAAGATACTATACGTACCAATGACCGTATTGTAGCTTTTCGGCTATCTTATTTATTTCGCTCGCCTCAGCGTTATGATATTGTTGTTTTTAGGGGGCCGGAGGGGGACCCTACTCTTTATGTAAAGCGTATACTTGGGCTTCCTGGGGATAGGCTTATCATCCAGGATGGTCATGTGTTTGTTAATGGGTCTCAGATACCGGAGAGATATGATTTTGTAAAAGGTGACCTTATTGGAAATCATGGTGTGTTTAACGCCGAGACTGAAAGGCTTGAGCCTTTTGTGATACCTGATGGGCATTTCTTTGTTCTGGGGGATTATCGAACTAACTCTGTGGACTCACGTCAATGGAGCGAGACTTTTATACCACGAGGTAGAATCTTGGGACGAGTAGCGTTTAGGTACTTTCCTGGGTTTGCTAATTTAATGAATCAATAGGAGGTTTGTATGGCAAAAGTTACGAAGGATATGCTTATATCTGATATCCTAAAGATTGATATGGGTATTGCACCCATTCTGCTAAATGCAGGGATGAACTGTGTAGGTTGCCCAGGTGCAGCACGTGAGACTCTAGACGCCGCGGCCACAGGACATGGCGCAGACCCAGATGTATTGGCAGATGAAATTAATGCTTATTTAGAATCTGTAGGTTAATGCTTGATTAAGGAACCGCGTATTACGCGGTTTTGGGTAATATGTATAAAAGAAAAGCATCTTAGAAGCGTCAATCGCTTTTGAGATGCTTTTTTTTGTGTTTTACTTCCTATCTTCACGGGATTTTCCTAATAGCTCTAGGGCGTTGGTTAGGGCATCCGGTAATATAACTCCCATGCTGCCCATGTTTTCCAATATACTTAAAAGCTCATTTACAGAAAAAGCCACGATTGCCGCGTCGCGGGTTAAAGTATTGGTGCCAAGGAGCCCATCCAAGTGTACTGCTACAACTATCATGAGCAAAATACAGCCTTTTTTTATTAGGCCACGAAATCCTGCAGTGCTGGATAACCGCCCGGTTTCTGTTTTCTTTGAAGATTTAAACACGGCGGCTGCTAACCAGCCTGTAATAAAGTCTATGGCCATAAACACAATAAGGGCCCTTAGCATGTGGTCAAACCCACCTATCATCTTGGCTATGCCACCTATTGTCCCTGCAATCGTTAATACAGCAACCTTGACAACTAGCATGATATATCACCTCCTTTTCTTTAATAAATAGTCTATGCTACAGCCTTCGAAAAGGCGAGACAGGGCTCTTAGGCCTTCTGCCGGGATGGGGCGCTTTTGGCGTACCCAATCATCTAGGGTGTCAGGGGTAATGGTTAGTGCCTTGGCCATATCCGCCCGGCTCATGTAGCGCCGTATGCGTTCTATTTCAATATTTATAAACATAAGTTCCCCCTGTGGTGTGAAAATAATCTTGTCCGAGGGGTATATGATTACACTAATGGTGTATATTGTCAAGTTAAATCGAATAATAATTCGCATAAATGGCATCGCATATCGAAAATATCACGAAATTGTTGCAATAGTTTTATCTGTGTACTATAATCGGAATAACGAACGCACGTACTCCCATCTTAAAGGAGCGTATTTTATGGTTATTGCAGAGCGCCTGCGTACTCTTCGCAGGGAAAAGAATTTTTCGAAAAGAGAGCTGGTATCAACACTGCCTATTAACTACAGTACCTATGCCAATTACGAGTCCGGGTTTAGAGAGCCTAACTCTGAAGTGTTGCAGATGCTTGCAAGGCATTTTAATGTATCCATAGATTATCTTATGGGTATGACAGAAAACCGCCGCAAAGCAGACGAGGTGGCTATTCTTACAGACACAGAACATGATCATATATCTCTGTATCGCCAGTTAGATGCCCATGGTAAGAGTCTTGTGGACGTTGTAATGAGTAAGGAGCTTGAAAGGGTCAACTTCCTTGGCGCTAAGCCTCAGGGCAGCAGTAAGCAAATGGACGATCAGTGGGTTACTCTTAATGTATATCAGCAGCGGGCCTCCGCCGGCCTTGGAAGTTATCTTACAGATGATAGCGATACGGACTATGAAGTAATGCGATTTATGGCAACCCCGGTAAGTCAGCAGGCAGATTTTTGTGTGCGGATTAGGGGGGATAGTATGGAGCCTAAGATTTGTGATGGGGCTATTGTGTTTGTAAAGGCCGCGCCTAAGGTTGAGCCTGATAATGTTGGGATATTTATTTATGATGGAGAGGCTTATTGTAAGCGGTTAAGGATTGACAGTAAGAAAGGCTTGGTAATTTTGGAGTCGCTTAATAAGTCTTATGCCCCTAAACAGATTAGTCAGCCGGAGTACTTGCGTACAGTGGGGCTTGTTATTGGGATTGCGGAGTAGGGTAGATTATAAAACCGACAGAGTTGCGCCTGTTGGTTTTTTTATAGGGAGGGTTGTGGCTAGTGTATGTATCTATATGCCCCGATACTTTGGCCATAAGCTATTTTTGGAAAATTGTAGACAAACCGCAGAATATGCTATAACATAGCAATAGGAGCTAACGGCAGGGAATTATTC
>Ga0131853_10000229_pt1 | contig 101176 bp, 94 predicted proteins | sample TergutLab28metaG_FD_92764 | JGI IMG/M metagenome (GOLD analysis project Ga0131853, IMG submission 92764) | Labiotermes labralis P1 segment gut microbial communities from Petit-Saut dam, French Guiana - Lab288 P1 (version 2) (version 2) | ecosystem: Host-associated > Arthropoda: Insects >...
CTCGTTCTTCGTGGTTTTACGGTGGGTATCTACGCAAATTCACTGTATGAATCCTATTTATTAATTCAATTAGCAAAACCCCTTTCGTTATGGCTTCTCGGAAGGGGTTTTGTCGACAGTCTGTTGATATAGTTTGACTATATCTTTATCAGTATACAGCCTACGCCCACCTTCGCTTTCGGCAGATGGTGCAAGGATGCCTTCTTTATCGTAGTATTGTAAGGTTCTGACAGTTGTGTTCAGTTTTTTAGCTACTTCGCCGACCGTCATAAAACCATGTGGTATCGCTCTGTGTTTTTCCATATACTCAATACCTCCCTGTGGCTATTATAATTCATTACCCTACGTCACAAGCAAGAATTTTTTGAAAAATAAAAAAGAGCATCGGTTAATGCTCCGTATGACCTCGTTCGTTGATAAAAATATTTTTCTCAAATTTTTAGTTTTAGCTTGACGTAAGCCTCCTTTACAAGGATTAGATCAATCAAACCGCTTTTCACATCATCCAGCATCTTTTGGAAAGCGGGGCGGCTATAACTCCCACCGGAATACCCGTCGTCCGAGTATACACACGCTACGTTCCACCCTTGTACTTGGGCATATTCGCGAAGAATACTCTCTTGATTTTCAATACTCGTCGATTCGTGCCTAAACGGGTTCCTTCTATCGCGTTTTGCTGAATTTGCGGAATCCTCAACCGACAGCCTCGTATAAATACCGACGTTAAGTAACTGGTTCATGACACGACACCCGCAGCAGCCAATTCATCGTTGAGTTTTCCGATGAACTGATATGCGATTTTAATAGCGACGAAGCGTTGCTTACCCACCTTTTTGGCCTCAGTAACCTCTATGCGTTCAATCAATTCCAGCAGTATTTTACGATTCAGCTCACCTAATCCCGTATATCTTTGAATGTCGCTAACCCAAGCGTTGATATCATTACAACCATTTTCGATGCTTTCAATTTTATTGCGCAAAACCTCGGATGTGTTTCTCTTTTCCGCACGTTCAGTTTCATGCTTACCAATCAACGCAGCAAACATTCCTTCTGAAACGACACCTTGTTTCCTGTCTTTGTAGATGGAATCAATCACGTTGTCAAGACTCGCTATACGATCCAAGCAAATGCCTAACTCGCGTTTATATATGGTCAGGTAATTCATACTTTCACTTTGTTTCGCTTTATAAACCGCATCAATCATGCGCTGTTCGTCGTATTCGGCCATCATTGAGTATTCACGGATCTCACCTAAGACAAGCTGAGTCAAGTCATTTTCGCTGATCGAATGGATTGAGCAGGCAGATTTTCCGCTTCGCGCATAGTTTCCGCATGTATAATGCCTTGAGACATTGACGCTGCCATCTTTACGGGTTGTTCTATGTACACATGACTTCATGCTGAAACCGCAGTCCGCACACTTAAGGATTCCGCTGAAGATATTATCCGGCCCTCTGGTGCTTGTACGAGATCTCCATGCGCCGCTCATCCTTTTAACGACGTTCCAACATTCAATTGCCACTAACGGTGTGTGGGTGCCTTCAACTCGTATCCAGTCTTCCTCAGGCTTCTTTACCAATTTATTATTTTTGTAGGAAAACGTACCATGCATACCCTGTACCATATGGCCGATATAGACTTCATTTTGTAAAATCTTGCTTACGGTAGAAGTACTCCACAAGCCATTTTCATCGCGTGGGTTAGTCCGTCCGTTCCTGCTATAGATAAATGCTTTCGGAGACGGTATGCAATCCTCATTCAAAGCAAGCGCGATAGCGCGGTATCCTGAGCCGCTACTCCTCATTTCGAATATGCGCATTACTATAGGCGCTGTTTCCTCGTCGATAATAAACCGATGTTTATCAAGAGGATCCTTTTTATAACCAAACGGAGCGTAAGAACCCATAAATTTCCCTTGCTTTGACAAGGATCGCCTAACAGACCTTACCTTCTTGCTTGTGTCCTTACAATGAAATTCGTTGAAAAGATTTCGATATGCCATCATGTCGTTATCGCCGTTTATAGTATCCACTGAGTCATTTAATGCGATGAAACGGCAGCCCAATAACGGCAATGTTTCCTCGGTCAACCGCCCTACTTCGATATAGTTTCGACCAAACCGCGAAAGGTCCTTCACGATAATGACATTGATGAGCTTGTTTTCGGCATCGTTTAACATGCGTTGAAACGCGGGTCTTTGGAAGTTAGTTCCGGACCATCCGTCATCAACATATATTTCCTTTATCTCCCACCCCTTTTCCCTCACATAGTCCGTCAACATCATACGTTGGTTTTCGATGCTGGCAGATTCGCCTTGGCGCTCATCGTCCTTTGATAAGCGTAAATATAATCCGGCTACATATCTTTTGCCGCGCATGCTTACCACCTCGAAATTTAAGTGTTTCTCATATTACTAAGCACTTTTTGTATAGCCAACGCTTCGATCATTGGTACGAACTCCGTCTCACCCATGTAAACGCTCGTTATGCAATAAACTGTCCGCCCTATTTTCTTTTCGCGGTACGATTGAGGATAAGCTTTTGTGTCCAATTTCTCTGTTTTAACTGTTTTTTTAATAAAAACCTCCACCTTTTCCATAAGCTTTATTCGCGGTAAACTTTTAATATGAAATGAAAAATACCATATTAAAAATACATATGTACGCTCTCATGGAATTATACAAGGCTTCATTTAATCTATCCCGGGTTATATGAGATGCTTAAGTCAGTATTGTTTGTCAACATGATTTCATTTATGGTATAATGAATCAAGTTATAGCTGAGATGGGGTGAACGGCAAAGATGGCCGATACCGAATTATATACGATAAACCTTGGCGATACTGACGGCAAAGGCGAACCGATATCCATGCGCGGGTCATCCGCGACGCGAAGCGAATCCGCGCCGTTCAGGAAACCGGACACGGGAATTACCGGAGTTGCGGCAAGGAATAAAGACGATTACTGTAAACAGAACGGAAAGCGGCCGATCCTTGCCGGGAAGGATTACTACCAGCAATCGGTTTTCCTGCAGCCAGCCGTAAAGGGACAGGCAAGCCGGAAAGGTTTTTACGAGCTGGCCTTGGAATATAGGGACAGGACGTGCGGAAAAACCGCGCATATTCCATTCATGTGCTATTGGCCAAGTTACGAATATATGAACGAGCCTCAGTCGGATTGGTACTTCTATCTGCGCGGATGTCTGAAATGCGGGGAGTATCTTGATACAGACCTGTCATATATTTTCGTTTACATTTACGAATTAATCCACCAAGTCGGAGTAAGCGGCGCTGACGACGGATTTCAAAAACTTGTAGGCGTATGGAAGCATTACAGGGGCCGTCATCCGAAAATCGACAGCTATCTCGTGGAATGGGTCAGCGATTACATCGGGTATTACAAGTGCGATGCGGTATCTGCTTTTGCGCTTTTGGAACGCGAAGGGTTGCTCATGATGCTTTCCGCCGATTTATTATTGGATTATTATTTAAAAAACGATATTTTACTGCCGATAGAATTGATTTCTTGTTTCTGCGATTATAAGATATACGAAAGTGGTTTCGCAAAAGGCGATAGCGGCGGTATTTTTCTGACGGCTTTGCCAAACGCGCTGCATGAGATACGTTTGCATGTTAATAAAAATTCAAAAAGCAGCTTTGAGAAACGGGAAAGCATAAGGGAGAACGAGCATATCAAACCGCCGTTTATGCGGTCGTTGTTCGCCAATATGGAAATGGTGAGGCTGCCTGGCTATCCGCCATTCGAGAAACACCTGCCGTTCCGGTATTTCATAACGTCAATCGTTAAGGAATTCGAAAACCAATTGAGGTCGTTGACTAAATATAAGGGAAAGTTAAAATATCCGTCCAAACTAAACGATGATTTAATCGGGATTTGCGCAAAGCACGCGCGGAACGCGGTAAAGGCGCAAGCCGAACGCCCCGTCGAAATAAATATTGACCGCGACAGGCTCCTCACGCTGATACAGGATTCAGACGAGGTGCGCGCCAGGTTGCTTGAAGGTAACAGGGACTACGACGCCCCGCCGGAAAAACCAAATGCCGATATCCAAGACATTTCAAAAACAGCGGCAAACGAGAAAATCAATTCTCCGGATAACGATTACTTACCCGGCCTTTCGCCGGCGCAGCAACGCTTACTGGGTTTTTTACACGAACGCGGCGGCAGCAGTGTAAAAGACATGGAATCCGCTTTCCCCGGGGTTCTAGTGGGTGTTGAGATTGACAGGATAAACGAAATCGCGCTTGATAACATCGGGGATTTATATTTAATCTTTGAGGACGGGCGATGGGAGATGGCAAATGAATGAGATAAAGATACTTAAACGCATATCCGCGGCGCTTTTGAATTCGCTTACCTCCGGCGTTACGCCGCGCCTTGGGATAGAGCACATAGCCGTGGGCAGGAAGCGCGAGATTGAGACCCTGCTCGGCGACCTTGAAAACATCAGCTATGGCGGCTCCGTTTTCCGCTTCATTGTCGGGCGGTATGGCAGCGGAAAGAGTTTCCTGTTGCAAATCTTAAAGACTTACGCGGTTGAGCGCGGATATATCGTCGCGGACGCGGATCTGTCGCCCGAACGCAAGCTGATAGGGGGCAACCAAAGCGGGCTTGCCACCTACAGGGAACTGCTGCGCAGCATGTCAAACAAAGTCCGTCCGGACGGCGGCGCGCTTACCGCGCTTCTGGACAAGTGGCTTGACGGGATACAGGTGAAATTGATTGCCGAAGGCACGCCCGAAAACGAGATACCTATGATGATGGAGCGGCGGATCCTCCTTGATATCTCCGCAGCCGAAAACCTTGTGCACGGCTTCGACTTCTCGAAGGTTTTACAGGCATATTGGCGCGGCTTCAACACAGGTGATGACGAGTTGAAGAACTCCGCGATGAAGTGGCTGCGCGGCGAATATGCCGCAAAGACCGACGCGGTCAACGAATTGGGCGTACGCGCTATAATCACGGACGACAACTGGTTCGATTATATAAAATTATTATCTGCGTTTGTATCCATCCTTGGATACAAGGGGTTAATTATATTATTAGACGAAGGTGTAAACTTATATAAAATATCAAACACGATTTCCAGGAACAACAACTACGAGAAGCTCCTGAATATGTTCAACGAAGCAATGCAGGGCAAGGTTCAGTCGCTTGGCGCGTACATGTGCGGCACTCCGCAGTTCGTGGAGGACATGCGCCGCGGGCTGTTCAGCTACGAGGCTTTGCGGACGCGGCTTTCCGGCAGCCGTTTCATGAAGGACGGCATGAAGGACATGCAGGGGCCGCTTATCTACCTTGAGAAATTAACGCACGAGGAGCTTTACGTGCTTTTACAACGCGTGATGCATCTGCATTCCGTCCATTACGGCTACGACCCGCGCGTGACGGACGCGGAGCTTGTGGGCTTCATGCAGATAGTCGCGAACCGGCTCGGCGCGGACGAACTGCTCACCCCGCGCGAAGTGCTGCGCGATTTTACAAGCATCCTGAACTATATACACCAAAATCCGGAGCAAAGCTTTGCGTCCATGTTGGGCGAAGATATCTTACGGAAAATAACCGTAAAATCCGCCGAAACCGATGACGGAGCGGACGACGAAGCGGTTGAAATAATTATATGAGCGCATTTTCACGCCTCGCGCCGTTCATACAGGAATATATCTATACGCGTAACTGGGACGAACTGCGCGAAATACAAATAACCCCCGAATCGCCGGAGAACATGCTTTTGAATAAAGGCAACGAATTGATACGCATGTTCGGCGACCTTAGGTATGTTATCATAGACGAGGTACACTGCTTCATGGGAAGCGACCGCGGCATGCAGGTTCTTTGCCAGCTGGAGCGGCTGCATTGGCACACAAGGGCCAAGCCGCGCCGGTTAGGTCTTTCCGCTACCCTGAGCGATTATTCCATGGCGGAAAGGCGGCTTTCTTCCGGAACGGACGCCGCGGTCAGCACGCCAAGGGTTCATTTGGGGAACAGGAGCATATGAAGGCTTGATCAAAGCGCATACCGGCACGTGGAGCGTAGGACATGGACAAAACAAATGATATAAATATATTCAACCATTACGCGCCCTTCATACGGGAGTTCATTTACCGGAATGACTGGGAGGAACTGCGTTCCGTACAGGTCGAGGCGGCGAAGTCCGTCTTCTTTTCGCAGAATAATATATTAATATGCTCAAAAACCGCGTCGGGCAAAACCGAAGCGGCTTTTTTCCCCGTGCTTTCCGTCCTTGAATCAACACAAATAACGGGTTTCGGCGCTATATACCTAGCCCCGTTGAAAACGCTCATCAACGACCAATTCAAGCGCATCGACCTGCTCCTCGGCGAATCCAACACGCCGGTTTTCCATTGGCACGGCGACGTTCCATCATCCCACAAGAAAGCGGCCTTGAAGAATCCCAGGGGCATCCTGCAAATCACGCCGGAATCACTGGAAGGAATGATGCTTAGCCGCAGCATCAGCGTCCGCGGCCTGTTCCATGATTTGCAATTCGTCATCATAGACGAAATCCACTTCATGACCGGAACCGACCGCGGCAACCAGGTGCGTTGTATACTCGAGCGGCTGGCGCGCATAATCGGACGGCATCCGAGGCGGATCGGGCTGTCCGCCACCGTCGGCGACCCGCAGGTATCGGCGGAGTGGCTTGGCGAAAATACCGGCAGGGATACCGAAGTCGTATTTATAAAGAACGAGAAGGTAAGATTGCGGCTGGCTTGCGAGCATTTTTTTACGCAAAACGCGAAGACGCACACCATACAGGAAAACAAGATGTATGAGAATTACGGGGATAAGTACGCATACTTCCTCTTTTCGGACGAAGCCAATAAATATGTGTATAATTGCGCAAAGGGCCGGTTCAAATCGTTGATATTCCTGAACACGCGCGAGGAAACGGAACATATGACCGTAGCGCTCCGGGAAATCGCCAAGGTTAAAAACGAAGACGACATGTTCCATATTCACCACGGCAACATCTCCAAGGAACTCCGCGAGGAAACGGAAAACCGAATGAAGGACGACGGCAGGCAAACCGCGACCTGCGCCACAGTCACCATGGAGCTTGGCATAGACATCGGCAGCCTTGAGCGGGTCATACACCTTGGCGCGCCCAATTCGGTATCGTCGTTCCTGCAGCGTTTGGGGCGTTCGGGAAGGCGCAGGAACACGCACGAAATGATCCTCGTAATAAATGAGGACATCGTAAAGCCGGATGCCCTGCTCCCTCATTCGGTCCCGTGGGATTTGCTTAAAGCCATTGCCGTGATACAATTGTATGTTGAGGAACGCTGGATCGAGCCGCCTTACATTAAAAAGATGCCGTTTTCGCTCCTTTTCCACCAAACCTTGTGCATCCTTGCGTCTTCGCGCGAACTCCGGCCGGAGGAATTCAACGAACGCGTACTCAGCCTGTCAACATTCCGCCATATCGACAGGAAAGACTACAGGACGCTCCTGTTCCATATGCTGAAAACCGACATGATACAGCTGACGGAAGAAAAGACGCTCATCGTAGGGCTGGAAGGCGAGAAGCTGATAAACTCGCACAAATTCCTGGCGACGTTCAAGAATTACGAGGAATACAAGGTTATGCACGGAAATTCGGCGATAGGTACGGTGACGAGCGAAACGCCCGTTGGGTACGTGTTCCTCCTCGCCGGCTTTTCCTGGGAGGTAACGGAGGTTATACCGGCGCAAAAAATCGTAATCGTAAAGAAGGCCGGAGGCAGCGGAATGTTCCCCTGGCCTGGCTCCTTCCGGGAGATCCACACAAGGATCATCCGGCAGATACGTAAGGTATTGTCGGACGATACCCAGTATCCGTATTTAAAACCGAATGCCGCGGAGCGTTTGCGCCAGGCGCGTGATATCGCAAGGTCTTCGGGAATGCTTACTCAGCCTGTGCTGCACTTGGGCGGTGCGGCATGGTGCATATTCCCGTGGCTTGGATCGAAATCGAACTGGACGCTCCGGCGGTTCTTGAGATCGAAGTGCTTGAAGGAATTCGGCCTGACGGAGATCGAATATGGCGATTGGTTCTATATTAGGCTTAATATCGGTAAGGGAGACGGTTACGGGCTGATCGAACACATAAGGAAATATTTCCAGAATGACTGCCCCGACCTAGATAGTTTGGTGGGTGAAAGGGAAAACCCCGTTTACGAACGGTACGATGAGTATGTTCCGCAGGAGCTGATCAGGCGCGGGTATGTCGCCGACAGGATGCAGGGTGACGAGATAAATGAGTGGTTAAATTAAACAGGATGGTTTTAATTAATACCTATTCGATTATTCTTAAAACACCAGCCGTACTACGTCTTCGCCATCCAAAACCTGCTCCGTTTTTATAAAACCAAAACCGGCGTATGTTTTGGCGGCGATATTATTTTCAGGCACATAAGACGTATAGATATATTTAGCCTCGCAGTTGTTTGGCTTTGTTTTTACAAGGTTAATCAAAGCAGCCATAGCAGCTTTACCGTAGCCCTTGCCTTGATGCTGTTCGTCAATCATAAGCCTGCTTATCCAATAGATGCTGCCATCAGAGTAAACATCCCCGCCATCCTCAAAACCAATCATCGCAAAGCCCACTATAATTTCACCTTTTGCTATTGCAAAGGGCATTAAAGCAAATTTCGGCGGTATTTCGCCGTTTGCTATTGCTTGCAAGCAACAATAAGCCTCCGCTAAACTGTATGAATTCGGCGCGACAAGCTTTTCTGATGCCCTCAGCTTCAGTACGTCTTCCAAATTATCCTCAGAAATACGTTGCAAAGTAATCATGTTTTTTCTCCCTGTTATTCATTTAAAATAATGGCTTATACCAAGTTGCAATCTAAATCACACTTACTCCGGGCGGATGAGCCAGTACGCTCACGCTCAGGCCGGCTCATCCGCCCGGAGTAAGTGTTGCTTTGATTGCAACTTGGTATTAGGTTAATTCTTTATACAGTATGACGAGTTCTCAGCCATGAGTTTAAAGCCGCACGAATAATATAAATCGCTTGCGTGGGTATTCAACTTATCGACCACCAAATCAACGGTATCCGCATTGTATCTGTTTAGAGCGCAATCAACTGCCATATTAAGCAACGCCCATCCGTAACCTTCACCACGCGCTCCCTCTGCCACAGCAAAGATTTCTGCCGTCATATGGTCAGGGTTGTCTTTGTAACGCTTTAATACCCCATAACCGACAAATACGCCATTTTCGTTAAGCGCGCAAAAAACATCCCGGTCTTTGCCGATAGAACTTATAAGCTCTCTGCCTGATATATAGGAATCCGGAAATGTATCATGCAGTATTTGAATAACATCGTTTTCAAATTCATCACTATATGAAACGATGTTGTGTTTTATTTGCTGTGGTTTATAATTAAGCTTTTCCAAAAGTAAGATATATTCATTATCACGCCGTTGGGCAGATAATGATTCCATCATCCGATGCAGGTTCCGGTTTCGCGAATCGAAGTAAAAATTAAACCTAACCGCTTTTGGAAGTTTGGCATTGGCAAATTCAAACATGCCTTTTGCGTCGTCCCCGCTCCATTCTCCAATAAAAAACGGGCCCAGGCAATCGACCCAATTGTTTTCAGGATTTATAAAACATCCGAAGATACCTTTCAGATTATCTCCATCAAAAAGTCCTGCCATAAGATTGCCGGGATTGTCTATGAGAAATTTAAGGTCTGCATAAATGCCCTCCTTCGATTTCGGACAGTATGCGCAGTTGTTCTCTGGCTGGTTGTTTCGCGTAAAGGCGATGTCAACGCATTGAAGCAAATAATCTGAGCCGCATTTTCTTATCATTTATATATCCACCTTTTTAAAAGTAATTTTTCTTTAGAAAACCTATAAATGCAGTGTAGCATGATTCGAGCAAATAAACATTATATTTAATGGCTATAATCAAATTTTATTTGCCGTATTATTCCGATGAAAATAACCAGTGGTTTAACACCGCCAACATCTCTCTCAGATAATTTACCGGCATGGCGTACCAGTCTGTGTACGCTCCGATGTGGTTTACTTCAATTCCTGCTTGTCTGGCGGTCCGTACCGCCCTGTATATGTGAAAATCGTTGGTTATTAGGACGGCGCTGTAACCGTTGGGGAATCGTTTTTCTATGATGCCGTTTGCGTAAATCAAGTTTTCATATGTACTGGTTGACAAGTCTTCCTGCAGGATATTTAAACCCGGCACTCCTCTTGCAATTAGATATCTTGCCATCGCCTCTGCCTCGGTGATGGTTGCCCTGTTTCCTAATCCTCCGGTGGTTACGATTATTGCGTTGGGATTCTTGTTCCAATAATCAATCGCTGCGTTCAGGCGGTGTGCCAATGGTCTGCTGACGGTTTCCCGGTTTACACCGGCACCTAAGACGATAATCACGTCCTCTTCGTAATCAGCGGTGCTTATGTTACCGTATATAAAAAGAAACAATGCGAACGCAACCGGAATTAGAGACATAACCCCGATTGCCGCGTGAATTTTCTTGGGAATCCTTTTAAGGAAGATTGCGTATGCTATTATGCAGATCGAAATTACGGCTTGCAATGTGAACCCGATGGTCGGGTTGGCTCTGAAGAACATGAAAGTGACGTTTAACAGAGACAATATACCGATAATTAAGAGCAGTATGCGTATTTTCACTTGTTCCCCCGTTATTGTCTTATATTATTATCCCGCCGGTCATTTCTATGCCCGGTTCGTTTGCAATCCCCCATCATCCGGCCAATATCCTCCGTTGTGTTTCCCTTGCTGCATCGTTAAGAAACCAGATTATATTACATCATACACGGCGCTTGCAATCCTTTTCATTTCCGTGTTTATAATTACCGGTGGCTTTGGCCATGATAAGCTGGGCATCTTTGCCGTCAGCATTTGAGATTTTAGTGATGAACGCATCGGCTCTTATGCCTGATAATGTGGTGACGGCCTTATTATCGCAGTAAATGAAGACCTTTTTATCTTTGGTTATCTTATAGGTGAAAACCTCTTCGTTGAGGATACCTCGTTTGTCTATCGGATTAGGCATGTTTTACCTCAAAATTTATATTTTTGCTATCTTAAGTATAACGCGGGATTTATTAGTTTGCAAGTTATAGAAATTATATATCACATCATTGACGTAAAATTTATTAGGTGTATAATACCTATATAAAGTAAAATTACAATAACAATCACAAGTGGGGCGCGCAATGGATAACCCGGACAATAAATTGAATATATTCGCGCCTCTGGCAAATCAGCTAAGGCCAAGCGCATTGGACGATTTTGTGGGCCAAGCGCATTTGGTTGGCGCAGGCAAGATGCTGCGGCGTCTCATAGATTCCGATAATATCCCGTCCATGGTTTTTTGGGGGCCGCCGGGCGTAGGAAAAACTACTTTGGCACGGATTATCGCCCGCATGACCAGATCCGAATTTGAAAATTTTTCCGCCGTGCAAAGCGGAATTAAAGAAGTGCGGGCCGTAATGGACAAAGCGGAGCTTGCGCAGCAATGGGGTAAACGGACAATTATATTTGTAGATGAAATCCATCGGTTTAACAAAAGCCAGCAAGACGCGTTTTTGCCCTATGTGGAGAACGGCAGCGTTATATTGATTGGCGCCACTACCGAAAACCCTTCGTTTGAGGTAAATTCCGCTTTGTTATCCCGTTGCAAGGTATTTTTGCTGTACGGCTTGAACGCCGAAGAAATAAAAACGCTTATCAGCCGGGCAATCGCTCACTTTGAAAAAGGGATGGGGCTGACGGTTCATATTCCGGAGAAGCTTATCGCCATTATCGCCGAATTTGCCAACGGCGACGCCCGGGTTGCCCTGAACAATTTGGAAATGATATTAAACAGCGCGGATCAAGCCGAGGGGAGGGTCACCATCACCGAGGCCCTTGTTCAGCAATCCGTCACAAAAAAAATAAATCTGTACGACAAGGCGGGGGAGGAGCATTACAACCAAATATCAGCGCTGCACAAATCCATGCGCAACAGCGATGCAGACGCGGGTATTTATTGGCTTACGCGGATGCTGGACGGGGGTGAGGATCCCCTATACATCGCCCGCCGCGTTATACGTTTTGCAAGCGAGGACATTGGCATGGCAGACGGTAACGCCTTATTGCTGTCGGTAGCGGCTTATCAAGCCTGCCATTTTCTTGGGATGCCCGAATGCGGCGTGCATCTTGCCCATGCGGTAACATACTGCTCGCTGGCTCCGAAGTCAAACGCTGTTTACAAAGCATTTAACTCCGCGATGGAAGACAGCCGCCGCTTGCCCGCCGAATCTGTACCTTTGACAATACGCAACGCCCCAACAAAGCTTATGAAGGAACTGGAATACGGAAAAGGCTACGAATACGCACACAATCACGACGATAAGTTCATCGCCGGTTTACAATGCTTGCCTGACAGTCTGGCTGATAAGAAATATTATCATCCCACAAACCAAGGAAGAGAGGCAAGGGTCAAGGAATATCTGGCGCGCTTAGAGGAGCTGCGCAGACAGCATAATCATAAAAATCCGTTTCGGGGATAGTTCCAAGTTTTATATTCATTACCGCACTCAAAAAAATGATGTTCCTTAATTACGTGTGTACTCATACATATCTAAAATAAGCAGGGGGTACGACGAGGTAATAATTCCTTCGTCATGCGCGTCCTGGAGGATATTCCTAAGCGTTCCCGTACGCTGTTCGAAACATGCGACGCACCAGCCGCGGGCGGATTTTGCGCAGGCGATAAAGTCGTCGGCCCAGCGTTCCATCCTGCCGAAATTCCGCTCTGCCAAAGCCGTGAACCTTGCGCCCGGCTTTGTTTCGCTTCCGCCAATGTTGCGGAAATACAGCTCGTGCAGGATAACCCCGTCCATGGCGTAACCCTCGCCCTTTTTTAACCCCCGGTAAAACGAGTATGTCTTGTTCGCCTTATCTCTTTCGGCGTTTTTGTCAAGCTCCTCAGCAATTTCATTTGACTTGCCGATATAACCTTTGTACAGCTTCAAATGTTCGTCGTAAGCCTTTTCCGAAACCAGACCCGTGTTATGCGCAAACGGTATTTCGCGGATTCTCACAATATCGCCCCATACATATTAATGTTTAACTATATTATTCAAAAATAGTACATTTTGCTATAAACAATAAACCGTTAGATGACGATAAATACAATAGATTAAGGAGGGGGTATATATATGTTTACAAACAAGATGCGAATGACGGGTTTTTCAGGATTTGATTCCGAAGCGCTTGTACGCCAGCTTATGCAAGCGGAGAGTGTTAGATACAACAACCTTTTGAGGAGGAATACCTTCACACAATGGAAGCAGGAAGCCATCAGAAGTGTTGCAAACGATATCCGCTCGTTCCAGACAAACGTATTGAATGTCAGCGGTAAGGACTCCATACGGTTTCCATCGAACTTCCGCGCTACTTCCGGAGCGGTCACACGGGCTAACGGGGATGCCGCTAACGAAGTACGGGTAACCACGGGCGCGAATACGAGACTCGGCACATATGATGTGAAAATTCAGCAGATGGCTCAAAGGGAACGGCATCAGGGCGCTAAAGATTCCATTACTATAACCAGTAAACTGACAGGCGACGGTATTGATTTTAACAGTATTAAGCCCGGCGAGGGTTTCAGCTTCAACATAAGCGTTAACGGCGGCGCGTCAAGAACCATTCAATTTACCGCCGATGAAGCCGCGGAACTTCACGCGTTGAGGGATGATCCGGCGGAGGCTAACCAAAGGCTGCTGGAAATGTTAAATGGCAATGCTGAGGCCGATATTCCCAGCAAACTTGCCGCAGCCGGAATTGAGAACGTTACGGCAAGCATCACAAACAATCGGTTAGAGCTTACCAGCGCGAACGGCAGCCCGCTAAGGATCACAGGAACAGAAGGCTCCGCCGGAGCTTTAGGGATTTCTACGAATCAGGCCAGTATCGTAAATACAGATATGAAATTGAGCGATCTGGGGATTGTCGGTTCGGGCGTATTTACCATCAACAACAAGGAAATTACGTTCAATGCCTCCGATTCCGTAAGCGATTTAATGAAAAAGATAAGCGAACATGGCGCGACACTTCAATTTAACCAGCAAACTAAATCTTTCACGCTTCAAGGTAATCAGGTCGGCGCGAACGGCGCCCTTAATCTGGGCGGCGAGGATCGTGACGTTATCATGGGAGCGCTGGGATTTCACACAGGGCCAGGCGCGCCGCCGCCCGGAGGCCCCACCTTCCAAGCGGCGCAGGACACCGTCGCCTTTATCAACGACGAAAGGGTTACGAGCAGCAACAATGTCCTGAACCACCAGGGTATGTCCATCACGCTCGGAGTCGGTGTCAACGCCACAACAAACTCCGAATTCCAAATAGAAGTCACAAGCGACACCACGCAGCTCAAGAATATGATTACAAACTTCGTGGATGAGTATAATAAGCTTGTTAAAACCCTTAACGACCTCCAGCGCACGCCCCGCCCAAAATCCGTAACCGGCGAATTCTTCGAGCCGCTGACGGACGAGGAAAAGAGGGGTATGACGGAAACCGAGATCCAGAAATGGGAGGAAAAAGCACGGGAAGGCGTACTGCACAGGGATCCTATTCTTGAGAAGCTTCAGCGCGACATGCGCATGGCGCTTATGAACCCCGTTGAAATACGCGACGCTGACGGCAATGTGACAAGGATATCGCTCTCGATGCTGGGTATAACTACCACAAACAATCATGCCGACGGCGGTATTTTGGAAATAAACGAGGAGAAGCTTGACCAGATGCTCAGGGAGCGCCCGGACGACGTAAGGGCCTTGTTTACACAGTCCGGGGACGGCGCGGCGAAGGGCCTTGGCGACAGGCTGAACGATATTGTACACGGCGCAGTCAGCAGCGGCGGCACTTTAACCCGCTTGGCAGGCAGCGAAGCCCACACAGCTTCCGAAAAAACTAACAGAATGTACCGCGAAATATCCGAGCAGAACAACAGGTTGGCGCAAATGCTGGATGTTTTACGGAAGAAAGAGGATTACTACTTTAGTATGTTCGCTAAAATGGAAGCCGCGATGATGAAGGCCGACTCGCAGATGGCGTCTATTATGGGGATGTTTGGCCAAGGGATGATGTAATATAAAGGCGGAGTTTATTATGGCTGAGCTTGGACGTATTAAAGGACTTTTGGAACGCAGGAATGAACTTTGTACCGAGTTGCTGGAGCTGACCAGGAGCGCTGTGTTTGGCGGCAAACCTGAGGACTCTGAGACCGACGCGGTGATTTTCACAGAGCTTTACGATAATCGCGAGCCGGTATTGGCGGAGCTTGACGGGGTTCATGAGGAGATTGGGCAAGACGGTTACGCGCTTGCCCGGTCCTCCGGCGACGGGGCCGTTTCAAAGCTTCTTGCCGAATCCGAAGAGCTGCTCACGCAATTAATGGAGCTGGATAAACGTAACATAGAATTGGGCCGGGTAATGCACAAGGACATGCGCGAAAATATCCGCCGCATAAACCAGGGGCGGAATATAAGCCTGAAATACGGCGCGCATGGCGAAACGGACGGGTACTTGGTGGATAATAAGAATTAATTAATCACGGTACAATGTTGCCTGGCAACGTTATATTATAAGCAAGTCACGGATGGAGGTTATTAATATGGAAATTGACGCTCTAAAAACAGTGCAGGTGACTGTGAATGCTACCCAGCCGAAAGCCCCTGCGCCAAAAGCTTCGGACAAACCGGCGGACACAGGTTCCGCTCCCGTTGCGGACACAAGCAGGACAACGGCGGTTGATACCGATGCGGCACCTAAAAAACAAGATGCCGGAAAAGAAGAAAAAGCGTCCGCTAAAATGCTGCAAGCCGCTATTGAGTCCGCAAACAAACAGTTGGCTTTCGCGAACCGCGCGCTTCATGCTTCGTACCATGAGGCAACCAGCCGGATACATGTTAAGGTTATAGACACCGAAACTAACGAAATAATAAGGGAGATTCCGCCGGAAAAGACTTTGGATCTTTTCGCAAAGGTTCTGGAGATGGCAGGGATTTTATATGACGAAAGCAAATAGCAGCAAACGGCGGCATCCGTAAAGAGGTGCCGCCGTATACTTTTTATTAGCAAAACGGAGGTATTATGACAGTTGATGCCAAGTTGCAATCTAAATCACACTAACTCCGCACGGAGTAAGTGTTGCTTTGATTGCAACTTGGTATGAATTATCAGCGGCATAGCGTGACGATAAAGAAATATTACGAAACCTTATGGAAAAGTATGATTATGTGTTCCTTTTTTCGTCTGTCAAATAATGAGTAACCCATTGACAAATAAGGTTTATCCCTTCATAATATCAATGGAGTAATATGATTATGTTAGGGATGATACCGTTGAAAAAAGAAATGGAAAAATCATACAATCCTCATGTTGTTGAGGACCGCATATACGCGGATTGGCTGGAAAAGGGTTATTTCCGCGCCATAACCGGTTCGGGCAGGGAACCGTACACCATCGCCATCCCGCCGCCGAATATCACATCTCAGCTTCATATGGGCCACGCGTTCGATTGCTCGATTCTGGATATCCTTATCCGTTTCAAGCGCATGCAGGGCCGCGAAGCCCTTTGCATCCCCGGCACCGACCACGCCAGCATCGCCACCGAGGTTATGATAATTAAAGCCATGGCGCAAGAGGGTTTAACCAAGGAAGATATAGGCCGTGAGGGGTTTTTGGAACGCGCCTGGAAATGGTATGATAAATACGGTTCTCGTATAGTTACCCAGCTAAAAAAAATGGGTTCCAGCTTCGATTGGGACAAATTACGCTTTACCATGGACGACGGGCTGAGCAAAGCCGTAACCGAGTTCTTTGTGCGCCTGCACGAAAAAGGATATATCTACCGCGGGGAAAAGCTTTGCAACTGGTGCTCATACTGCCAGACCACCATATCCGACGCGGAGGTTGACCATACCGACCGTGAGGCCCACCTTTACTATTTACAATATCAAATAAAAGGTACGGATAAATTTATTCAATTTGCCACGACCCGCCCGGAAACCATCCTCGCCGATACCGCCGTCGCGGTGAACCCGTGTGATGAACGGTACGCTGGCCTTGTCGGCAAAACCTGTCTGGTTCCCTTCGCAAACCGCGAAATCAAAATCATCGCGGATGATTATGTCGACGCGAAATACGGCTCTGGCGCGGTCAAAATAACCCCCGGGCACGACCATAACGACTTTGCCGTAGGAGAGCGCCACAACCTTGAACGCATAAACATCCTGAATGACGACGGCACTTTAAACGAACAAACCGGCTGCTACGAAGGACTAACCGTAAAAGCCGCCAGGGAGCGCATATTAAAAGACCTCGAGGCCCTCGGGCTTTATGTCAAAAGCGAGAAACTTAACCATTCCGTCGGCACCCATGACCGATGCAAGGACGTGGTTGAACCGCGCCTTAAAACACAGTGGTTCGTCCGTATGGAGGAGCTTGCGAAGCCCGCCCTGGAAGCCTTTAAATCCGGCGAGCTGCGTATACAGCCCGAGCGTTTCGCGAAGATATACTTGCATTGGCTGACAAACATCCGGGATTGGTGCGTCTCACGCCAGTTGTGGTGGGGGCATCGCATACCGGCATGGTACTGCGCTTGCGGTGAAATAACCGTCGCAAGAACTGCGCCGGAAAATTGCCCCATGTGCGGTTCGGTTTCGCTGAATCAGGAAGAGGATATACTCGACACCTGGTTTTCGTCGGCGCTGTGGCCTTTCTCAACCTTGGGATGGCCCGACAAAACCCCGGATTTTGACTACTTTTACCCAACAACGGTAATGAGCATGGGATGGGAGATACTTTTCTTCTGGGGTGTGCGCATGGTGTTTTCGGGGATTGAGCTGACAGGCGCCCTACCCTTCAAAGACATGATAATCCACGGCATGGTCCTCGACCAAAATGGCGTAAAAATGTCCAAATCCCTGGGCAACGGCATCGACCCCCTTGAAATGATATCCAAATACGGAACCGACGCCCTGCGCCTGTCCCTGATCACGGGCAACACGCCCGGAGCGGACTTCCGTTTCCGTGAGGAAAAAATAACAAGCTGCCGAAATTTCTGCAACAAAATATGGAACGCGGCGCGGTTTATTCTTATGAATACGCCGGAAGATTTTGACGCAAAAGCCGCTTACGAGCTTACGGACGCGGATAAATGGCTTATCTCGCATTGCAACCGCCTGTCGCGTGATGTAACGAACCTTCTGGATTCCTACGATTTGGGGCTTGCGGCGTCAAAGGTTTACGATTTTATATGGGACGAATTCTGCGACTGGGCCATCGAAATGGCTAAGCCGCGCCTGATTGCGGGAGACAAGGCCGCGCTTTGGACGCTGCGCAGGGTGTTCTTCGACGCGCTCCGGCTTCTGCACCCTTTCATGCCTTTCGTTACGGAAGAGGTTTTCCAGAGCCTGCAATCGGACGAGGAAACCATCATGCGCTCCGCCTGGCCCGTTTACAACGATGAAAATAACCACACGGAAGAGGAACACGCGATTTCCGCCGTGAAAGAGGCGGTAAAAGCCGTGCGCTCCATCCGCGCCGAAAAGGACGTTCCGCCGTCGCGTAAGGTGCAGATTTTCATCGTCAGCGATTCACGGGAGCAGCGGGAGATATTCACGCGCGGTTTGAGTTACCTCAAAACCCTTTCATCCGCTCAGGAAATTTTTATAGACGGTACGAAATGTAATGTGCCGGAAAATGCCCTGTCCGTCGTCATAACAAACGCCGTAATTTACATCCCGCTTTCCGACCTGATCGACGCGGAAAAGGAACTGGCCCGCTTGAACAAGGAAAAAGTACGCTTGGAATCCGAGGTTACTCGCTGCGAGTCAAGGCTTGCGAACAAAGGTTTCACTGACAAAGCCAAACCGGAGTTGGTGGCGGCCGAAGCGGCTAAATTAGACGAATATAAAAATATGTTAAGCAAAGTAACGGAAGAAATCTCCAAATTGTAGGGGCGAACCGCGTTCGCCAGCACCACCCCCAAAAGGAGTTTTATAAATGACCTATATAGAAGCCGAACACGTTGTAATCAACAGTTATATCAAAGGCGCAAAAGGCGGGTTCGACGTGTGCGGGGACATTCTTGCCGCGCTGGGAGACCCCCACAAGAAGCTTAAGGTTATACATGTAACGGGCACCAACGGCAAAGGCTCCACCTGCGCTTTTTTACAAACGATTCTGACCGAAGCCGGATATAGGACGGGTATGTTTACCTCCCCTCACCTGTGCCGCTTTAATGAGCGGTTCAACATCAGCGGGGCTGATATTTCCAATGACGATTTCGCGCGCGTTACGGGCGACATCGTCAATGTGTTCAGAAATCTGTACGGAGGCGAGCCCTTTACCGCGGCAAACAGGAGCGGCGTGAACATTTCATATTACGAGCTGCTGACTTTGATGGCGTTTAAGTATTTCAACGACCAGAAAGTGGATATCGCCATTATCGAGGTCGGTATGGGCGGGCGCACCGACGCGACGAACATCCTGGACAACCCGCTTTTGTCCGTGATGACAAAAGTCAGCCTGGATCATACCGACCGCCTCGGCTCAACCATCGTCACAATAGCGGCGGAAAAATGCGGTATAATAAAGAAAAACACGCCCGTCGCCCTCTTTTCACAAACAAAAGAGGTGTATAACGTAACCAAGGGCATCTGTTTTATCCGCAACGCTCCCATCTTTTACCCAATGGGTCTTACCGTGGAGATATTAAGCGCCGATCTGGACGGCATAGTGTTTAATACTCGTTTCCCGTTCATGGGAGATGAAATCGTGGTTGAAAACGTTAAACTCGGCATGATCGGCGATTATCAGGCATATAACGCCGCGAATGTTATAAACGTGGTTTACACGCTCAATGCGCTGGGCTTTAATATCAGCGAGGACGTTATGCGCCGCGGTCTTACGAACACCCGCTGGGCGGGGAGGCTTGAGATTATATCGCGGAATCCCATGGTTATCGTAGACGGCGCGCATAACCCGGAAGGCGCGGAAAGCGTTAAAAGGTTCATGCAGAATTACTTAAAGGGCCGCAAAATCATTCTTGTCGCCGGCGTGCTGAACGATAAGGACTTCCGCGCGATAATGCGCCCGTTTTCCGAAGCCGCCGACCAAATTATACTGACCCAGCCCAAATACAATGTGAAGGCATGCCCGCCCGAGTTCTTATTCGCCGCGCTGCCGGACCAGAGCAAGAGCGCCGGCGTTATCCACGATTACAGGGAAGCGGTTGATACCGCCAAGGAATTAGCCGGCGAAGACGGATGCGTCGTTGTTTCCGGTTCCCTGTACCTTGTCGGCGACATAAAAATGTACTTGGAAAACCGTATAAACGACGATCTGGATGACGTCACACCCGAATTGCCGGAGGACGAAGATTGATTGATTTTAAGAAGGAAATTCAAAAATATAAACCGGCCCAGCAATTGGATGATTTGCATAACGGCATCGTAACCGGGGAGATTACGGATATTACCGATATATTGATTTATCTCCTGCGCGAGGATACCGGTAAAAGCAGCGAGAAGCCACGAGGGAATCGGAATGAAACAGATTGACGAACAAGCGGTTTTAGGCCGCGTCATAAATATATCGGACGCGCTGTACAATAAAGGGCTGCGGTACGCGCAGACAGGCAAGTTATCACCCGCAATGGAAGCTTTGGAAAAATCACTGGAGTTTGATAAATACAACATTCCCGCGCGAAACCTCCTGGGTCTGTGTCTTTGCCAGACAGGCCGCCTGGGCGACGCGATGAGGCATTGGATTATTTCGGAATCCCAACGCGAGGAAAATAACCCCGCGAACGGATATCTCGAAAATATTCGTACGGACCAGCGTTATATGGATAAAATCAACCACAGTCTGGGCATTTACAACTCCGCTCTCGAATTCCTGCGCGGCGGAAGCAACGATATGGCTATCATGCGCATGAAGAAATGCGTTGAATTGAACCCGAATTTTACGGACGGGCTATGCCTTCTGGCACTGGCCTATATAATGGCCGGGCACGCGAAAAAGGCCGAGCCGCATATACGCAAGGTTTTACAGATAGACCCGGCGAACCCACGGGCACTGGCTTATTATGCGGTTGTGACGGGCGGCGTTAATCCCCCGCCGCGCGTAAGGGGTTCGGGCCGTCCAAGCCTCATGGATGTAAGCGGTTACGCCAAGCCGGATAACAAGCGCAACATTGCGCAGGATTTCCGGTTATCCGAGGTGCTGAGCGTTTTAATCAGCTGCGTGATCACGGCCGCTGTATTTATATTCCTGGTACTTCCGGACAGGGAGCAGGATTTACGCGCCGCCCTGGACGAACAGAACGCGTTCATAGCAACGCTCCACGCCGCCGCCGAAATAGCCGTAGAACGCAAAGCCGAGGAATACCGCGATGTTGACGAGCGTATCGCACAGCTTGAGGCCCTTCGTGATGCCAACGCGGCGGAGCTTTCCATTTTACAGAGGGAAAAAACCCTCCGCGAAGCACAGGACTATTTCGACGGCGGAGATTGGGAGCTATCCTACAACACGCTCTCGCAAACCTCAACCGAGGGTTTTTCCGTTGAACTGACCCAGCAGCACGCGCAGCTCCTGCGCAATTCCGCGGCACACCTTGAAGCGGGCTTTTACCGCGACGGCAAAGCTGCTTTCGACAGAAGGAATTACGAACAGGCCCATTCCCTGCTTCAGCAGGCGGAGTATTACTCACGGGGCGATTCCCCCACCGCCGATCTCATGTTCTACTATCTGGGCCGTGTCGCCCAGCATAATAACGATGCCGATACAGCCATATATTATTATGATATTGTCGTAACGAAATACCCCAGCTCCAGCCAGTACAGAGATGCCAATAACAGGCTCAGGCAGTTGGGGAACTAATAAAAAGGGGGTAATGACATTGAACATGCATGTAAAAGCCGGGCTTCTTTCATTCGCTCTGATGATCGTTATAGGTTTCTTTGGCAATTCAAGCTTCGCGGATTTCCTTTCGGGATTATTTTGCGGTTTGGGATTATGCCTTCTGCTGTTTGGAATAATAACCGGTAAAAAGAAATTGTAGACAAAGGTGGCATATATGGAAAACATAATTAACCACGGCAACGCCGAGATGATTGAGCGGACGAAGCTTGCGTCGTTTTATTTATGGGAGTACACGGGGCACGAGAACACGTTAGCGCTGTGGTACTGCTCGGAAGATATCGCCAGCTTTTTTGAGCGCTGCCAGATGTACACGGAACAAAGTGTTCTGGACATTTTTCATCTAAACCGCAATACCCGTGAATACAGGGCATTTATCCGGCATATTGCCTACCGCCTGCATCTGTATACGGGCATCGGGGACGACGGATTCAATTGGAATATCGCGGAACGGCTCCTGGACAACCGCGATTGGCGCGACGCCATAATTTTCCTTGCGTGCGGGTTTCATGAACTGCGCGAGGGGCATGCCCCAGAAAGCGGTTATCAGCTTCAATCCCCCGCGATAAAAGAATATTATTCACAGAACAGACTTTAATAAAACACAAGCGTATAATGTGTTAAAGAAAGATATTGAGGAGGAATAAAAATGAAAAAATCATTGTTTGGATTGAGCGAGAACATGGCGGCGGCGTTTGCTTATGTGGGGGTTTTTGTTACGGGCATAATCGTGCTTGTAATGGAGAAGGAAAATAAAACCCTCCGCTTCCACGCCTTGCAATCAGTGGTACTGTTCGCCGGGTTATGCATTCTGACAACGGTAATGGGCTGGCTGCCGATAATCAATTTACTGGCCTGGATACCGAGGACACTAACCTTCGTCGCATGGTTATTCTTAACATTCATGGCCTACAAAGGCGCTTTGATCAAAGTCCCGGTAATTGGGGACGCATGTTGGGCGCACATCCACAAGGATCAAGAATAAAACAAATATTATTTAACCACAAAAACCACAAAAAAACACAAAAAGCCTTTATTACTTTTTGTGTTTTTTTGTGGTTTCTGTGGTTGAATATCTCTTTAAAAACTCAAAAGCATTCTCTCTACAATCGCGCCGCTTTGCTCAGCCGCCTTTATGACGAACTTGTTGAAATCTTCCGTAGCGCCGCCGTCTGCGGTGTCAGACATAGCGCGGATGATCACAAAGGGTATCTTGTTCAGATAACAGGCATGTCCGATTGCCGCGCCTTCCATTTCCACACAGCTTGCACTAAAAACATTGATTATGCGATCCTTATCTTCTTTACGCGAAACGAATAAATCACCGCTGGCAATTCTGCCTAAAATGGCTTTATGCCCGGACAAAACCACATCGCAGGCTTTTTCAGCCGCCGACACCAATTCCGAATCCGCTTCAAAAAAGCTTACGGGCATACGCGGAATTATACCCGCCTCATAGCCGAACATTGTTGCGTCGAAATCATGCTGAACCACATCTTTGGAAATAACAACATCACATACGGAAAGCCGCGGGTCAAGGCCGCCGGCAACGCCCGTATTTATTATGCAATCCACACCGTACATGTCAGACAGCACCTGTACGCACACGGCAGCATTCACCTTCCCGATACCGCAGCGGACAACGACCGCGCTTACATCACGCAGCTTACCCATGTAAAATTCCGTACCGACAATGCTTTTTGCCGATATCATTTCTAATTTAGGTTTTAAAACAGCTATCTCTTCATCCATTGCCCCAATAATGCCGATGGTTTTCATTTCGATACACCTTCCTGTTTTTAATTCTTTTTGGCCATCTAAAAAGAATTCAAATTAATGTTTAGCATTAATGAAACTTCCTTGGTTGTCTCATATAATATCATTAGATATATTATACAGTGTTTATTTTTTATTTCAAGTAATACTATAGAAGTATGTAAGTGAAACAAGGGGGGATTTAATATAGAAACTCTTCTTTCCGGCGCTGTGCTGGACAGTTATTTGGCTGATATAAAACATCTTTTCCGCGAATATGATTTCGGACGGCTGAAAAAGATGATATTTTTAAATGCCGAAAGTTTTTTCAGTTTTATAGATATCGGGTATGAGCCTGGCGAAACAGGTCTTAGCTTCAAAGAGATCATCGAGGCTATAGAACCATTTATACCATTGGTGATATCGGACGACTGTCTGGAGGCTTACTTGCTTACCGCCCTGTCACGCGACAGCGAGGAGCTTGAACGCTTGCAAAACCAATTCATGCAAAACGCCAAAATCAAGTTTGTCAAAAATATCTTCAATGCGCGCTCGGACGCGGATCTTGAGGAAATATTCGATATCTGCCGCACAATACGTGATTACAAGGAAAAAAGCGGCGGGTAATATTTACAGATTTCCGCGGGCGAACTGTGTTCGCCCGTTTACATATGGAACATTTATGCGTTTTTTACGTTATTTTTAACATAAAACTAGACAAATCGCACCTTTATAAGTTATACTATAATGGGATAAATATGTAATCCCGTACTTTCATCGATTTGGAGGCAATTTAATGTCGAATAACGGTAACAACGGGTATAGAGACAACGGCCCAAGGCCCAAGCCATATATTCCGCCCAAGGCCACGCGCCCGTTCAAAAAAAGCAGGAAAAAGCGCGGCCCGGCTTTTAGGTTCTTAGTCGTTACGCTGTCTGTTTTTGTCCCGCTTATTTTGCTTACAACCGCCGCCATTTGGGTCTATGGATATATGATGAGCGACAGCAACCTGGATGACGATCAACGGGAAAGCCGCCAGGAAGCTATGCGGGTTTTGGATCTTGATGACTTGATAACCGAAGAGAATTTTTGGCGGGACATAACAAGCAGCATACCGCAGCGTACGAACTTTGTCATAATGGGTATAGACTGGGAGGGACAAACAAGCCGTTCAGACGTAATAATGGTCGGTTCCTTTGACACCGCGTCAAACGAACTGAGCCTTATTTCCATCCCGCGCGACACACATATAAGGCTTTCCGATAGCACGCGTGAAACCATACCGGGCCTGAACACACGGCATCTTCCCGGACATAGCGTCAGAAACGGCGCGCCGAACATACAAAGAGAAATGAAAATAAACGCAATCTGGCATTTCTTCGGCCCGGTTTACGGCCCGGCCTATGTCGTCAATCAAATACAGGAATTACTTGATATAACCATACATTACTGGGTTTCCGTTGAGCTGGACGGCTTCATTAAGATTATAGACGCGGTGGGCGGCGTGGAGTATAACGTACCCCAGCGCATGTATTACGTGTTCCCAAAAGATGAATTCGGCATCGAGTTCAGCATCAATCTGCACCCCGGCTTACAGATGTTAAACGGCAAGCAAGCGTTGGATATGGTGCGTTACCGCGCTTCCAGCGACGAAAGCATTGCAAGGGGCTACCCGGCCGCTGATCTGCGCCGCGTCCAGGTTCAGCAGAACTTCATGCGCGAGGTAATACCACAGGTGCTTAACCGGGATAACATAGTGCGCAATATATTCTCCTATATTGAGATTATCCACGAGCATGTCGAGACAAACCTCGAAATCACAGACGCGCTGAAGTATGTCAACTACGCCAGGCGCCTGACGCCGGAAAATATCAAAACCTACACAATGCCGCATATGCCCAACCCCGGCTCTTACGTTTACATTGACGCGCTGAAGACCTACGATCTGGTTCAGGAAATTTTTTACGGCAACAATAATATACCGGGCGAACCCGAACCCGAAACTGACGCGGATGCCGAAGACGTTGTAAATGCCGAAGAATCCGACGTAACCTTGGACAATGATTAACCGTTAACGGCATATTACCCGGGACATAAAAATATACTAGAAAATGTAAGCCTAGTATCTGTTCCGGGATGGTGTCGTATGGAGAGTTTTAAGGGCAATTACCCAAAAATTTTAAAGGAATTTGGCTTGACCGGAACGGAGTTGCGCCGGGATAAGACGGGGCATATCTTCAGCACAGCCCGCGGCCCCGTTTTAATACAAAAACCCAGAGGAAGCAAGGAGCAGCTCCTGTTTGCGCATTATGTGAAGGAATCCCTGCACAAGGCCGGTTTTGCGGAAACGGACAGGTTTATCGTCACCGACGCAGGCAGCCCGTTTTGCGAGATCGGCGAGGATGTTTACACCGCCGTACTTGCCCTCGGCTCGGATTTAAAGGAAACCCGCTTTGATGACGCGATTTCCGTCGCCGCCGCCGCGCGTACCGTCGCGCGGATGCATAATCTGGCGGCTAAACACGGATTCTTTTGCAATTTTCCGTCAAAAACGCCGCGCCGTAAAGAGTACACGGCCTTTACCACAACCGGCGGCTTTGAGAATCATCTAAAGACCATGCAAGGCTATAAAAAAATGCTGAAAAAGAGAAACAGACTGTCGGATTTCGACGTGCTTTTCTTAAAACACTTCGACGGGTACGAACGCCTTGTAACAAGCGGCAGTGAACTGGTAACGCAGGCCGGAGCGGGACAATCGCTGCAAAAAGTGATCTTCTCGCATAACATGCTTAAGGAAGAAACCCTGACGGTACTGGCGGGTAAAACATACATAACCGGTTTCGACGAATGCTCGGGGGATCATTATCTCTTTGACCTGGCTTCTTTAATCAAACGGTATGTACGCACCGCCGCCGAACCGACGCAATCGGGCCTTGCCGCAATTTTACAGGCTTACTGCTCCCAAAACCCGCTGGATACGCACGGCATTAAGGTTCTGTACGCCATTCTCCTCTTCCCGGATAAATTTTACAAGACATGCGTAAAATATTACTCTAAAAAGAGATCGTGGACGCCCGCTTCGTTTAATATATCCGCCGAGGGGCTTAACGGGCAAAATGACGCCGGTTTCCGTTTAATCAACGATTTCTTTAATGTACATGTTTAATATATACCTTGATGTTTTCGTACGATGGATAAAACAATGGAGTGGTAATATGGATAGAAAAGGCAGGCGAGGGGTTGGGGGCGGCTCCGGGTATAACGCGGACGACCCAAAGGGTTATACAACGCGGTATGTCACCCCGTCCGCGGATACGGGACGTAAAACCACAAGCCGTAAAACCGGCGGGCGCCTTGACCTCCGCTATCCTCCCGAACCGCCGCCAAGGCCGGAATCAAGACCGTCAACAGGAAGACGTTACGGCACGGCATACGGTACGGCCGCAAAACCCGACGCGCCCCACCCGCGTCCAAAACCTTCGGCGCCTTCCCCTAGATATGCGCCTAAACCCCAAAAAAAATCACGCTACGGAATATTATACGCCGCGATTATTTTTACCGGCGTTGTAGTCTGTATCTCCGCTTTTACGCTGATTTTCGGGAACCTGGCGCAGAACACCTCCGCTTCCGGCCCTTCCCCCACTCCGCGCGCTTCCGCCGTGAACGCCGGCGTTCCCGAAAGCAGGCGCGAGGTGCGGGACACCTGCCTGATACAGGCCATTGACCCCGGCACGCGGCAATTCACATTGTACTCGATAGGCACGGGGCGAACATATTACGCGGTGACGGCGGGCAGTACCGATATGAAGGACAGCTTCGGCAACAATTTGGTATTCGCAGAGTTCAGGCCCGGCGATGTTGTTGACGTTGTTTATAACGAAAACGACCCCGTCCTGACCTCTATCCGGTTAAGCCCAAACGCCCTGACATTCACCAATCAGGACGGCCTTATTGTAGACACAACCGACCCCTTGCTGGGCCGGATTACACGCGGCAACACCACATACGTCTTCGGGCAGGAGCTGATAAGCCTCTACAAGGGCGAACCCTACGACATCTCGCAGCTTTCGCCGGCGGATGTGGTCACAATGCGTGTTTACAGGCATGTCTGCGTTTTTATTGAGATAACCTCGGGAACCGGTATTATTGACGTACGGTTTAACGATCATATCCGGGGCGGCAACATCGCCATCGGCACAAATATATATTCCCGCCTTGATCAGGATGCCCAGTTCAACGTTTCCGAGGGCATCCACCGCGTTATCATAAAAGGTGAAAATATCGAAGACATCATGCGCGACGTAATGGTACGGCATGAGGAAACCTCAGTTATCGACCTTAGCGACGCACAGTTCAGGCGCGGCGTAATCTATTTTTCAACGAATATAGATTCACCCGTTTACCTCACCGTAAACGACCACGCCGTTGATATGGACACTCCGCTGACCCTGGAATACGGCACGTACGCCATACGCGGCACGGCTATGGGCTATTTGGCGCATGAGCAGACCTTTGAGCTGCGCGACCCGCTTGTGAACTATACGGTGCTGATGAACCCCTTGCCGACTCCGACGCCCAGACCCGAGCGCGTGCAGACCCTAAGGCTAAGCATCACCACAAACGTAGGCGGGGTGGAGGTTTACGTGGACGGCGATTACGTCGGCATGACGCCCGAGGGCTGGAACGTGACGACGCACACGCTGACCTTTGACTGCGAAGTGGGCAACCGCGTAATAACCCTATCCAAGACCGGATACGCGACAATCGAATCAGCCATATACCTTATCCCCGGGCAGTGGTCTCACGATATTTCCTACCATATGCACCCGGAACCATAATAAACTTTATATAAAGGAAATATAAAACGAAAGGAGCATTGTATATGACTATCTTTTCACAGAAACGGCCAAAGTATGGGGAAGACCCGAATTTCACCCCCAATACGATAATTGGCGAGGGCGTGACGATCCGCGGCGGTATTATAAAGGGCGCTAATTCCGTTATGGTCAGCGGGCTGGTGTTCGGCGACATTAACGTTGACGGCGAGGTCATCGTTACCGAGACGGGTTATGTCAAGGGCGACATCGTCAGCACATTCGCGGTTATCGCGGGTATTGTCGAAGGGAATATACAGCTTACGTCATACGCAAGTTTGAAATCGTCGGCGAGTGTTACGGGCGACATTTGCTGCACGGCTATAAACATTGAGGACGGCGCGGTGTTTACAGGCTCGTGCAACATGATCGTCAAAAGCGGGTCACTTGCAAAGAAACTAAGGCGCATAAACGAACAGGCCGCGGCAATGGAAGCGTGGGAGCCGCCGCGTAGCTCTGCCCCGGTTGAAGAAGAGGATTTTGAGCCGGAAGCCGATGATGAGCCCACGGAAATTGAAACGCCTTTTGAACCGGCATTCGAGCCGGAGTTCGATCTTGTCTTTGATCCCGCAGAGGCCGATGAGGCAGAGGAAACGGAAGCGTTGGAGTTGGAACCGGAGCTTGAGGCCGCGGATGAAGAGCCGGAGTGGATGGGCATGGAAGACGAGCTTCCACTGGAAGCCGAAGCCGGCTCAGAACATATTGAACCGGATACGGAAACTGAGTTTGCGGCGCTGCTAAAGGCTGATGAAGAGGACGGGGATTTATAAGGGCGAATTGCGTTCACATGATGCGGGGGCAGACATAAGGTCTGCCCCCTTTCAATTATTCCGCCTACTGTCAGATGTTTATAAAATGAAGCAAGCACATCCCTTATACCAAGTTGCAATCAAAGCAACACTTACTCCGGGCGGATGAGCCGGCCTGAGCGTGAGTGTGCTGGATCATCCGCCCGGAGTTAGTGTGATTTAGATTGCAGCTTGGTGTTTATAAGCGGAATAAGCACCCTGCCCGTTCCGACTTATTCATTGAACAATTAATTCGTCTTCCATAAAAAGAGGCTGCCGCAAAGCGACAGCCCCTTCTGTGTTTATTTAATAGATTCTCTTATACAAATTGCCGATAATAACGGCGGCTTCGCCCCTCGTCATTTCGTAGCCGGGCATGAACAAAGCGGCGTTTATGTCGGTAAATAACTGGGCGCTAGCCATTACGGCGATGGGAGGGAACGCCCATTCCGCGATATCTCCGAAATCCTGGTATCTGGAAAGGAAGGATGCGCCGTCTACAGGGAAGTAATCCTTGTTTATTGTAAGGACGCGTCCGGCAATGGCGATGAGCTGCACTTTCGGTATGGGCATCATGGGCAGGAACAGAATTTCATCATCAACCGCCGAACCGGTGATATAACCCCTTGTCCTTGACATACCCGCAAATGGCGCGTACCATATGCCCGGGTCAACGTCCGGGAACCCGCCGTTATCATGTGATAGGTCAGCTTCGGACAGGGCCATGAGCAGCATTGTGGCAAACTCGACGCGGTTTATTGGCGAAAGCGGGTCGAAGATGGTGCCGGCGCTGTCGCGTCCCCCGAGGCGGCCCTTGTTCCTGAGGTATTGAATAATATCCTGTTGGGCCGCGGTGAGCGTGTAGATGTCAACGAAACCGTGGTCTACACGGGCCGCCGTCATGGTTACCGTGCTGTCGATCATCGTCTCCAGCCTGTTTGTGTTGGGGTTGACCATACCGCCGATGTTCGCGTTATCGCCGTTGAAGACGGTCTGGTTGGCGTCCGCCACGCCGTGCACCGCCGGTACGCCCGCGCGGAACTTGGAATTGTTGTTTATCCCGCTTACATTAAACCTAACACCCGCGTGCAGCCCGGTATGATCGGGGTTGGCGTTCGCGGCGGCTGCCGCAACGGATTCCGCCGAGACGCTTATTATGAAGTTATCAAAGACCTGCCTGACGTCAACGATTACGTCAATCTCGCCTACAGAGACTACAACACGGTCAATATCAGTATTCTTCATGCTTTGGTCAACATGGATATCCACGGCTTCGGCGGGCATGTTAATGCGCAGGGCATGATCAACTTTACGGTCAGGCCTTACGCCGTTGTCGCGGATAATGTTAAGTGCTCTACCGGCAAGGTTTCTTGCGGCTCCCTCGAACTGGAAAAGGAAGTCACCGTTCAGGTTTACGCGGTTGGCGTCGTGATTTACTTCCAGCGCCTTCATCACGGCATGTTCCGCGAAGCGCACCACGGCGTCCGCATTGCCGCGGTTGGCCTTCTGGTCCGGCGACATGCCCTGAACGACCTCCCTGACAGCCGCAAGAGCCTCATCATCGTTCGTAATATCATCTAGGAGTGAGTAGTCAATAGCGTAAAACGCCGGGTTGTTCACGTCACCAAACGTTATATTATAGCCGGGGTCAGTTACGGTTTCCGCAGGCTCATCCGCAGCGAAATCCACCTCCGCTCCAGGTATCGCGGCGGATTCCATAACTCTTGCAGGCGTACGCTGATCGTTCCTGTTGCCGGTGCCAAGCTGCCCGAACTCGTTATTACCCCATGCAAACAGCTCGCCAGACGCATTCAAGGCGAAGGTATGCGTCGCCATGGGCCATACGTACACCGCGTCGGGCAGAATACGCGTGGGGCTGGTTTTATCGGAGCTGGAGCCGTCGCCGATGCTTGCATGGCTGTTTTCGCCCCAAAGGTATAACGCGCCCCGCGCAATAGCCGCGCTCTGGCTGCTTACTGCCCAAACCTCGTCCACTTCGGCAAAGCCTTGCAATCTCGCCACAAAATCTACGCTGTAATCGTCGTGGGAACCGTCGCCAAGCTGCCCGCGCGTACCCGATCCCCAAGTATACATATTATTGTGGTAGTCCACGGCAAGGCTGTGATCTTTACCCGCCGCCATGGTTTTAATGCCTTGGGCTATGCGAACCGGCGAAAGAACGTGCGTATCATCGTCCATATCCACCCCAGCCTGACCGTATCCGTTATAACCCCAGGCAAACAGATCCGCGTTGCCGTTAAGCGCCAGCACATGCCTTTCGCCAAGCTCGACCATAACGATATTACCCATTATCCTTTCGGGCGCAAGACGGTCATTAATTACGGCAAGTACAGTAACCGTGCCGGGAGATTCCGGTGTCGGTTCCGGATCCGGCGCAGCTTCCGGCGGATCATCTTCGCCGTCCTCGTCATCCCCGTCGTCCCCGTCGTCCTCATCGTCTTCATCATCTTCGTCGTCCTCGTCATCGGTTTCGGTCAATACCCTGGGAAGCTGCGCTATCGCCGCCGTGGCTTCATACTCCGGCGTGGTGATCCTGCCGTCGCCGAGCATACCGTCAATATTGCTGCCCCATGTCCAAAGCCCGCCGTCATCGCGTATAACGGCCATTATCGCGCCGTTTGTCGTTACATACGCAACTTCGGTAAATACCTGCCTGGGCAAGCGGATATATTCATCCCTGCTGTTTGCAAGCCAATACGGGCCAGCTTCATTTTCATATTCGTTCAGACCCCAGAAAAACAGGATTCCGTCTTTCTTTACGGCGTATGAGAAATCTCCGAATGCGCTCGCGTGGGCAACATCTTCCATGATTGCAATCGGCGCAAGCCCTGTGTTTGATTGGTTTCCGATGCCAAGCTGCCCTGCCCTGTTGTCACCCCAGGCCCACAAGGTATTGTCCGCCGTAATAGCCAGCACATGGCTCTTGCCCGCCGAGACGTGGATTACGTCTTCCAAAACCTGTACGGGCGAGTTCCGTGACACATTGGTGCCGTCGCCAAGCTGCCCGTACTGGTTTTCGCCCCAAGCCCACAGCACGCCGTCAGCGTCAATGGCAAGCGTAAAGTTCCGCGCCGCGCCAACCGTGTTGCCGAAGCTTGTCCCTGCATGTGCCGCAACGCCCAGCGAAAGCGCCAAAACCAGCGCAATAACAATGGCAACGATAGATTTGATTCTCATAATACTTCCTCCTCTATTTAGAAACATTTTCCATATTCCATATAAATTATATGGGTTTTATACTATTAGGTCAAGTCCTTTATTGTATTATGTGGTATAATGGAACTAATTATTTCTGCAAGGAGTGACGGATTTGAAAATATTGATAACAGGCTTCCAACCCTTTGGAGGCGAAACGGTAAACCCGTCTTATGAGGCGGTTAGGCTTCTTCCAGACAAAATAGGCGGAGCGGAAATCGTTAAGGAAGAACTGCCCGTGGTGTTTGGCAAAAGCGGTGATGCCCTTGAGGAAGCGATAGAGCGCCACAAACCCGACGCCGTATTATGTGTGGGCCAAGCCGGCGGCAGATCAAGCGTTACTATTGAGAAAGTCGCCATAAACCTGGACGAAGCCCGCATTGCCGACAACGCGGGGCAAAAACCCGAGGATATGCCCATCCGCAGGGACGGACCCGACGCTTACTTTGCAAGGCTGCCCGTAAAGGATATTGTTAAGAACATCCGCGGCAACGGCATCCCCGCAAATATTTCATATACCGCCGGCACTTATGTGTGCAATCACGTTATGTACCGTCTGCTGTATTTCATAGAACGGAAGTATCCGCATATGCAGGGCGGTTTTATCCACGTCCCCTATGATACCGCTCAGGTTTTGGAAAAGCCCGACGGCACGGCAAGCATGCCCGTGGCAATGATTGCCAAAGCGCTCGAATGCGCCGCAGCGGTTATATCAACCCCGTCATTGCGGGCTTGACCCGTAATCTCCCTAACATTATAATGGAACTGCATAGGAGGTTGGATTATGTTTTTAACGCTTGAGAAACTGGAAGCAAGAACAAGGCAGCTTGAGAGGTTCCGCTTTATTGAGATGGAGCCGGTAACGCCGATGATTTCCATGGAGGAGAACGGTGACCTCGATGGCATTAACGTTATTATACCGGAGCGGATTTCCGGGCCGGCCTTAAATCTGGACGATGAGTTTGCGGGCAGGGACAGGTATCTATGGGTACATAAAAAGCTGTGCCTGCCCAAAAAACGCGAGGGCTGCGAAGTTGCCGGGCTGTTTGATTTCGGGGATACCGGAGGCGGTCATAACAGCGGCTTTGAGTCGCTGCTGTATGTAAACGGGGAGCCGTATCAGGGCGTCGATACAAATCATATGGACGTTATATTTGAAGCTTTGGCCGGGCAGGAAGCTGAACTGGTATTTTTACTTTGGACGGGTCTTGAGGGCGGCGGGCCGCGGCGCGCATTCCGGCACCGGATAAAGCAAGCTCACATTGGGTATCTGCACAAAGCTACCGATGAATTTTATTATTTCTCAAAGGCTGTATATAAAACCTTAAAGCTTCTTCCGGACACCAGCGCGGAAAAGCATGAGCTTACCGCCGCTCTTGATGCCGCCTACGGGCTTATAAATTGGGACGGGGATAAATTTCATTCCACGGTAGACGCGGCGCTGGCCTTGCTTCTGGAGCGCATTGACGGGATAGAGAAAAAAACGGCGGTTACCGTGGGCGTCGTCGGGCATACGCATATTGACGTGGCCTGGCTGTGGCGGCTGAAGCACACCCGGGAAAAGTCCGTGCGCTCATTCTCAACCGTGCTGCGGCTGATGGAGGAGTTCGACGAGTATATCTTCCTGCAAACCCAGCCGCAATTGTATAAGTACATTAAAAACGACTGCCCCGCTTTATATGAAAGAATCAAAGAGCGCATTAATGAAGGCAAATGGGAAGCTGACGGCGGCATGTGGGTTGAGGCCGATTGCAACATCTCGTCGGGCGAGGCCCTGGTGCGTCAGCTTATTCACGGAATCGGTTACTTTCGCGACGAATTCGGCGTTAAATGCGAGTTCCTCTGGCTGCCCGATGTGTTCGGATATAGCTGGGCGCTTCCGCAGATCTTGACGCAAGCCGGCATAAAGACCTTTATGACCACAAAAATAAGCTGGAACCAATATAATACAATCCCAAACGACCTCTTCAAATGGCGCGGCATCGACGGAACCGAGATTCTGACTTATTTCATAAACACGCCCGAGGTTGGGCATTCGATTGATTCGCGTTTTTCTACATATAATGGAATGCTCTCCCCGCGCAGCATACTGGGAAGCTGGCATAAATTTAAGGATAAAGCCCTTTCGCCGGAGACGCTGGTCAGTTACGGTTACGGCGACGGCGGCGGCGGTGTTAACCGGAACATGCTCAAAATGCGCCGGGCGATGGACCGCTTGCCCGGCCTGCCGAACGTGAAGCCCACCACGGCGCGCGAGTTCTTCCGGCGTATCCGCGAACGCGTAGATAACACGGAGCGGTATGTCCACACCTGGGACGGCGAGCTTTATCTGGAGTATCACCGCGGCACATATACGTCTCAGGCGCATAATAAAAAAATGAACCGTTTGCTGGAGAATGAAATAGCCCGGGCGGAGTGGCTTTGCAGTATGCGTTACCTTCTTGACGGCGTTTATCCCGCGCAGGAATTAAGTGATGCATGGGAGACAGTTTTGACGCACCAGTTCCACGATATTATCCCGGGTTCGTCAATACGCGAGGTGTACGAGGATTCGGACAAGGCGTACGCGGAGACAAGGGATAATGTTACAACACTTGCCATTAACGCTCTTGACTGCCTGATAAATAAGGATGCCGCGTCATTTACCCTTTACCATTCCGGCAGCTTTGAGCGCAGCGATTTGGTTCTGCTGCCGGTGAAATCCGACGGAAGATTTTACGATGAAAACGGCGCGGAACTGCCCGCGCAAAAAACCGAGGACGGCTGGCTTGTAAATATTCCCATGCCCGCGCTTGGCATCAGGACAATTGAATTTTTGCCGGGAAACAACCCTTATGAATTAAAGGCAATGCCTTTCGCGGCGGATATGGCAAACCGCAGGCTGGAAACATGCTTCTATTCGATTGAATGGAATGAATGCGGGCATCTTGTTTCCTTGTACGATAAGCAAAACAGTCGCCAGGTGCTGTCCGGCGCGGGTAATGTGCTTGAGGTTTATGAGGACAAGCCGCTTAATTTTGATTGCTGGGATATTGATATTTACTATACGCAAAAACGCGAGGTTATGCGCCTGGAAGGCGCGCCGGAGCTTGTTGAGAACGGCCCGGAGCGCGCGGTTATCCGCTTCCGGTATGTTTATAACCGCTCAGGCGTAACGCAGGATATTATTGTTTACAGGGGCAGCGCGAGGATTGACTTTGAGACTTGTGTTGATTGGCATGAATCCGACCGTCTGCTTAAAGCCGCGTTCCCCGTAGATATCCGCGCCACGAAGGCCACGTATGACATCCAGTTCGGGCATGTGGAGAGGCCAACGCATTTTAATACAAGCTGGGACTGGGCGCGGTTTGAGGTTGTGGGGCATAAATGGGCCGATTTATCCGAAACGGATTATGGCGTCAGCTTGCTTAACGATTGCAAATACGGCTACAGCATTAAAGACGGCGTTATGCGCCTGACGCTGCTCAAAAGCAGCAAATACCCGGACACGGAAGCGGATATGGGTAAACATGCCTTCTCGTACGCGTTATTGCCCCATGCCGGTTTTGCCGGGAAGACAACGATTGAGGAGGGCGTTAAATTCAACCTGCCCGTATCCGTGGTATCCGGCGCGTTAAAGGAACCCGGCAGGCGAATCGTAAAGGTCAATTCCCAAGCTGTTAACATTGACGCGATTAAGAAATCGGATAGGGAGGACTGCATTGTACTGCGCGTTCATGAATGCTTCGGAGCGCAGGCCAAGATTGAAATAACCTCCGATTTCCCATTGAAGGCTTACGCCGTGTGTAATCTGCTGGAGGATAGCTTGGAGGAAGCCGCGCAGGGGAATATTATCAAAATCACAATGAAGCCGTTTGAAATCAGGACTTATAAATTATGGTTCCAGAAGTGAGGTGAACGCCGCTTGACGCACCGCGAAAACCTTCTGTCATTAATACGCCGCGAAGGGCCGGAGTGGGTGCCCGTCAGCTTTTCACTCTGCCCTTCGCTGGAAAAGAAATATATTGAACGGGTGGGAGCCAGCCCCTGGTATGACGGGCATTTTCAATTTCCCTGGCGGAATATCGGGGACATCCGTCTGCCCGGTGAGGATTACGCGAAGAAATATGCGCGGTATTATCCCGGGGGATATAAGAAAGGCACGCATGTAGACCACATCGGCGTGGCGCATGAGCCGGGCAGCGAGGCTGCTATGCATATGACGTATATGCGCCATCCGCTGGAACATGTGAAAAACGCTGCCGATATTAAGGAATACCCTTTCCCCGATTTCCCGGGCGGTGAAACCGCGCACCAAAAAGCACAGGCGGAGGAAATCCACGCAAGGGGGCTTGCGGCGGTGGGCGATATGCCCTGTACCATTTGGGAAACCGCGTGGTATATCCGCGGCATGGAAAACCTGATGATGGATATGATGGAAGATAACCCGACGGCAAGCTATTTGTTGGACGCGGTTACGCGCAACGCCGTTTCACGGGCAAGGGCGTATGCGGCGGCGGGCGCGGATATTCTGTCCCTGGGCGACGATGTGGGTATGCAAAGCCGCATTATGATTAGCGAAGAGTTGTACAGGAAATGGCTGTGGCCCAGGCTCAAACTTGTGATTGACGAGGCGCGCTCCGTCAAGCCGGATATCATTGTTTTCTACCACTCATGCGGGTATGTTACGCCTTTTATCCCGTTGTTTATTAAAGCCGGGATAGATGTGCTGACCCCCGTACAACCGGAATCTATGGATTTTACGGAGATATGCGGGATATACGGCGATAGACTGTCCTTCCATGGCGCGATAGGCACACAATCCGTTATGCCTTTCGGAACGCCGGGGGAAGTCAAGGATAAGGTTTGGGAATATTTAAGCATAGCCGGGCCGAAGGGCGGTTTGTTCCCCGCGCCTACGCATTTGCTGGAGCCTGAGGTTCCGTGGGAGAATGTGGAGGCCTATGTTCAAGCCTGTAATGAATACCGGTATGGAGTTTAATATACCCAGCCCCATACAGTTGGCGAATCCGAATATCGGCGCGGCGGCGTATTTGCTTACGCCGGCCGCGCCGATTGCGCTGCTTCCGCACAAATCAGGCATTGTTAAAATATTATCCGTGATTTTGCGGAATACGGTATTCAGTGTAAAGCATGTACCAACAGTCCGAATTTGCGCGTATGAAGTCCATTAAACTACGGTAGCTTGGCCCCCTGTTTTCCCAGGCGTTATCATTCCAGCCGGCAAACTCGTATGCGGAAACCGGCACCCTGTCAACGGGTTCGCGCCTGAGACCAAGTTGCAATCTAAATCACACTAACTCCGGGCGGATGATCCGGTACGCTCACGCTCAGGCCGGCTCATCCGCCCGGAGTAAGTGTTGCTTTGATTGCAACTTGGTATGAGACAGAGCGGAAGCCGCTCGCGGGAGGTCATTGCAAAACACATTCCATTGCAATTTTTTCCCATTCTGCCAAATTGGACAGCTTGCCCTTGCATGTGCTGATGTCTTTCAGGACAAATTCGCAGGTGGTTCCATTTTTCCGGCAGGCGCTCAGTACCGCGTTAATTTCTTGGCGCACGGCAGCGGCATCAAGGCTTGAATCCGCGACAAACGCCGGATTAGGCTTTGCCGCGAATACATACTTGCTTCCGATTGCTTCCGCGGCAGGCTCGATTTTTGCCCATGGGGAAATAGATATCTTCCGCAGATTCGGTATTTTTGATATAATATCGATTTTATTATCCAACGGCTCGCAGCAGCCGTAATATACCAGCCCGAACCGCTTCATAAGTTTTATCATATACTGAGTGTCGAATTCGTTGTGCATTTCCCTTGAAACGGAACCGAAAAGCTGCGCGGTGCCTCGTCCCCAAACGTTTTTCAAAGTTACCGGGCCGTCCGCCTGCAGCTCGTCGCAAAGCCCCGCCGTACAGTGGATGTAGTATGCCGGATTGTGCAGCAAATCCAGCTCCTCGTACTGGTCAAGCCGTCGTTCTATTATTGCAAGCAATTTTTCCATGGTATAATGCATCAGCTCCGGCTCGTCCGCAAGTCCCGTCAAAAGCGGCTCCACACCGCGGTATCTCGATATATCGTCCCAAGGATTCCATGCGATACCCGAAAAACCTTCCGCTCTCGCCTCTATAATACCGTCAAAGATTTCGCATACGCGCTCAAGCTCCTCCTCCGTTTCACCCTTTAAATATGTAATTGCCGGGAACAGCAGCGCGTCAACGCTTTTCTTGTTTTGGAGCTGGTCAATGTAAGCGTGGGATATGATTCCGCCGGCCGCGTCCGAGCCTTGGTTGATATCAACCGTGTCCTCCTTGACCCTGATTCCGATTCCCGTATCCTGAATCTTCTTCCGCACAGGGATATACGGAACCAGAACATTATCCGCCGGAAAATGCTTGTGTGAAAAAATCCATCTGCGGAGAAACCACTCGTATCCCCTATTCACTTCATCCCCGCATTGGAGTTTCAACTCTTCATGGTCGCGGAACTCGTTCCACGGCACCTCGTCAATCATAACCACCGGGCGTTCCGGCTTTAATCCGTTGATTTTTCGGTACAAATCCATCTTTTTAATGTTACCGCCGCTTTGCGCTATTTCCGCGTAGCGTTCGCCAAGGCCGCGCAGGATCAATCTATCCGTTTTCATAATAACCTCCCCGGGGTATTGTTTTGAATGTACTCTTGCTCTATAATATCATAAAAGAAGGAGGCGTAGCAATGACCAAAAAAGAACGTGTGCTGAGGGCCATAACGCGCCGGGAGACAGATTTTATTCCTTTTTCCATGGGGTTTACCCAGCAGGCGCGTGATAAGGCGGTGCGTTATTTCGCGGATGAGCGTTTTGAGGATAAAATAAATAATCACTTTGCCGGGGCATATTACGCCGGGGAACCCATCATGATAAAGCCGGGGTTTTTCCGGGATGATTTCGGGGTTATATGGAACCGCACGGGCGCGGACAAGGATATCGGCGTTATTGACAAGCTCACGCTGCCGGAGCCGGCTATCGGCTCCTACCGCTTTCCCGAGCCGCCCGCCGCGATGCTGCGTAAGATATGCGGGGAAGCGCTGGCTTCCGCCGGGGATTGCTTTACGGGCGCGGCGCTGGGTTTTTCGCTGTTTGAACGCGCGTGGACATTGGCGGGGATGGAGAACATTCTGATGTATATGCTGACGGATCCTCAGTTTGTCCACGATTTATTGGATGAAATCACGGTGTTTAACATTAAGCTTATCCGCGTTTATCTTGAATACGATTTTGACTTCATAAATTTCGGCGACGACTGGGGCCAGCAGAAAGGGTTGATTATGGGGCCGAATCTGTGGCGCGCGTTTATCAAGCCGCGTTTGGCGCAGATGTACGCGCTGGTTAAGGAGCATGGCAAATTCGTGTTCCAGCATTCCTGCGGAGATATCAGCGAAGTTTTGGACGACGCCATCGAAATCGGACTGGATGTTTATGAAACCTTCCAGCCCGAGATATACGGCTTGCAGGAAGCCAAAACCCGCTGGGGGAGCCGCCTTTCCTTTTTCGGCGGATTAAGCACACAGCGGCTGCTTCCCTTTGAAACGCCTGAAAATGTTATAAAGAAAGCCGCCGAAATCATGAGGATCATGGGAAAAGACGGCGGATACATAGCCGCGCCCACACACTCCATACCCGGTGATGTTCCGCCCGAAAACATCGAAGCGCTTATGGAATTATTCCATAATCAGGCGAAGTACGGCGGATTCCCTTGTGGTATAGGAACCGCTCATTGAGATAAAATGATTGGGAAAAATCATTGTGATTTCCCAAACGCCGCTTGATTATTGTTTGGGCTTGACCTGCGTTCCAAATCAGGGAACCGCCCTTCCAGCGCGGCGGCGGATATCTCCACATCCTCATGAACCTCGTCAACGGCGGTACATCCTACCGTTATCATATCGCAATCGCGTATGGTGCTCCAACTGAAATTTAACCCCACATAAGGCGTAACCCGCCCCGCCGCCATGGGTTTTATCGTCATCACGGGTTTTTTTGCGCTGTTGATAATTGCCGCCACCGCCTCCACTTCCACCTGCATCAAAAACCCGGCGCAGTTATAAATCTGTATGTAAGTCTCCACATCGTACCCGTTGGAGTCGGAATACACAACCAGCTCGGGCATGTGAGCCGACAGGCCGGGAATCATCCCCGCATCGCGTATCATCGCCGTGTAATCGCCGATCCGCTCAATAGAGGCCTTATTCTTATTCACAAGCTGCTCAACGCTGGAATGGTGCGGAAGGCAGAAAACCGCGCCGCCCGCCGCGCATTTACGGATAACGGCTTCGGCTTCCCTGCGCGCTTCCGTTGAATCCGACACATTAATAATCGGCGTGTCTATAATAATTAAGTCCTTGCCGGTTTTTTGCCTTGCGTACTCAATCGCGTCCCGCATAAGCGGTTCATTGGCAATCGGGCCCATAACCGCGTCTATGCCGTACTCAAGAAAAGCGGACAGTACCGGAAAAAAATCCTCCGGCTTAGCAAAACGTTCCTTAATACTTCTGTCCGCAGACGCGCTGGTATGGCTCCAGCCCAGCATCCAGTTGGTTCCGATAAGCATCCGGGGCAGCGAAACCCCTGCCACAAGCGTTCTTGGAAAATCCATTATGCCACATCCCCATATATTTAATTTCTCCGCACCCTGATAATACCATTTCCGGCGGGAACATTCAATAGCCGGTTTTTTATGTTTTCTGCGTCTGACTAATATGTTATAATATCCCATACCGGAGGTTTACATGGATATTATCAATTTCGGTTCCTTGAATATAGACTGCGTATATTCCGTCGGGCATATCGCGGCGCCGGGTGAAACCGTTTCATCATACGCCCTTGATGTGTTCGCCGGCGGGAAAGGGCTTAACCAGTCGATAGCGCTGGCCCGCGCCGGGGCGAAGGTTTATCACGCCGGGATGATTGGAAGCGACGGCGTATCGCTGGTTAAGCTTCTGGACGAAAATCAGGCGGATACGCGGTTTGTACGCCAAACCGGCAACCGGACCGGACACGCGGTCATCCAATTGTCAAAAACGGGGCAGAACTCGATAGTCCTTCACGGCGGCGCAAACAGATGTTTTACCAAAGAATTTATAGACGGGGTTTTGGAGGGCTTTGGCTCCGAAACCATGGTTTTATTGCAAAACGAGACAAATTTAGGCGATTACATAATCGATATGGCACACGCCAAAAAAATGAAGATAGCCTTAAACCCTTCGCCTTATGACAATAGCATAAAAGCCTCCGATTTAACAAAAGTCTCAATTTTTATATTGAATGAAATCGAGGGAAAGCAAATTACCGGCTGTGACAATGTACAGGAAATCCCCGGCGTAATGGCAGAATCGTACCCGCAAGCCTTAACTGTTCTGACGCTGGGTGAGGATGGAGCCATCGTCCGCAATAAAGGCAAAGAATACCGCCACGGGATTTTTGAAGTACCCGTTGCAGACAGCACAGCCGCCGGAGATACCTTTACCGGATTCTTTTTGGCGGCATTATTAAATGGCGGGGGCTTGGAACACGCGCTGCATATCGCTTCCAAAGCCGCCGCCCTGGCGGTTTCGCAGAAAGGCGCGGCAAATTCAATACCGTTATTATCCGCCGTTACGGCGGCAAATCTAAAGTTGGGTGGTGTGTTATGAATTGGAAAATCCCCGATTACGGGGCTTTAATCGCGCGTTTGTCGCCTTCGCCGGGCGTTGTGGACATGGTGCTGGACACCGATACATACAATGAGGTGGACGACCAGTTCGCGTTGTGCTATAGCTTGCTTTCACCCGAGAAGCTGCGGGTAAAGCGTATATACGCCGCGCCGTTTTACAATGACCGCTCCTCCGGCCCCGAGGACGGCATGGAGCGCAGTTACGAAGAAATAATCCGCCTGTTAAAGACCATGGGGCATTACCGCGGCGGCTTCGTGTTTAAGGGGTCAAAAAGCTACCTGCCGGGAGCGGCGGCCTTCGTGGATTCTCCCGCAGCCCGTGACCTTGTCAGCCTGTCCATGCAATACACGCCTGAAAACCCGCTATATGTCGCGGCTATCGGCGCGATAACAAACGTCGCCAGCGCATTGCTTATGGAACCCGCAATCGCCGAACGGATTGTCATTGTGTGGCTGGGCGGAAACACGCCGGATTATCCTCACACCGATGAGTTCAACCTGACCCAGGATGTCCACGCCGCAAGGGCGGTACTGGACAGCGGCGCCGCTCTTGTGCTGGTGCCCTGTATGGGAGTCGCGTCCCATTTGCTTACGTCCGTCCCTGAAATGGAGAGTTGTCTGCGCGGAAAGAACCCCGTTTGCGACGTCCTCTGCGATTTGTTCGCTGAATATGGGCGGGGCGAATATGCCTGGGCAAAGGAGATTTGGGATATATCCGCTATCGCATATCTGTTGAACCCCGAGTGGGTGCCCACCATTATAACCTCAAGCCCCCTTTTAACCGACAGCAGGCATTGGGCCAGGGATCCGCGCCGCCATCCCGTCCGCGTTGCATACATGGCTCACCGTAACCCGATTTTTAAGGATATGTTTAATAAATTGAGAATGGAGAGTTGAAAATTGAACCTGCCCGGCTATCATGAAAATGTCGAGACACTGCATGTAAACACCGAGGAAATACGCGCGTACTATCTGCCCTGCTCAAGCCGCGACGAAGCGTTATCGGGAAATAGCAGCCGCGTATCAACGCTATCCGGCACATGGAATTTCCGCTGCTATCCAACCCCGTTTGACATTCCCGAAAACGCGGTTATGCCGGATTTTGACCGTTCCGGCTTCAAGCCGATTTCCGTTCCGTCGGCGTGGCAAATGGAAGGATACGACAGCCACCATTATACCAACGTAAAATACCCCTTCCCCTACGATCCGCCGTACGCTCCCATAATGAATCCCTGCGGATTATATATAAGATATTTATATACAAAGAAGCATGAGGCAAGGAAATATTTCCTTAATTTTGAAGGGGTTGACAGTTGCTTCTATTTGTACATTAACGGGAAATCCGTTGGATATAGTCAGGTATCCCATTCCACCAGTGAATTTGACGTAACGGATTTTCTCGCGGACGGTAAAAACCACATCGCCGTTTTGGTATTGAAATGGTGCGACGGCAGTTATTTTGAGGATCAAGACAAGTTCCGCATGTCGGGTATTTTCCGCGATGTTTATTTAATTGAGCGTCCGGAAAAATATGTACGCGATTATACTGTACACACGCGTATTTTAAATAATAATGCGGAGATTGAGGTAATTATTGAGCGGAACGGGGAATTTCCGGTTACGCTTACCCTTCTCGGCACTGACGGGAACGAATTGGGCAAGCAAACGACCAGCGCAAACTCCGCCGTTTTCCATGTTGAAAACGCAATCTTATGGAACGCGGAGTCGCCTGCCCTTTATACCCTGCTGCTTGAAAACGATGATGAATGCATCTCCCAAAAAGTGGGCATCCGCGAAATAGCCGTGAAAAACGGCGTAGTTGAGCTGAACGGCACGCCCATACGCTTCAAGGGTGTAAACCGGCACGACAGCGATCCGCTTACCGGCCCCGCAATAAGCCGCGAACAAGCCATTGTAGACCTGACTATAATGAATCGGCACAACATCAACGCCATCCGCACAAGCCACTACCCAAGCGCCCCGTGGTTCTTGCAGCTTTGCGATGAATACGGCTTTTACGTTATTGGCGAGGCGGATATTGAATCCCATGGCGGGGGCGCAATTTACGGCGGCTCGTGGGAATCCTTCAGTATGCTTGCGCGCGATCCGCGTTATGAAAATTCCGTGCTTGACCGCATGAAACGCAATGTCATTCGGGACAAAAATTGCCCAAGCGTTATTATGTGGTCTTTGGGCAACGAGAGCGCATACGGCGAAAACCTTGTAAAAGCGGGCCGCTGGACGAAGGAATACGATCCCGCGCGCCTGCTGCACTACGAAGGCCACGTTAACGAGCCTGAGAGCTACGGCACCGATACATCCATGCTGGATGTTTACAGCCGCATGTATCCCCCAATTACAGATGTTATCAAGTATTTTGAGAAAGAAAACCCCAAGCCGCTGGTTCTGTGCGAATACATCCACGCAATGGGCAACGGGCCCGGAGACGGCGAGGATTACTTTGAGCTGATGGAGAAATACCCGGGGTTTTGCGGCGGGTTTGTGTGGGAATGGTGCGATCACGCCATTTATATGGGGAAAACCGCCGACGGCAAGCCGAAATACTGGTATGGCGGCGACTTCGGGGAGTACCCGCATGACGGCAACTTCTGCATGGACGGCCTTGTTTACCCAGACCGCAGGCCTCATACCGGCCTCAAAGAATATGCGAACATCATACGGCCCGCACGCGCCGTATATGAGGGCGGCAAAATCGTGCTGCGGAATATGATGAATTTTACGAACCTTAAAGACCTTATTACCGTTGATTATGAGCTTACAAGGGACGGCGAAAGAGTGCAGGCGGGGACGTTTATGCCTGATATCGCTCCCGGCGCGTCACAGGTTGTTTCCATTGATCACACTGTATCGGAAAGCGGTACATGCCTCCTTAACCTGTTCTACAGGCAAACCGCCGAACTGCCGCTCTCACCGCCGGGTATCATTCTCGGGCATGATCAAATCATGCTGCGCGAGGAACCGATGGAGCTGCCAAAGCCATCGGGAAACTGTTGTTTTGTAGAAAACGCAACCGCGATTATTATCACAGGCGAAAATTTCCGCTATGTATTTAACAAGCTTACAGGCGCGCTTGAATCCATGGTTTACAACAACGGCAAATTACTTGAAAAGCCGGTGGAATACAACATTTGGCGCGCGCCTACCGATAACGACAGGAATATACGCCATAAATGGGAAGCCGCCGGGTATAACCGTCAGATTCCGCGTGTTTACAGCGTAACGTGCCGCGAACGGGATGGGTGCGTTGAAATTGACTGCGCCTTGGCACTTACGGCGGTGTATGTGCAAAGGCTGCTTGATATCCGCGCCGTTTGGACAATCGGCGGCGACGGAACGGTAACGGTACGCCTTGATTGCAAACGCGATACCGCACTGCCATTCCTGCCCCGCTTCGGGCTGCGCCTATTCCTGCCGCGTTCCTACGATACGGTTGAATACTTCGGTTACGGGCCGCAGGAAAGCTATGCGGACAAACACCACGGCGCATATTTGGGCAAATTCCGCGCTGAGGCGGCTTCTATGCACGAGGACTATTTAAAACCGCAGGAAAACGGCGGCCATTGGGGATGCCGCTATATCAGCCTGGAGACCCGGGACAATTACAAGCTGCAAATTAGCGCCGCAAAACCGTTTAGCTTCAACGTTTCCGAATATTCTCAGGAGGAACTTACCGCAAAAGCCCATAATTATGAACTGGTACCCAGCGGGCATACGGTTCTGTGCGTCGATTACGCGCAAAGCGGCCTTGGCTCCAATAGCTGCGGCCCGGAGCTGCTTGAAAAATACAGGCTGGACGCGGCGGAATTCTCATGCACGTTTGTGTTCAAGCCCCACAACCCTTGAGGAGTTGGAGTATGTCGCGCTGCAATTTGTCGAGCATAAGCCGGGCGGTCAGGAAAACACCATCGGCATCGCCTTTAACCCCGATCACAACGCCGGGATAGACCGTGGTACATTATCTCGACGCCCTTGACGAGGAGTTGCGCAAGAAAGTTTGATACAAGGAACCCGTTTCCGTAACCGAGGAAAAGAAAGCGTACAAAAGTGCAACCTACCCCGATTGCGGGTATATCGGCCAAGAACACAAACAAGGAATCGGCTGCCTATCCGAGATGACCGTCGATACTGCGAACGGGATTGTCTTGGGCGTTGATTGTTATCCGGCAAATTATCGCGAAAGCAGTATTATATTGAAACACATAGAGAGAATCAAGACCTCTTGAAAATATCATGAACATTTAATTTAGGATTGTTTCTTTTTCATGTCCTTCCCTTATCCCGCTAAAAAATAGCTGACTGAGTTTCTTTGCTTGAGATGTGGGTTCATGCGTTTGGCGTGCGTAGGCTCCGGCTTGGCTGGGCTTTTCGCAAATAACTAATTTCATGAAAAATCATCCTTTCTGCATAATGTTTAATTGTTGATGCATATAATAAAAAATACATATGCAGTATTTTAACGTAATAGTAATGAAATCCTGCATATAATATGCTACACTATATGCAGAATCGAAAAGAGGTGATTTGTGTTGAAACGCTTTGATTATTCATTTTTGGAAAGCGGGATGCTCCCTGCGGGGCTTGTAAACATCGTGAGTGCCATTGCGGAACTGCGTGAGCGCGAAAACCAACTCAAAGACAATTACCCCGATGTTTTCACGCGGCTTGAAAGCATTGCAAAGGTTCAATCCGTCAAAGGGTCAAATGAAATTGAAGGGATCGTCACCACCGAACAGCGCATCCATGAAATCGTCAATCAGAACAGCGCGCCGATCAACCACAACGAAGCTGAAATCGCCGGATACCGTGATGCCCTCACTTTAATCCATACAGGATCCGCCGACCTCGATATCCGTGAACGTGACATCCTCCGGTTGCATGAAATTATGCTGTCCTACGCGCCCGTGAACGGCGGCGAATACAAGCTGAACGACAACTTCATAATGGAAGTGGATTCGGCCGGCTCCCGAAAGGTGCGGTTTGCGCCGACACCGGCAAATGAAACCGCCGCCGCAATGGAGCAACTCGTCCTTGCTTTTATGGACGCAAGGAGCAGTTATAACGTCAACCAGCTTATCTTGATCCCTTGTTTTGTCCTTGATTTCCTCTGCATCCATCCGTTTGCCGATGGCAACGGTAGAATGAGCCGTTTGCTCTCCCTGCTCCTGCTATACAAGAACGGGTTCGACGCAGGGAAATACATCTCCTTTGAGGAACAAATCAATAAGGGCAAATGGAATTACTACGAAGCCCTGCGTTTGTCTTCTGACGGATGGCATGAAAACACCAACAGCTATTTTCCGTTTATAGAAAATTTCGTCACCACCCTGCTGTATTGCTACAAAGAGCTTGATAAGCGGTTCGCCGTGGTTAACGCCAAAAAGGTAAATAAGCGGGAACGGGTGGAAGCGACCGTGCTTAACAGCCTTTTGCCTATCTCGAAACAGGAAGTTTGCTACGTCCTGCCCGATGTCAGCCCCACGACCGTGGAAGCCGCTCTCGCCGCGATGGTCAGGAGTGGAACGGTTGAAAAAGTCGGGGTAGGAAAGAACACAAAGTATATTAAGAGGGAGCGGTGACTTTATGGATTGCAATTCGTGTATATATTAGTTTTCCGGCACAGGCAACTCGCTCTACGCGGCAAAGCGTCTGTCCGAGGAACTCGGCAACGCGAAGCTTGTGCAGATTACGGACGAGCCGCTCCCGACTGCCGTTGGCGGCACAGGGAAAAAGGTCGGTTTTGTGTTCCCGTCCTATTATTGCAACATTCCCCGTGCCGTTCATGCTTTTGTTGAGAAGTTGGAAATCAAGCCCGATACATACATCTTCGCCATTGTTACGATGGGCGCTGTCGGACAGGGAAGCGTAGCCGCGATGAGTAAATTGCTGAAAGCAAAAGGGCTGCGGCTGGACTACGGCAGGGGCATAAAAATGCCCGCGAACAACATGCTGTTGTATAACCCCGCCGATCCGAGCAAGAGCGGCAATACGCTGGATAAGACAGACAAACTCCTTCGGACAGTTGCCGCAGATATAAAGGCGAGGATGCAAAAGGTCAATTCCCATCCGTTTATTTTGCATAACCATTTCAAGAACATCGAAACGCTGGATGCCGGTTATACAGCGGGGGATAGCTGTACAGGCTGCGGTCTCTGCGAAAAAATCTGCCCGGTGCGTAACATACGGATAGATAACGGCAAACCGCAATGGCTTCACCGCTGTGAACTCTGCGTAGCTTGCATATGCTGGTGTCCGGCAAAGGCGATAGAGAACGGCAACAAAACACAAAGCAGGCGGCGGTACCGGAATCCGCGGGTTACAGCGGAAGAACTAATAAAATAAACCAATATGAAAGGAATGAACCAACATGAATGTAATGCCTTATTTAGCGTTCAACGGAAATTGCGCGGAAGCCCTCGCGTTATACGAGAAGGCCTTCGGAGTCAAAGCGTGCGAAGTCGTGAAATACAGTGACTCGCCGCCAGCCGAAGGATACCAACCGCCACCCGGAACAGAAGACTTCGTCATGCACACCGAATTAAAACTCGGTGCCGGCACCATCTATTTATGCAAATACATGAGACAGACAACTCCAATCATTTAACGGTTAGTTTCGGTTCAAAACTTATGAGCGACCTTCTTAGAGAGTGGCGGCAACGTAAAAAAGACCTTGCCGATGGTGTAATTAGCAAGGCCGAATATATGGAACGGAAGGTCAACTGGCCGCAAACTTGTGATGATTGCGGTAAATTTGAGCCAAAGAAGCAATGGCGCAAAGAATAGACCCCATAGGTACTTATGTTATCAAATCGTTATCAATTCACATAAAAACACCCCGAAAAGCCTGATTTACCTAGCTTTTCGGGGTTCGTTTAATTACTCCCACTCAATAGGTACAAGCTGTCTATAAATCCCGTAATATCGGGGTTGATAAACTCACAAAGATAATTTGTACACAAATTTGTACTCAAAAACATTTTTCATCTACATTTTTTCACAGTTTCGAGAGGAAAATATTTCGCCGACGTTCGCGTTGGTTTCGGTTCGTTTTGTATATTTTATAACAGAGTAGGGACGAGATAATAAATCCCTACACAACACCATTATATCATAAAGATATGCTATTTTCAAGCCTGCGGAAAAATTCATCATAAACAAAAGTGTCCGACGGACAACCGATGGATAACAAAACCGCGCCCTTTTTTTAAGGTTTGCGCGGTTTGTCCGTTTTGCTTATAACCTTGTTTCCTAATTATAATAAGCGTCTTTTATGGTTATTATGCGTCGTTATTGGGTTGAATTGTACATCTCGAATATACGGTTTACAAATGTCACCATTTCGCCCCGTGTAACTTTTACGTCTGGGAGAAATAACACATCATCATTTATCCAACCTTGACCAACTGCGGTACGGATAAATATTTCACTCCAATGCCCTGCGATATTAATATAATGTAACGGGACGGTATTATCAAGTTCAACGAATTGGCAAAAAAGCGTTATAAGCTCCGCCCACGATAAAAATTCGTATGGGTGATAACCGCCATTCCACCCGTTTACAACACCGCAATTTGCTAATGTTGATACGGCTTCCGTAAACCACGCATTGTAAGGTACGTCATAAAATCTGCTTGTTCTAGTATAAACGGAAATACGGCTCTCATTTGTTAATAAACGGTATATAATCATAGCCATTTCAGCCCTGTTAATTAATTGATTCGGTAAAGTTTGACCGTCAGCATATCCTTGTAAATAAGCCTTTTGGCTTGTATCAAGCACAGCACCGCCACGCATTAGGAGTTTAGGAGCTTGTGTCTGTATCGGTGTTGGTGTCGCTGTTGGCGTGGGAGTTGGCGGCGGTGTGGGGGTGATTGCATTGATATGTATATCTCTGTCACGGTTCGGGCTTGATGTATACGGTCTATATGTCGGTTGAGATTCCCATGTGTTTTCTGTCTCTGGCGACGAAGTAATACCCGGCGTAGGCTCTGGCGTAGATTGTATCGGCGGTGGAGTAGGCACAACTTTCGGCGTAGGTATATGCATGATTGACGGCTCTATTGTTTGAGTTGGCGTGAGCGTAGGTTCTGGCGTTGGTGCTATTTCGGGGGTTGGTTCTGGTGTTATTGTTGGTATTGGTTCAGTTGTAGGCGTAGAACTCGGTGTAGGTTCTGTCGTAGGCTCTGGTGTAGGTTCTGTCGTAGGCTCTGGTGCCGGCTCTGGTGTAGGTTCTGTCGTAGGCTTTGGGGTAGGTTCTATCGTAGGCTTTGGGGTAGGTTCTGATGTGGGTTCTGGGGTCGGCTCTGGCTCTTGGGTAGGCTCTGGTGTTGGCGTGGGTTCTGGGGTCGGCACAGGGGTCGGGGTGGGCTTTGCCGGAGGTATTAACGGCTCGGGTATTCTGTTGAGAACAGGAAAATAATAGTCGAGAATGTCGATAAAAACGATACTTGTTTCTTGATTGTCGGGTACTTCAGTACATTCTCTGATATTATCGCGTGTTAAGCGGTTTTCGGTTTCATCATAGAAAAACCCGGAGGAGCTTGTCCCGTACATACTTTTATAAAAATCATTATCCAAGATAACACGCAATATACCCGTGTTGTAAATGGTAGACGCTTCGATACGAGCGACGTTTTGAGAAAAAACATTCTCGTAATCGGCCGCACGGACGTAACCGCCGAGATTAACGATTGCTCCACCCCTTACTTGTGCCATGTTTTGGCTGAATCCCGTGCGGGTCATGGTTATGCTCCCGCCGTTGTTTTGTATCGCACCCCCAACCGCGCCGATATTATCCAAAAAATCGCAACTGTCAATAGTAATAGTCGCACCCGCTTCTACCGCGAATATAGCACCGTCTGTACTGACGTTTCTAAAAAAGTAACTGCTTTCAAGGTTCATATTACCGTTTACGGCATAAATTACGCTTCCGTTTTCTTCTGACCGATGATTTATAATGTTAAGCATAGCCAGATTAGCATTGCTATATGATGTTATCAATCTGCCCCCGAAGGTGTCCCCACCATCGAAGCGAAGATATATCATACCCGTTTGCGAATCCCCCGGTAGAAGCACGAACATTGAACCCATGTAACCGCTATGCCGTTTTATTGTTTTGCCGGAAAAGTTCAATCGTGTGCCGTTCGGAATTTCTATGCGCCCACCAATGTATATAATATTTGACGTGTTAAATACTTCTATGAACTCCTCATAATTCGTAACAACCAGTCCGGCGTTTTCGTTCCCTACGGCGTTTACCTGTCCGAATAACGCAGATAAACACATAATAGCGGCAATAAATACCGCAATTCTCTTTTTCATGGTTTCCCCTCCTGTTTTCTTTGGTTTAATTTGGTATAGTTTAATCCTACAACCATTTCACCAAAAAATCATTGCAAACTGGGTGGGTGATTTTTTCGCCAACGCCAGATTGTGGCATTATCGGCGGGGCAGTCCGCGCCGCCGCCGTTAAGTACATCATCAATGACCGCCGCCGCGTAATGCTTGCGTGGGCGCATGAAGTCGGGTATTTCTCTGTGTAGTGATTTGCAAACAGGACAGCGGACGCGGCGTAATAGGTAGACGGTAGCATTTCCGTCGTTGACGATAACGCGGCGCGGGCGCGAATCATAGCCGGAACATAAAGAGCCGCAGAGAGGGCAGAGCGGCGCGTCAAGGTTGCGAACGTGCAGAACGTCGGAATCGGGGTCTTTTACGAGATTGTAACGAGATATAATAATCATACGGCTTTATCACAGCCGTTTTATGAGATACCCCATAAACGCAAAAGCCCCGCAAAACGCAAAAGATTACAGCGGCAATATATACACCTCTGTATGGTATGCGTCCTACGGGGTTATTTAGGTTCGTTCAATTCAAAGCGAGCCGTTTTTATTTTCAATAATTTTTATATACCGTTCCAGTTCTCCGACCTCGTACCCCGCTATCAGTTCGGCAAGCGCGTCCGGCTTGTGCGGTTCGTTCCCGTAGTAGCTGTCGAAGCAGTCATAATATTTGCGCCTATCGGTGAATTTTATGTTGACGGGCAGGAATCCCGCTTTTATCAATTCAAGGTTGATTATCAACCGTCCTGTACGCCCGTTGCCGTCAATGAATGGGTGTATACCCTCAAATCGGAGGTGAAACTCCGCTATCGCTTCTATGATGTGCCGCCCGCGCTTCATATCCTCGTATTCTGCGAGCAAGGCTTCCATTTGCGGCGCGATTAGGTACGGTTGCGGCGGTGTGTGTAAAGCCCCTTGAATCATCACCGGGACGCTCCTATATATACCCCTGTTTTCTGCGTCGCTCATCAATACAAGCGTGTGAATCTCTTTTATCCGGCGTTCTGTCAACGGGTCTGCTGTGTCGGAGATTTTAACAACATACTCGAAAGCGTCACGGTGTCCGATTGCGTCAAGGTGCATACGGAGCGGCTTTTCGCCGATTGTAATATCCTCTTGGAGAATGAGCGCGGTTTCCCGTAAGGTTAAGGTGCTTCCCTCTATGGCGTTCGTGTCGTAGGTAAATTCGATGTTAAATTCATTCCGTAACCGTTTCAATTCTCCGGCATTAAGAGGACGTAAAACGGCAAGCCGCGCCTTTAATTCGTTCAATTTTGAGTAATCAATCATTTTGCGCCCCCTTTCCTCTCTCCATAGCTTCATCAATGGCACGATTGACAAAACCGTTAAGGCTTTCGCCGTTCGATGTTGCATAATCCTTTATACTTTCCCGCTGACCTTTTTTTACTCGAATGTTAAGCGTATCATAAGCCTTTGAATTCCACTTGTTTTTTACGGCTGTACTCGTATGGGTTTTACGCTTTTTATCCGTTTCAGTTATAACAACCACCCACTTTTATATTATTTTTGGATAATCAATAACCGCACCATTATTATATACTACTTAATACAGTATGTCAAGAAAAAAGAAATTTCAAAAATAATAAAATATTTCTCAAAAAACACTTGACATACTTAACACACCATGTTATACTATATTCAGAGGTAGAGAGAAGCGGCGGCAAGCCGAAAGCACCGGGAAAGCCTACCCCATATCCTTGTGAGTGGTCGCATACGAACCCCAATAGTCAAGAAGATGAGTAGCCCGCTTCTCCACAAATAAAAAACAGGAGGTACACCACCATGATAAACTTACAAGAAAAAATCAGAGAATACCGCGAGTTTAAGCGGTTAGCAGAGGAAGCGCAAACCGCCGCCGACAGCATAGCAGACGAACTAAAAGCGGCAATGCAGGAAGCGGGACAGGACAAAATGACAATCGGTGAGTATAAGCTCTCCTACACCGAAGCTACACGCGAAACCCTCGACAAGAAAAGATTGGAAGCAGACTTGGGCGACCTGTCCGACTACACGAAAGTCACAACCTACAAGCGGTTCTCGGTAGCATAGGAAAAGCCCTTACATTAGCACCCGACCAAGAGTAACGATGATAAGAGCTTTAACACCACCGCCGGAGCGGGGTAAATCAAGTATAGCACAGCCCCGCTCCGAATTACAATAAAATAATTATGAATGGAGCGTGAAATTATGTTGAACCCTCAAAGCCTGCCGAACGGCGGCGAGCAGTACGAGAAATATAAACCCGCCGGGCGCGGTATTGCACCCCGCTACGCATATGATTACAGGCATACCGACGGCGAGTTGTTCTCATGCGTTAAGCGGACGCTTGACGAGTGCCGCGCGGCGCGTGATGAATGGATAGCCAAGAAAGGAAGCGGCGGCGATGTTTGAAAAATTGTTAAAAGAAATCGAGTACGCCAAGACCGCAACTTTTAAGCGTCAATCTCTTTACCACGAATACGGGCGTATCACAATGGCGCGGGAGTTGGGCGCAATAACTCAAAATGAGTATATGGAGCTTAACCACGCTTGCGTCTATGACGGGATTAACAATCCGAAACATTACGATTAACCGAAAGTGAGCATTAATAAAAATCGTGCCGGGCGGGAGCTTATCCGCTCGGCGCGGCAAACCAAAAACCGAAAGGGGAATAATTATGTATCCAAATCTTAAAGCGGAGTTCGGAATCGGAGGGCGGCGTTTCTGCGGAGTAAGCCCGGACCCCCTCTCTATGAATGGAATCATTAAAAAGCCGTTTTTGCTTGCCGTGTTGGGCGATATGGAATCCCTCACCGATAGGCAAGCGCAAATAATCGCCGACGCATTGAACCAGTTAAGCCATATCGGGAATTATTGGCGACCCGCAATAACAGGCGACTATCTGCTTTCGCCTACGTTGACAATGTTTATCGCTGAAACTCACGAAAGGGAACATTTTAATTTATTTACCTTGATTGATATGCAGGGAATTATTGAGCAATACTGCGACGAGAGTAACTTCGTGTTTGAGTATCTCGACGACGACGAGCGGGACTTCCAAAAGATGTTTTATCGACATATACGGCGCAATGTAGCGGAATGGCTACCTGTTGTCGAAAGGGCATTGAATGAGCCTATAAGCTATGCGGAATATCGTTGTATGTACAGTCATATCAACTTTGCGTATCATCATTTAGCACAGGTTGTTGAAAGGGGTATGCAGTATGCGTAAAGAGCGAATCGTAATCCCCATAGACAACCCGGCAGGACTGCGGGCGCATGAAGTGTTGGTAAAAGTCGCAATGAACCAGTTAAGACGGGCGCAGGAAGCGGTACAAGTATTTTTAGATGAAACATTCCCAAATGTTGAAATCATCGACGAAAAGGTTATGCACGAAAGCAAATACTGGGCGTTCCTTGACGGCGGCACAACCGTAGTCTACGGTTATAAAACAAAAACGATAGAAGTTATAAATTAAAGGCAGAACGCGAATATTAGACCCCGTAAAACGGGTCTATTTTCGCGTTAAAGCGTCGTTTATATATAGGAGGGTTAATCGTCGAGCTTATCGAACAACCCCTCTTTTACGGCTTTTTTGCATATTACACCGTATATCCGTTTTACTGAATCGGTTGACAAGTCAAGCTCCGATGCGATTTCTTTCCATGTCAGACAATTTTCAAAACGTAAATTTAATAATCGCATATGCTCATAGGAAAGTGAAAATAAAAACATATCAAATTCGGCGCGTTGTTTAAGTAAATCATCTGTGCTTTTTTGCATATCAATAATATTTACCATTGTATTATCGAAGCGGTGCGGGTTTAACTGTGATTTCGGCATACCGTCGATTTTGGGATTGCCTGCGGTAGCGGAAGCGTAAAGCGACAAAAGCCGCTTATTTGCGGCGGCAATTTTGTCATGCGCTCTATACAATTTTCTGAAATGCTCGTTTTTATCGTTCACACCCGCTACCACCCCACGATGGTTTTATGATTACACCAATTTCACCCCCGATAATTACATTTTCCATTGCGCCGAATTATGAAAATGCCCCCCTCATGTTACGGATTCTTAACGATTGCGTCCTGTCTACCATATCCGCGACGACACGGGGTTCGCCCGACGTGTCGTTAATGTTGAACGTGGATTTTTGGTCGTAGGCATAGGAACGGTTATCGTAGGAAATATTGTTGTTTGACGTGGTGTATGACGCTTGGGTAGCTTGCCCCATTTGCCCCATTACCCTGTTCGCGTTGTCAAGAAACTCACCCATTTTCGCACCCAGTCCGGCGAGGTCTACGCCGCCGACGGTAGAGGTCGCGGCTTCCGCGCCTTTTCCAAGAATGGCAACGATTTGGGCGATTGAACCGCTGATGTTTTGCAATATCGCGCTGACTTTCTCAATGCTCGCGCCGCCGTCCTGTTTCTTAAATTGGTCGGAAACTTTATTAATCCATTCGGTATTCTTTTCAAGGGGTACGACAGCTTCCGCGCCCGTACCTTCCAAAAGTCCTACCTGCCCCTTGCGAAGAACGCCGCCCTTTGCCAGTTCCGGGATTTGCGGCGTATTGATAATAGGCATCCAGTCAAACGGTTTAAGACCAAATATGCTAATGTCTTTGATTTTTTGTAATGCCGCATTAATTCCGTCAAAGGGGAGAGTGATAACGGTATTGATTCCGCGAATAATGCCATTTACAATATTCTTAAAGGCTTCCAGTATTCCGTTCCCTATTCCGCTGAATATTTCGCCACCCTTTGAAAATACGTCCTTGACACCCTGCCATGCGCCGGAAAATATACCTATGAACCAGTCTGCGATTCCAATAAACGGGGCTTTTATACTGTCCCATATCCCGGCAAAGTAATCACCGACCGCGTTCCAAATGCCCTTGATACCCTCCCATGCGTTTTTGAAAATATCTTGAATTGTGTTCTCGCCGCTAAACGCGCCGATTATGCTATCCCATATACCAGAGAAAAAATCACCGACAGCGGAGAATATGCCTTTGATACCCTCCCATGCCGCGCCGAATAATCCCTCGAACCACCCGGCGACATCGGGAAACATTCCCTTGATTTTGTCCCAAATACCGCCAAAGAACTCGCCAACAGCCGCGAAAGCGGTTTTTATGCCCTCCCAAGCACCAGAGAACAGCCCGGAGAACCATTCTGCCACGCCCGAAAACGCGCTCATTATACTGTTCCAAATGCCTACGAAGTAGTCCCCGACCGCGTTCCAAATGCCGACTATTCCGTCCCAAGCAGTAGAAAATATATCACCTATCGTGTTTTCGCCGGAGAACGCTCCTATGATACTGTTCCAAACGCCAGTAAAGAACTCGCCAACGGCGGCGAAAATGCCCTTAATGCCCTCCCACGCACCGCTGAACAAGTCCTCAAACCATTCGGCTACGTTGGGGAACTTCTCTTTTATCCCCTGCCAAACGCCGCCGAAAAACTCTCCGACGGCGGCAAACGCGCCCGTGATTCCGTCCCATGCGCCAGTAAACAAACCCGTAAACCATTCCGCAACGCCAGAAAACAATTCGGATATTTTATCCCATATCCGGGTAAAAAACGCGGCGGCGGTCGCCTATGCGCCGGAGATACCCTCCCACGCTCCGCTGAACTTTTCGGAGAACCATGTCGCTACACCCGTAAACGCGGCTGATATGCTTTCCCATATTCCAGAGAAGTACGCGCCAACCGCGTCCCAGATACCTTTAATGCCCTCCCATGCGGTTATAAAGATGTCTTGGATTGTATTTTCGCCCTTGAAAGCACCGATAATGCTGTCCCATATACCCTTGAAAAAATCTCCGACGGCGGCGAAAACTCCCTTGATACCATTCCATGCTGATGTAAAAGTATCTTCAAACCACCCGGCGACGTTTGGGAATTTTTCTTTTATGCCGTCCCAGATACCTCCGAAAAATTCACCGACTGCCGAGAACGCGCCTTTTATGCCGTCCCAAGCCTTAGAAAAAATGTCGGTAAACCATGTGCCGACGGTTGAGAATATATTTTTTATGCCCTCCCAAACATCGGAAAAGAAGCCCGGTATCGCTTCCCATATGCCCTTGACCCAATCGACGAATTTAGATATGGCTTTCTTTATGTTCTCCCACACATTTATGAAGAAATTTCGGAAGCCCTCGCTATTGTTCCATAGCAGAATGAATCCGGCGACAAGCGCGGCGATAAGCCCTATGATAATGCCGATAGGGTTTGCGTTCATAGCCGCGTTAAGAAGCCATTGCGCGGTGGTGAGAGCCGTCTTGACGGCTTTTACAGCCGTTATAGCCGTTTTGTACGCGATTATTGCGCCGACTAATGCAAATACAACCTCTTTCGCGCCCTTTAACTGAATGAACCATGTGACTGCGTTGGCAACTTTGGTCGCAACATCAGCCAATAGCCCTATCGCGCCGGGTAATGCGTCGCTGATAAGCCAAGTTAAAAAAGGCGATAAGATGTCCGCTCCGTCCATAAAGCCGCCAAACAGCGTTGACAAAACAGTACCGATTGCGGCAAATATGCTTTTAATCGCGCCGCCTACTTTTTCAAAGGTGGCTTTGAAGTTGTCAATCGCACCACTTTCTTGGAGCGTGTTCCAAAAGTTGCGTACCCATGATATGACGCGCAAGATACTAAGCCTTATAGCGTCCATTGCTCTCTCGAATCCCTGTTTAAGTTTTTCGATTACGCCGCCCTGCTTGTTAAGTTCTGTCCATATATCTATAAGCCATTGCCAAAACCCGCCGAGAAGCGCGTCCCCGCCGTCCAAATATGTGAAAAAATCCTCCGCAAGCAACATCAGAGCCGAAAATATCATAATAAGTTTACCTACAAACCCGGATTTAATGAAAAATGCTAAAGCCGACAATATTGCCATAACGCCCTTTACTTCTGTGGGAATCATATCAAACACGCGCTTAATTACGTTAAATATAATCCCCGCGCCGCGTATGATTGTGCCGCCGAGTTGTACCAACCATGCAAGGGCTTTCGCAATGTTCGATGTCCAGTTAGGTATATTTTTTTTCAGCGTTTCGTTGAATCCGTTAAACAGCTTCCTTAAATTCTCCATAGGAGTTTGGACGTATTTAAGAAAATGATAGCCTACCCATTGCAAGGCGTTCGACGCTGTTTGTTTTATCTCCTTGAAAGCTGTCGCCATTTCGCGGAACGGTTCGAGTGCTTCCGACATATCGGGCATTTTGAGTGTTTCCGCGTTCCTCTTTAACTGCTCAAATTCTTTCAACAATCGCGGGTCGAGCGCAATTTCCTCCATGCTCTTACCCATAATGTCGAGCGCGGATTTTACTTTGTACGCTTCCTCACGCGGCAGACCCATGTTTCGGGCAAATCTCGTTAATTCGTCGTCCGCTCTTGAAAGGTTGCTCGTAAATTTCAAAAGCCCTGCGGCGGCTACGGACACGAAGCCCGTAACCGCCAGTCCCGCTTTGGCGAAATCCTTGACAAAAGAGTTAGCCAGTTTGTTTGTTTTTCTTTCTGCGTCCTTTGTGGCTTTTTCGAGTTGCTTTGTCATGTTGTCTTTCAAGCCAAGAGCAACTAAAAATTCATTCAATACCAAGAATCTCACCTCGCTTCCGATTAGGCTTTATTCGCGTTCCGTATATGGTTGTGTGCGCGGAAAGGAAGAAGATAGGGGCGACATAATTGAAGTCAAGCGTTTTCCATCGAAAAAATCGCCGATACTCCACATAATTACCTCGCAGAGCAAGCGCAGGACGAGCAACGGGTCGTGTTCCACGTCCAGTACGCCGTATGTCCCGTCCGGGTTAAGGACGCGGGCTTCACCCGCAGGGAGCAGTTCAAAGGCGTTCTGTAAAGACTTCTGCATGATGTAATCGAAGTCTGCGGGTGCTACCTTGTCGAGCGTTTCCGCTATGGTGTCGAGCGAGAGGTAGTCCCCCAAGTTCGACAATACCGCTTCCGCGTGTACCCCGCTTTTTTGCGCTTCCGCGACAAGCGGCATAAAGTTCTGAAATACGGGTAGGATTTTCGCAATAAAAACCTTTACGACTTTCAGCCCGTCCATTGCCGGGTATTTTTTGACGATAAAGTTGCGTTCCTCGATTGTGATTGTTTTAGAGATTGTCCGTGCCATAATAAAATCCCTCTTTTCTTATTTTTGTGGTTTGGCATTTATAGCCAACGATTTTTACTGCCCTGTTGGGTGTTTTCTGCGGTCATAAGCTCGCCTGTACTAACTTTATTATTATGTAACTATGGTACACCTCCTTTTTGATGTTCGTCGTCCGGCACAGGGTAGTTTTTCGAGCGTAGATATATAAATAAATCCGCTTGCCGCTCAACCTCCGTTATTTCTTCATCGGTGAATCTAAAATACCTATATGGTGACATTTGCAAAGCAACACTTAACTTTGACGCAATCACTAATTCGTCTAAGGTCGCAAGAGTAAGGTCGTTTTTTCTTTGCAAATGTGGGTTCGAGCTTATCCGTTACTTTGTCTATACGGTTATTCATTTCTTTTTTACTTAACGGTTTACCCATTTTGTACACCCTTGTTATGTAATTAATGATTTCAACCAGTTGCGTGAATTATAGCGACGGGTCGCAAGCCACACACCCATTGCCGCCGACAGTACAATATCGTCGTGTACCCCCTCGCGCCACGCTTCGTACTGGTCGTGACCGTTGAGATTTATTTTCACCTTGAAATTAGTTAGCTCCTTAACAAGTGTGTCCGCTCCCTCTAAATCCCGCGCAATTTTTAACTGTTCGTTTTGGAAAGCTACTTGCAGGGCAGATATTAAATCCCGCTTCGGTACGCGGTATATTTTGCCGTCCTCCGTGACTTCGTTCCCGCCCGTTATTAAAACCCCTCGCAGATTCGCCCATGTTCCACGAAAATTTTGTTTCAATAAATCCCACACAGGACGACCGACACCAGTAATATCAATGGCAACGGTTTTGTGTTGTTGCTTAATTTGCGGGCTTTCTGCAATCTCTTTTAAGCGGTCAACAATTTTGGGGTACGGTGTGCCGCGCTCCGGGCGTTCGATACGCCGTAAATGATATTCCGCTCCCTTTTCATCTGTAAGAAAACTTTCAATAATGGTTATCGCGGTAAAATCGCTTATTTGCGCCAAGTCTGCTGATATAAAATATTCTCCCATGTATACCCCTCCTATAAAATCAATGGCTTTACATTATCGTCAAATGCCGCCTGCACCATGTCATAATTAAATACCGTGTCAACCGTTTCGACAAACTCACAACAAAACTCTTGACGAAAAAACATACTGCCTAAGCTCTGGCGTTGCCGTTCCAGTTCTTCCGGCGATATGCGCGGGCATTTTGTAGCGGGTATTTCTACCCTGTGCCAGTCCTCGCCGCCGTCCTGCCACTCTTGAAAGAAGTGTCCACGCTTGCCGTAGGGCGTTGTCATGGCTATAAACGTCCCGTTATTTATTATCAACATAGGCATTACGGCTTTGTAAAATTCGTCGTCCACCTGCGCCGATTCGTCCTCTAAAATCAGATTAACGCCGGAAAAACCCCTAACCGTCGCTTGATTGCTCGGCAACGATATTATGCGGCTTCCGTTCTCTAACACCATTGACAGGCGGTTATCTTCGAGTAACGCGGGGCGCGTGTCCATACACTCATAACCCTCTTTGACCTTGCGGAAAAGTTCCTGCGACTGCCGCAACGACGGCGAAACAAGCAGTATCAAAGACTTTGGGCGGTATATGCCTGTGTGCAATGCTTTTGTCGCGGTCGTGGTGCTTTTGCCCGACTGCCGCGAACAGTTAAGTAATAACCGCTTGCCCTCATACCGCAAAACCTCCGCTTGCCATTCGTCCGGCTCTATGCCTATGTAGCGGGAAAACTCTACCGGGTCAAGGGCGCGGATTAAATCTTGATGTATCACGTTTCAACCCTCCCCACCGCTTCAATGACAGCCCGCCGCGCTTCCGGGTACGGTTCAAGGGCGGCAAGTATCACGTTACGTAGGTTCACCCACTCCGGCGCGATAATTATGTTGTTGACCGTTTGCGATTGGAGTTCTCCTGTAATTTTGGCGTAAAGTTCCGTTATCCCTCTAAGCTCCCGTATAGCGGCAATAGCGGCGTTGAGGTTGTCGGCTTTTAATGCTTTTGAGTAAATATCCTCCGCTTTGGCGTTCAAGGCAGAAACACGTCCCATAAGACTATCAGCGGCGGCGATTTTTTGCGCGTCCTGCGCTTTGGAGAGTTGCGACGGTATATGCTTCTTGTGGCGTTGCAAGGACGATATTGTAAGCCCGTGCGCCTTTGCTAATCGGTCGCGGGACACCCTCTAAAAGCTGTTCGTTAATCGCGTTCGCTTCCGCATGAGCGCACACGGTACATTGTTTAGCCATAAAACCGCCCCCCTTTCTGCTCCGGTAAATTTGCCGTTATTTTTCGATTGAAACGAAAAACGCTTTTCCCGCACCGCTTGCGGCGGTGTCCCTGCGGGTTATTACTGGTCGGGATTTAACGAAACCCCACATATCGCCGCCGCGTCTGCGACGGAGTCCGAAACACCGCGCCGTGTCTCCCAAGTTCCCGCATACATTCATATAGCAGACGGCTTTCGGTCATGCGTGTACCCCCTCGCGTTTCATTTGGTTAATCGCTCGGTTTATGATGAAATCGTTGGCTTCCTCAAAAAAAAGCATATCGTAACCACCATCGGCGGCTATACCCCAATCTTTGGGGTTTGTTGTAATTCTAAGCAAGGTTTTTTCATGGATTTGATTGAGTTCGGCAGGCGTTATTGTCCCGGTATTGTTCATGGTGTTTCCTCCTTATTTCCACTAAGATTTATAAATTTTGCTCTATAACGCTGTTAATACGCCAGTTTTTAGTTCTATCTTTACCGATTGCAAGCGCATATTTACCCGACCGTTCTAATATGCGGCTTCCCGTCGCTTCGTCGAAATTGATTACTTCGTTTATGGTGAACTCGCTTGATATTAAAGTCGTGAGCTTAGAATTGTTATACCGAAAGTTAATTATTTCAAACGCGAGCTTAATATCTGCGTCGGTAGGGGACGCGCCTTTTTTAGTTTTAAGGAAATCGTCGATATATAACACTTGCGTTTCACGCAAATCCTTGATTGCCGCGTCATAATCTGCGTCGTCGTTTACGAGAGCTTTCAATTTCTTGGATTCCATATCCCATACCATGTAACGAGCAGGTATACCTTGATTTAACAATTCCCCAACTATCGCAGTACAAAGGTGAGTTTTACCCGCACCGACTTGACCTCCTGCTTAAAACCATTTACCGATGGATTCAGCCAAAAAAGCCCGCGCTATTTCTTTTATCTTCCGTTGCCAAGCATTAGGGGTTAAATATAAATCAAAGGTATAGCGCGTCATAAGCTCGCTTAACCCGCTCCGCTCAATTTGACGTAAATTTTTGCGCGTTTCCATGCACGAACAAGTCTGCATAACTTCGTGATTATCTTCGCGTAAAATTGCAATATAACCCCGATTCAAGCAGAATAAACAGTCATACCCAGTCAAATCCCCGACGGATTTATTTATTGATTCAATGCGACGGCGAGCAAGCTCCCCGATGTCATAAGGCGTTTGCGGCATAGTTTGCATATTTCGTAACAACTCCGAGAAAGGTGTTAATTTATCCTGCATTGAAAGAACCTCCATGTTAATTTATTTCAATACCGTATATCGGCTCGTTTGACGGGGTAGGTTGGTTAAGGCTCGCGGTCGGTGTTATATCGTCGTCCCAACACCCGCCGTTAATCCATGTTGCGGGGTTCGGGATATATTGCCCATTATCGCGTTGCCATTTATCGCTATGCTTTGCCGCTTCGACCGCTTCGATTATCTTTTTATGAAGCTCTGCCGATGGTTTCGCCTTTTTCCATGCAGTAAACGCCGTTTTCTTTGCCGTTTTCTTTGGATATATCGCCCAAAACTCGTTAAAGCGTTCTTCGAGAACCGACACCTCCCGCGCCTGCGGCGCGTCCTCGTCGCCGCTCGCGGCGATAGAGGGGTTGTTCTTTACATTCTTTAATTCTTTATTATTCTTTACATTCTTGATAGTGGTTAGGTCTTGGTTAGCTGTTGGTTGGCTGTTGGTTAGGCTTTGGTTATCATGTTGGTTAGGTGCATTGTTAAAACCTTGATAAATCCCCCAATTTAGTATGTTTATGAACAACCCCGTCTTGGTTGATTGGTAGGTTAGAAATTCGTATTTAGTAAATCGGACTAACGCAGTTCTAACATTTTGCCTACTCACACCTGCGGCGTTTGCAAGGCTCGTTGAACTCGTAATAAATTGACCGGGCTGTATTGCAAACTTTTTCCCTTGCCATTCCCATTCCTTTTCTGTATGGCTTGCCAAAAGTAATATCGTTATCAATACAGCTTTTTGCTCCGCTGATGATTTACACCATATCGGCTTTTCTAATAATTCGCGGTAAATCTTGACCCAACCCGTCATGTTATCACCTGCCTTTTACACGAGCCGGATTATATATCGCTGTCGCTCGCTCCGTGAACGTAGTCATGGACGGCTTTAAGGGCGATTTTTGCAGACTTGATGCGCGATTGTTGTTCCCGAATGAACGGCAAGGCTTCCTCGCTTGAAGTCGGAAGAAGGTCTAATAATTTCATGTAAGCTCCCCCCGTAAAAACAATTCAAATTTACCTTGATGTATTAAGACTTTCACACCTACACGGATAAAAAAAGGAATTTCTTCTTTAACCCACCGTCTTATCGCCCGTTCCGATATGCCATATTCACGGTATTTCGCCGCCGTTTTTGGAATGGTTTTCATATCCGATATATTATTCATTGTTTCCGTCATGCGGGTTCACCCCCTGTTGCGTGGCTTGCTCCTGTTGCTCTTGTAAGACTTTCCGTTCCCAATAACGGCGTGTATGCTCGCGGCATTTGTCGCGGTTCTTTGCGTTCCAATATTTCTTGTATTCGCGGCGTTTCTCGGCGGCTTGTTCGGCTAAACTTTTTTCGTTCATTTTTGGTTTCCCTCCTTGACATAATTCTTTTCCTATGATAGAATAAGAATTAGAACATATTCCGAGTTAGGTTCTAAATAAATTCTATCATATCTATTTCTTGTCGTCAATAGAAAAAGAACATCACATGGAATATATTCTATTGCAGGTGCATAATAAAACGGAGGTGCATAAAATGTACGATAAAGAATTAGCAGAAATAGGAAAACGCATTGAAACATTACGCAAGGGTAAGGGTTGGACACAAGAAATACTCGCGGATAAACTCAACATCGCCCGCAACACACTTACTAAGTTAGAGGGCGGTTTTCGGGATTTCAAGAGTACAGAGCTATTAAACATCGCAAAAGTGCTTGATGTGTCAACAGATTATTTACTCGGCTTAACGGAAATGAGCCGTGCAGACGCTACGGCGCGTGATGTAAGCGAGCGTTACGGGCTATTTGAAACACCTCTAAACGAATTATCGAATATGCCCACATCGGAGAAGCCATTCGGAGCAGAACACGCGCAAGCAATGAGCAGGCAAGCCGAAACAATGGCATACCGCGCAATATTTAACTTACTTTTGAGTAGTGAACATGGTAAAAAAGCTCTCAAACTTCTTACGAGTTATTACTTCGCAAACCTCGACGACAGAAGCAAAGAGAGCATACCCGCCTTTATTCTTCCGTGGGATTTACCGGACGGCGGGACATGGTTAGATACCGCTATGGTAGCAGACGATTTACAACGTGAAGTGTTGTTAATCCTTGCTAACGACGAATTAAGGGCTTTAAGACTTGAACTCGCCGGGATAGATACGACTTACCCGCAAAAATACAGCTATGCAAAACCACCAAGCACAGAAACGGTTATTAAAGCGCAAGCCGCTTATGACGCACGAAACCCGCACATAAAAAAAGGGGGGGCAGACGATGGCAAAGAAAACAAATAACGGCTTGCCCTCCGGCGTGTCGGCTCGCGCTAATCGTCCGGGATTGTATATGCTTCGAGTTATGATAAACGGACAGCAGTTCACCGAATACTACCGCACAGCCGAAACAAGCAAAAAGAAATTACAAAGCGAATTACAAAAGGTGTTCGACGCTTTCAAGGAACGCGCTGAACGCGGCACACTTAAAAATAGCGACATTACCGATAAAAACACATTCGCACAAGCGGTTGAATGGTTCACCGAAATGCGTAAACTCGATATACGGGAGAGTACACAGCTTGCAGACAACTTTATATTTGAACATTACCTTATTCCGCGCCTTGCACCTTATAAGCTCCGCGAGATTACCTCCCCGATGATTACGAAACTACTTGCGGAACTGCTCGAAAAGGGCGGCGGCGGTGGTCGGGCGTTATACGCCGCTCGCGAAGAATTTATTAAACTGATGTACGACACCAAACCCAAACGGACGGACGGCGGGTTTAATAAAGTAGCGCGGGAAATTAACATCGGCAAAGACAATACGTTCATACGTGTAAGGTACGGGGAGAACTGTGACAAGGAAATCGCGGAAAAGGTAGCAAAGTATTACGGCGTTCCACTTCTAACGGCATTTGAAAAGAAAACCACTACAAAACCTCTTTCGGCACTATATGTATCAAAAATCACATATACATTGTCTGCTCTGTTTACGGCTTGCGTCAAGAATGGCGTTTTATTTCAAAATCCTGTTATGAACGCCACAAAGCCACGTATCGGCGAAAAAGACATACCTGCATACCTTGACAACACGCAAATACCGATATTCCTTGACGCGCTCGGCGAGCTTGATATTGATAACTCAATCCGTGTTTCCTTGACCTTAATGTTAATGCTCGGCTTGCGTAGTGGCGAAGCTCGCGGGCTTCGTTGGGTAGATGTTGATTTCAATACGGGGATTGTCAGCATTGAAAAAAATTGCGGTGATACCTTTGACGGATTAGCATTGACCGACCTAAAAACGAAACGCTCCCGGCGCAAGCTCCCGTTATCGCCCATACTTCACGATATTTTAATTGAGCATAACAAGCGGTTGAACGAATACTCCCGTTCGCTCGGTTCAATATGGCAGGATAATGGTGTTATATGCCCGAACACAACAGGCGGGTTAATGGCAAAGTCTACGCCCAACAAAGCAGTTAAACGTATCTTGACCGCAAGAAAGGAGTTACCCCGAAAACTTCATGCTCATTCATTGCGCCACAGTTTTATATCCCTGCTTATCTCAAATGGGCTTGACTTAGTAACGGTTGCCGCCCTTGCAGGTGATACGATTGAGATTATTAACAAACACTACGCACACAGCTTCGCGGAACGCCGCGCCGCCGCTATGGACGTTGTAGGGGCTTCATTCGCGACATTAACTGAAAACCATGTACCGAGTAAAGTCCTACTAATAAAATAAGGAGGGGCAGTATGCAACCCGAATATGCTGAAAACGAAGTTTACAAACTAATTGCTTCATGGGTTGAATGTTGCGGTTATAAGATTCGATACAAAGTGCGTGAAAATGAAGAAAACGCCGCATATACTCTCCCAGACGAATACGGAGAAAGTTCTATCCAAATGTACACCAACAACGAAATATATATCCAATTCGGGAAGTATTTCGGAACACCAAATTGCCATGATGATATATACACAGAAATTGGAGCTTCCAATGTTCTTGCACATGAATTAGCACATCAAATATTTACCAATGTTTCAAATAAGCCTTTTGCAAAACTTTTCAGCATAAATCCCGAATATGAAGCAAATAGGGTAATGGTCGATAATGAAGAAGCGTGTGACGCATTTGGTAATTTTCTTTACACGTTAGCAGAACGTATTATCAATGGAGCAGTAATAAATTAATCCACATAGAATAAAATAAGCCCTTGCCGATTATGGCAGGGGCTTAAATATTTGTTGGGTATTTCTGTTTATTCGTGTACACAAATTTGTACTCAAAAAGATATGAAAAATTTTGTGTACAAATGAAAAATGATGAAATGATACGCAATGGTCGAAGGGCATAAAGCGCGGTGTTGTGAGAGTTAGCGGCAAGTCGTGAAACGGCGTGAAATTTAAAATGTCATTCCCACTCCACTGTACCCGGCGGCTTCGCGGTAATGTCGTATACGACACGCCCAACACCCGGTATTTCATTTATTATGCGGGAGGCGGCGGTAGCTAGGGTTTTATGTGAAAGGGGGCAATAGGCGGCGGACATGAAGTCTTGCGAGTAAACGGCGCGGAGGGCGATGACCGTTGCGTATGAGCGTTTGCCGGCGAAAACACCGACCGCGCGGAGACCTGTGTGTACGGCGAAATACTGGTCGGGGCGGCGGCGAAGGCGCGAGACTTCGTGGCAAAAGATGGCATCCGCAAGGCGCAGGGTTTCGAGCTTTTCTTCCGTTACCTCGCCCAGTACGCGCACGCTAAGACCGGGGCCGGGGAAAGGCTGTCTGTTTATGTATGCCTTTGCCAACCCGAGTTTACGACCCGCATCCCGTACCTCGTCTTTGAAAAGCATCGAAAGCGGCTCCACAAGTTCTTTAAACCCCATATTTTTTGGCAACCCGCCGACATTGTGGTGGCTTTTGACAAGATTTGAGCCGTCCGCACCTGATTCTATAATATCGGCATAGTTTGTCCCCTGCGCAAGGAACGGGATGTTCAGCTTTGCCGCCTCCTCGCGGAACACGGCAATAAACTCGGCGCCGACAAGCTTACGTTTTTCTTCAGGATCAATAACGTGTTTGAGCTTAGACAAAAACCGTTCACGCGCGTTTACGCGGATCATTGTCAAATCCATACGCTTGAAAGCGGACTCCACTTCATCGCCCTCATTCAACCTCATAAGCCCATGATCAACAAAAACACAAACCGTACGCCCGGGTATGGCGCGCGACAAAAGCGCCGCGCACACCGATGAGTCCACCCCGCCGGATAAAGCGAGCAGCACCCGCTCACCGCCTGTTTGTGCGCGTACGATGTCGATTTGCTCCGCGATATAATTCTCTATGTTATAATTTCCTGTGGCTTTGCATATATCAAATAAAAAATTGTTAAGGATACATGATTCTATATCCGCGCCATCATTGATTTTCAGCAACGGTATGCCGAGCTTTGTAATATCAGGGTTCAAATCCTGCGCGTCATCCGTTGCTGCCGCAATAACTATGCCAATTGGGCTTATGTCTTTTACAGCCTGCCCTTTTATCGTCTCCGGCTTTATTACGGAATACACACCCGCTTGTCTGATGCTGCGGGCGATATCCTTCGCATTTCCGCCAAAATTAAGAACCAATACGGTTTCTCTCATTCCCGACACCCCTTTTTTCTTTACAATTCCAGCTATCTGTATTAATATATCTAATAGAGCCAAGTAAGTCAAGGCTTTAAAAAGAGGTTTACATGAGCATAATTGAATTATTGATTATCGCGGCGGGGCTGTCCATGGACGCGTTCGCGATAGCTGTATGCATAGGGCTTTCTTCCCGCCCGACTATTAAGAACATGATAATAGCGGGGCTTTATTTTGGCATTTTCCAGGCGATAATGCCGATTATCGGTTTTTATGCCGGATACAATTTGACGGGTTTTATTGTACAATATGACCATATAATCGCCTTTGCCCTGCTTGCGTTTCTTGGCGGCAAGATGGTTTGCTCCGGCGTAAACGGCATCCGCGGCAAAAAAACGGAGCCATTTTTTGCAATAGGCTCCGGAATGCCGCCATTTAAAACAATGCTGCCTCTCGCCGTCGCCACCAGCATTGATGCCCTTGCCATAGGGCTCAGTTTCGCATTAGTTGATGTGAGCATCTTACCGGCGGCGGCTATTATCGGCGCAACAACATTTTTCCTTTCGGCCATAGGCGTGCGTCTTGGCGGAGTTTTCGGCGCGAAAAACCGCGCCCTGGCCGAAGTTGCCGGGGGCGCGGCGCTTATTTTGATGGGTATACGTATCCTGCTGCAGCATAACGTTATCTTATAAAGTCCGCCAGGGTCATTTGCTGTATACGCGAACCCGCCATCATCGAAGCCTGATACACGGCCTCCATGGCGGTCATGTTCATTATAACCTCCAGATAGTCTATGTTTTCGTTATCTGACATCAAAGCCCTGTAGCTCAAGCGGTTCGACTCCAGCCGTTCGGTTGTAAGGTCTACCCGGATGATACGGCTGCCCAACGCGGTGTCTTCCCTCATTACCGCCGCCTGATGCTCGTCAAACCTGCCCAGCATCGCGCTGAACGCGTCATGCATATAATCCGTGAATTTTTTCTTCTCATCGGATAAATGTGCCGCAACCCTGTCATTTAATGCCTTGGCATACTCCGGGGTGCCTGGGGTAAGCGGCGGCATGGGCGGCGGCCCCGGATATCCGGCGGCAAACATCGGCCCATAGTGCAACAAAAGCGCCGATTCGGATGATAAAGTCACGTTTTCTATCATTTTAGTGAAGTTCATAATCTCGGCGTATAATGTGGGGGTGAAGACATCCTTGGCAAGGCTGTTTATCTGCACCTGCGTATTTACGCCAAATTCAAATTTAAGATGCTGCCCCTCCATGCTGAAGGTCTTTGTCGTCGGAGCCGTTAACGGGGTAAGCAGCCCGGTATGGACAAAAGTGGCGGGGTCGCCCGGATCGGGTTTGCTTACAAATACCGGATAAGGCGCAGTTCCGTCAAAATTAACATTAAACGGGGGCTGCGACAAATCACGGAGAAGGACAACCTGCCCGTTGTTTATTGTAAAATCGGTGCCCTGTCTCAGAATAATCTCATTATCATCCTCGTCACGAAGATAATCAGGGCCGACAAAAATGCGTATGTCAGGGTTTACCGTTGAGGTTCCGGCAGGCAAGGACAATTTGCCAAAATCCAGATATTCCTCGGACTCAAAATATACCTTGGGGTTTAAATCCCCGGTTTTAAGACCCTCAATGTTATAATTCACGGTAATAGCCGCATTGGGGTTACCCAGAAGATAACTTTTAACATCGTCTCCCAGGACAAGTTCGCCCGTTTCCTCAATAAAGAAAATCTGATCCGGAGCGGGGCTGTACCGGTCTTCAAGGGTTACAGGCGGCACCTGCGTGGCATCCGGCGGAGTGACTAACGTAAACGCGGGCGGCGACGTACCCGTTATAGTAACGCTAAGATTATTTATATTATTAGCGCTTGTATACGGAAGGTCTATCTTTGTGATATTATGAATCTTAGGCTGTCCTACAGGGTTGTCTTTTACATATGCCTTTGTTTCGTTCACAGCCGTCCAGTTCAAGGTTTGCGTTATGTTAAATCTGGCTTTCGGATCGTCCTGGATCATAATGGGCGGCATATCCGTGCGGTAACCGGAGAAAACATACCTCCCCGCATACGACACATTCATCTCACCGCCAATTTGTTCAGCGAAAGTACGCATTTCCGTTACTATCTTGTCCCTGTCTTCGATGGTCAGCGTATCCGTTACGCCCTGCACAAGGCGTTCGCGTATGGAATCCATCAGGTTCTGCATATTCTTGAAGCTTTCTTCCGTAACGCTCATCCATGATTTGGCCTGCGCCGCGTTACGCATGTACTGCTCCGTATCCGAAATGTTAGCGCGGAATTTCAACGCCCGGCTGGCTATGATCGGGTTGTCCGACGGGTTTTGAATCTTTTTCCCCGAGGCGAGCTGCTGGTACATAAAATCGACTTTCCGGGCGTTCCTGTTGATATTTAAAAGCATCCTGTTCATTGACATCTGGTTGGTTACGCGCATGATAAGCCTCCGGTGGTTTCTACATCCATATAGTTATTCCAATCCGTTATCAGTAGATTTATCGTCATAACCGCATCAAAACATTACACCAACCTTATCTAACCGACATTTTCTCCCTTATCATCCCCAGCACGCGCTTCTCAATACGCGATATCTGTACCTGAGACACCCCTATCGCCCGCGCTACTTCAGTCTGGGTCTTGTCCTGGAAATAACGCATTACAATGACTGTCCTGTCCTTCTTATCCAATTCGCTTATAATTTGTTTCAACGCGATGATATCAACCATATTGTCATCGCCGCCGGAATCACTGCCCAATCTGTCGATTAGGTAAATAGGCGAACCGTCGCCCTGCCCTATCACACTGTGCAGCGACTCAATCTCAAAACCGGATTCCATAGCCAGCACCAATTCCTCGGAATCCGTCTCCATTGCCGCCGCAAGCTCATCAATAGTCGGCGGCTTCCCCAGCTTTTGCTGAAGCATCAAATGCGTATAACGCGCCTTCATAGCCATTTCTTTAAGCGGGCGGGAAACCTTTATTATACCGTCGTCACGCAAGAAACGTTTTATCTCACCCAAAATCATCGGAACGGCATATGTGGAGAACTTAACGCCATACTCCGTATCAAACTTGTCAATACATTTGATAAGCCCTATAGCGCCAATCTGGTAAAGGTCATCCAGATCACAGCCGCGCCCGGAAAAACGCCTGGCGATACTCCAAATCAACCCGGCGTTTCTTTTCACAAGGCTCTCCTTGGCTTCCAAATCTCCGGCCTGCGCCATGCGCACAAGCTCAAACGTATCGTCAGTGTTCATAAACGGCGCTTACCCCCATGCCCCTATTCGGGCAGCTTCTTCATCATCACAACGGTAGTCCCCTGCCCTGGGGCCGAGGTTACGTGTATGTAATCCATGAAGTTTTCCATTACCGCGAAGCCCATGCCGCTGCGTTCCTGTTCCGGCTTGGAGGTGTAGAGCGGTTCCATGGCCTGCGCTATATCCTGTATGCCGATACCGTTGTCTACCACCTCTATGTACAGTTCACGCCCGTTCAGGCGGCAGTTCAGGTGGACAAACTCGTCCAGGCCCTTGTTTTCGTACCCGTGTATGATGGCGTTGGTAACGGCCTCGGAAACGGCGGTCTTTATTTCCATTATCTCAGAAATAGTCGGGTTAAGGCCCGTAACAAAGGCGGCGGCCACTGTGCGCGCAAAACTCTCGTTTGCTGAAATCGCCCGGAAACTCAGCTGCATTTCATTATTCAGCATATGCTTATCATTATCCATTGTTTTTATTGACCCTCCGCATTTTGCAAAACATCCTCAACGCTGGCGTAACAAGGGATTATACGCGCCAGACCCGAGACTCCGAATATCCGCCCAATCTCGCCGCTTATATTTATGGCGTAAACCTTGCCGCCCAGCTTGCTAAGCTCCCTGTACCGCCCTATCAATATGCCGATGCCCGAGCTATCCATGAATTCGACGCGGGAAAAGTCAAAAATCAAATTTCGCGCCTTGCTGCGCGCGAAAGCCTTTTCTATTTTTTGCCGTATGCCCAGCGACGTATGGTGGTCGATCTCGCCTACGGGCGCGGCTATCAAATACCTATCCCGTTCTGAAAAAATGATTTCCATGCTGACCCTCCAAAATAATATCTTATTCCAATAATATACATTTATGTTAATAAAATCAAGTTAAACTTACATACGTTTTTTGACAAAAGAAAACAAAAACCCCTCTGCGCGGACAGAGGGGATGTTGATACCGTTATATTCTTATTATTCCTTTCGTCCGCCATTTGCCGAATTTATATGCGCAAAAGCCATAAACCCCCAGGCTGAACCAAGCGACGAGCGTACCATAGAAAATACCTTCGGGCCTTCCTGTGTAGTGGACAAAGAGATAAGCGACGGGTACGCGTATGGCTATAGTGGTAATAAACGACGCCCACATCGGCGTCATGGTGTCGCCCGCGCCGCGAAGAACGCCCCAGTATACATTCGCGAAAGCAAGCGTTATATATCCGATGGACAAGATGCGTAAAATCGATACGCTCGTATCCATGATTTCCTCGGTGCTGGTGAAAAGGCTTGACAATTGCCTGCCGAAAATCAATATAGCCGCCACAACAACAACGCAGGTGCCTACAGAGATAAACGCGCATTGCCTTGTGGCCTGTTTTACCCGGTCAGGCTTACCCGCACCCATATTTTGCCCCGTAAACGCCATAATCGCGTTACTGAACGAGAATGCGGGCATTATTACATAACCGTCAATCTTCATGACAATGGTATTGGCGGCCATAAAACTCGCGCCAAAGCTATTTATAAGCGATTGCAGCATTATCATCGCTACCGAAAAAACAGCGTGTGACGCGCCGACCGGAAGCCCCAGCCTTACTACCTGCATAACGTATTTTTTAGTTGGTATAAGGTATTTGAACCCCATGTCGAAAACGTCCTGCATTTTCATCAGTCGGCGCAGACAGAGCAAACCGGACAAAAGCTGGCATATTACCGTCGAAACAGCCGCTCCGGCAACTCCCCAGCCAAAGAAGCCAACAAAAAGCACATTTAAAACCGCGCTTGTCACGGAGGCTATTACAAGGTAGATGAAGGGCGAAAAGGAATCCCCCAAACCGCGGAGTATTCCGGAGAGAATATTGTATGAAGCAACGCCGATGCTGCCCCACAGCATAATGTTTATGTATGTAACGCTCCAGTCAATGATTCCCTCGGGGGTGTTCAACAGGCGTAATAGCGGCCTTGTGCCCAGAGGGGCGAAAACCGACAGAAATGCCACAACAATAATTGTGAGCGTGATACAGGCTCCGACGGTGTGCGACAAATCCTCGCGGCGTTTTGCCCCAAAATATTGGGAAACCATTATGCCCGCACCGGACGAGACGCCGATAAATAAAACCAACAGCATAAAAAACAAAGCCATAGTGCCGCCCACGGCGGACAGAGCGTCGTCTCCAATATAATGGCCCACGACGATTGCGTCAACTGTACTGTAAAGCTGCTGGACGATGTTGCCAATCAGCATCGGCACGGTAAAAATCAACAGATTTTTCCAAGGCTTGCCAACCGTCATGTCCTTGGCGGAGAATAATGTTCGTAATCGCACGCGGCGCACCTCGAATATTCTAATATTTGTCTACTGCCGTAACCACCTTTTTAAATTCCCCTCGCAATAGATATACGGAGATTTCATCCAAAAGGCTGTTTGCCGCATGGGGCCATATTTTTTGTTTTAAATCGTCCAGCGCTGTTTTTGCGGTTTTTTTATTAAACACTTCACATGCCGCTTTTATTTCATTCAATTTAACACGCAGATAAGCCATATCGTCTTGGGAAACTTCGATGGGAGCATCTGCCTCCGCCCGCTTAAATCTCTTGATTAATAATTTAAGCTCGTCCATAAAGGCCGGGGTTTCGGATAATATTACGGATACCTCTCCATTATCGCCTGCCTGCTCTAATTTGAACGCGGTGCCTGAAAGCTCCGTTTCGCCTATATTATTAAGAGCGCTTTTCATGCCGTGAACCGTTGTCGCGAACAAATCCATATCAGCATCTCCGGTGCTATTCAGGTTAATCATTACTTCGTCCAATACATTCAGCGCATTTTCAATATCCAGCACAACCGCCGCCGCCAGCTCATCATGCGCCGCTTTATTATGTATTATTTTTTGACCCGACGCGGTTTGCCTGCTCATTTCCCGCCGCACCGCCTCGACTACCTCCAATGGTTGTTTGTCTCGTATCAAACGGTTCAAGGAAGCATTCAGCTCACGGATATCAATCGGCTTTGATATATAGCCGTCAAAACCGTTAGACAGAAACATCTCCGCCGACCCAGCCACGGCATTTGCCGTCAGCGCCACGATAGGGCGCTTATACCCCATAACGCGAAGCAATCCCGTTGTCTCAACCCCGTTCATTTTAGGCATAATATGATCCATGAAAATAATGTCATACGTACCGCCGTTCCTGACCTTATCCACAGCTTCGTAACCGCTTGCCGCCGTTTCGATTTTCAGGCCATAGGGCAGCATCATGCCTTTCGCCACGTACAAATTGGATTCAACATCATCTACGATCAGGACGCTGCCGTATGGCATATATTCATGTACAATCTGCGCCCTATTCAATTTAATGGTATTTTTGAAACGGCTGCTGCGCAGCCTTTCGGCAAGTTCAACACCGCACACGGCCGAACCGATCCGCTTCTGCGGAAGGCGTACGGTAAATACAGAACCTTTACCCAGCTCACTCTCAACGAAGATCTCGCCGCCCATCGTATCAAGCAGCCTTTTCGTAATGCTCATACCCAGGCCCGTGCCGACAATGTCGCGGTTGAAATCAATATTAAAGCGCGTGTACTCCTCAAACAGCTCGTTAATCTCTTTCGCCGACATCCCCTGCCCGGTGTCGCGCACTTTTAAAATAAGGATACAGCCCGTATGCGCTTTAGATTCCGTTGCGGATGGCTCTTCCAAAATCTCCGCGGAAACCGACAGCTCTACCTCGCCTTTTTCGGTATACTTAAACGCGTTGGAAAGAATATTATTCAATACCTGCTTGATGCGCATCTCGTCACCGTACATATCAAGCGGCGTCCGCTCATCAATCTTTAGATTGAATTCAATGGGCTTGCTTTCGTACCGCAGGAGGTTCAGCTGCATCGTATCGTATAAAAGACTCGGAATATCATAATGGGCAGGCATAAGCTCCAGCTTGCCGGCTTCGATTTTGGAAAGGTCCAGTATATCGTTTATAATATTGAGCAGTAAATTCCCCGAGGTATATATCGTGTTGAACGCTTCCTCCGTCTCCGGTGAATTGCCGTCTTTTTGCAATTGAATTTCAGCCGTCCCAATCACCGCGTTCATAGGCGTCCTTATCTCATGGCTTATATGCGACAGAAATTCGCTTTTGGTTTTATTGGCGGCTTCGGCTTCCATGCGCTGGTTTTCCGCCTGTTCCTTCGCGCTGACCAGTTCGGTTATATCAACGGCAAGCTGCAGATGTACCTTTTTACCGTCGGGCCAGTCGATATACCTATCGGAATGGCGGACATACCGGTCCAATTCAGGCAGGTACTCCTCCCAAACAACAGTTTGATCCGGGTTTTTTTCAAGCTCAATGCACGGGCAATTATAGCACATACTGTCACGGCCGCGGAAAACCTTATAGCAATGCTGCCCGAGCGCGGAATCTCCCTCAATGCCAAAGAAACTCTTTAATTGGTCATTAATAAAGAGGATCCTGCTGGTTCCGGGGGCAGTGGTGTAGATTTGCCCGTCGATATTGTTAAGTATATTCTCCAATGTACTGAGAGAGTTATTTTTAACTTTTGTCGCTTCCTGCGCTTCGTCTACCGCGTCTGTCAAATCGTTTATCAGGTTCTTTGTTTCCGTCATATCAATTGCGCAGTTCAGGAAGCGCATGGCATTGCCGTCCTCATCCCGTATCGCTTTGCCTATGGTGTGTAAATAGACATATTCGCCGTCTTTCCTTCTCACCCGCAGTTCCGTGTCCAGCGAAGACTCTCCGGTCTTATCAAACATATGCTCTGAAAAAATTTTAAAGGTTCTCTCCTGATCGTCGGGATGCACCAAAGAACCCCAGCTGCCAAGGCTGTTTGGCACCGCATCACCATCCTCTATTCCCAGAAGGTTTAAATATTCTTCGGACAATACGGCGGGATTTGCGGGATCAAGGGGGTTATCCCCGCTTAAATCCATGTCCACCATACCAATATTCGCGGCCTTCATCACCAGATTCAATTTAAAAAGCTGAAGCTCATTTTCCGCGCCGGCGGCTTCGGCTTCTTTCCTGCGCCTTTCCGCCTCGTTAATCAGGTTATTAATTTCCGTCATGTCGATTAATGCGCCCGCAACGTGAATGGGTTCGCCGTTTTCATCCCGTATAGTATCGCCGCAGTCGCGGAAATACGCGTATTCGCCGTTTTTCTTGTACATTCTGTATTCTATATCGTAAGGGGTTTGCCCGGTCTTGTCCATTATATGTCTTTCAAAGCAATCAACGATTTTACCGGCATCGTCGGGATGGATACAGTCAGTCCAGCTGCTGAGTATGTTTGGGAAATCATTTATGCCGGTATAGCCCAGCATATGTCTTAATTCATCAGACCATGTAAAGGCATTTTTCGGGTTAACGGGGTCGTCTCTAACGACCTCCATATCCCATAAGCCGATCTTTGTGGCTTTAATCATCAAATCCTGCTTCATTAGCTGCAGCTCGTTCTTAAATATCGAATCCTTCGTTTCCGATATATCAATCAACGCGCCCGAAATATGTACGGGATTGCCGTCCTCGTCGCGGATTGTCTCGCCGGTACCGCGGTAATAGGCATATTCGCCGTTTTTCTTTAACAGCCGGTGTTCAATGTCAAAAGTAGATTCCCCTGTCTTGTCAATCAGATGATTATAAAATTCCGTAACCGCATTCTCCTTGTCGTCGGGATGCAGACGGTCGCTCCAGCTGCCTAACAGATTCGGGAAATCGTTTTCATCCGTAAATCCCAGCATTTGCTTGAACTCGGAGGAGGACTCGGCATGGTTTCGCGGATTCATCGGGTCGTCTTTCACAACCTCCATGTCCCACAAACCGATTTTCGTGGATTTAACCACCATATTTAATTTCGCAAGCTGCAGCTCGTATTCCATGGCCGCGTCTTCAAGCAAATCGTTTTGCCGGTTTATCTGAGCCGTCATCCTGCGGTTTCTGTAAAGGAACATCGCTAATAAAACCAAAACAGCCGTTGATAAAATAATGCCGCCTATCAGCCATGGACGCTGCCCCTCCGCTATTATAGCGCGGTAATCATATGTCCTTTGAATCCATTGCATAGCGATTCCGTCAATATCAGTCATACGCAGGGCTTTGTCAACAATTGAGCTAAGAACGGCCTGATCCCCGGCAAAAGTTATCCTGCTTACCAGGGGGTGGTTAAACACCATGTTCGCCTTATAACCCGGAAGCTCCTGAAAATGGGTCAGATGCAGAACCCTGCGCTGCCCCGTCATTACCATATCCACCTCGTCGCGTATCAGCGCTTCAAGGGCTTCATCAATGCCGTCGAATACAACGGTGTTCATGTGGTTGGGAAACCACTGGTTAAACAAATTATAATGAATCGTACCCCGTGCCACACCCACCTTCACATGCAGTATCTCATTCAACGTAACATTGCGGAAATCCGATTTGGATATGAGGGCTAGATTATCATCCAGCAAGACATGCTCCGACCAGATAAATTGCTCCTCACGTTCTATCGCCCAGGCAAGGTTAGGCAGAAGCAAAGCGTCCCCGTCCTCAAGCATTTGATATATAACCTGCATGTTCGCGGTTTCGTCGTGAGCAACCGCAAAGGACAACCCTGTAAGCGCGGTTATCTCATCCAACACATCAAAAAACACGCCCTGCCACTCGTTTTTACGCGAATCCCAAAAGCTGAGGGGGTAATTTGTATTAAAAGCCGCTATCGGTATAACGGGATTGCTGGCGATGTACGCGCGCTCGGTTTCGTTAAGCAGCAAAGACATCGCGTATCTCCTGTAATCCTGGTACCCCTTATTGTATAAATAGTTCAAATAGGGCATAGCGCCGTTTCTCTGCGCTTTTTTTATAACAGAAATAATTGGCTCCAGATCCGGGTTTGCCGTCGCCACAGAAACCGGATTGAAAAGAAGCGGGAAAAAATCCTCAAAAATTACATCGCCGTATTCGATAAAATATATGTCCGCTACGCTTGTAGTGATATAAGCGTCGGCTTCCCCGCGCTTCATGATTTGATAAGCCTCCGCGTCATTCCTTGCCCACACGGGCTCATATGTACCGGGTTCCAAAACCGTGTCGGCAAAATCCTTCAAGGGGGTATTTTCTATAAAAACGTACCTTAGCGGGCGCTCCTGCAGGATTTCATCGAAACCGCGGCTGCCTTTGAGCCGCACCGTTACGAACTGCCGCTCGGCGATGGTGTCGGTCATATTATACATCAGCATACGTTCTTCGGTGGGCATTACATTGCCCGAAAAATCAAGCTCTCCGCTGCTTAATCTTGCAAACAGCTCAAATGGCGGGTAAATATGGGGCGTAAAGGTGACATCGAACAGTCCGGTCAGCCATTCGCAAACAAGTGCGGCATATCCGCTGACCTCGCCCTTTTCATTTTCAAAGGCTTCGGTGGTCAATATCATTCCGTAAGAAAAAGAGCCGCGTTCTCCTTGCAGCGTTTCGATGGCCGCGATTTCCTGCGTTGTAATTCCCGGTATATCCCGGAAAGAACTGAACGGGGATTCAGAAACGGGAGCTCCGCTTATACTCCCGGAATTTTGCGCGCAGCTTGAAAAAATTGCCAATAACAGTATGGCGGCAAGCGTCATACTAATTATTTTCCAAAACCTTAGCATCTCGTTCTTCCTCCCGGTTTAATATTTATGTATTATTTATGTATTTTTACAGTCACACTCCGCCACGATATTTTTAAACTCACTTTCACAATTAAGGAATATATTAACAAACTCAGGATCAAATTGCGTACCGCTTCCGTTTTTGATGATTTCAACCGCGTTCTCGTGGGTAAACGCTTTTTTGTACGGCCTGTCCGATACAAGCGCGTCATAAACGTCGGCAATCGCCATCATGCGTCCTTGCATCGGAATTTCGTTTCCCTTCAAGCCGCGCGGATAGCCCGTACCGTCCCAGCGTTCATGGTGGTTTCCGGTGAAAAGCTTGGCATTTTGCAAAAAAGATTCATCACCTGATTCGTTTATTATATCGTCAATTATTTTTTCTCCCTCAATAGTGTGGGTCTTTATTATATCAAATTCCTCCGCGGATAATTTACCGGGCTTATTAAGTATTAGGTCCGAAACAACGATTTTGCCCAAATCATGCAAACGGGCCGCCGAAATGACGACATCAAAATCCCATTTCTTCAGTTCGTCACAATACATGCTCCGTTCACACATGGTATTTAACAGTATCTTGAGATACGCGGCGGTGCGTTGTATATGCCGGCCTGTAAGCTTGTCCCGGTTTTCCACCATATTTGCCAGTACGGACGCCATGCTGTTTTGCAGCCTTAAAAGTTTTTGGGTCCGCAGTTCAAGCATTGTAGTCCGTTCGCGTATTATATTTTCCATATCCAAATGTGTTTTTATGCGGTTAAGAAGTACCGGGCCGGAAAAGGGCTTCGCGATAAAATCCACCACGCCCATCTCAAAGCCAAGGGCCTCCGTAGCGGCGTCGATCTTACTTGTCAGAAATATAACGGGGATTTCTTCATACCGCTTGTCGTTTTTTAGCTGCTGCAAAGCATCAAACCCGTCAACCCCCGGCATCAATATGTCCAGTAATATCAGATCGGGCGCAACATTTTCGAGGAGCTCGAACATGATTGGAGCGGACGCAAGGGTTATCACATTATACCGGTCCGATAATGTCTCCTCCGCCGCTAACAGGTTTACGCTGTTGTCGTCAACCACGAAAATTGTTTTCATCCCGATCCCCAATCCCCTCTTCAGCTTTCACCGCATTGAATTATTATACCATTATCATCAGGAGTTGTCCAGCATACGATTTTTGCAAAAGAGATATTATATCTACGAATAAAAAAAGCCCGCTGGTTTCCCTGCAGGCAATTCGACTATTTTCAAGCATTTCCGCTTTTTTGTAATAAATCCAAACGCTCCATCTCGCAATAAGGAATAATCAGGTTTGTGACCTCCTCGGCGGTTATCCCAAGGTTGCATTCGCCTGGGTCATGCCCCACGCCGCAGTTGCCGCATGTGCGGTATTCGCCGCATTCCAAGCAATTTTTAAAGCCCTTTTCCTCAAAGCAGATAAAAGTTTTTTTATAACAACCCTGCTTTCCCTCACAAACGCCTTTTGAATAATCCGTATCGCCCCAATCCTCATCGCCCGTATAGTAACAGTGGCGGGTCATAACATTGAATTTTTCGCTGCCCGAGAAATCATTCCTGTTATGTACCTTATTTACCAGACACAAATCACAGCGGATGCCGCTTGGGTATTCGTCAAGGTCTGCGTCAAGCTGTTCCTTAGGGCGGCGCATACCGGCAGCGGCGGTTTTATCCAGTGCATCGAAAACATCGTTTAACGCGTGATCGCCGGTTATCCGGAAATCATACCCCGCTGCGCTCATATGAAAAACGCCGTCGTCAAGGGTGATGGCGGCTAATTTTTCATCACCGGATTTAAAAACAAGCGTCGCCTTCCCGTCCCAGATTTCGTCCGCCACATAGAAAAACCGGATATGCCCGAGAGCTTTGAAAAACGCCGGGTACGCGCCCTTCAGCAGTGGTTCCAGATGCTTCGGCGGTGTCAGTATTCTCCCGTCTACAGAAAATAAAGTTGTCATAAAATATCCTCCCGTTAAGCTTTTTGGCAGGCAGGACATATAAATGTAGACGTGCTGCCTGTTTTTATTGAAACAATCATTTCTCCGCAAACCGGGCAGGGCTGGTTTTCCTTATATCCCACAAGGAAATGATCGGTTGTGAACCCGCCTTTCTCCCCGAAAAAATCGTTCTCGTAGGAAAACGAGCCCAAATCGCGCGAGAAGTTAAGCAGCTCCGTAATGCTGCCATACAACAGCTTAATTTCATCCCCGCTCATATCTGAGATTTTCTTTTGCGGATGCAGACGGGCCTTGAAAAGTATATCGTGCATATACATATTGCCGATGCCGCCGACATTCTTCTGGTTCATAAGGAAAGCCTTGATCTGCGTCTTCTTGCCTTTTAAAATGGAGGTGAAATAGTCAAGCGTAAATCCTTCGTCAAATGGATCCATCGCTATACCGCCTGTATTAGGCTCCGACTCAAGTTCTATGTCCGATGCGAGTAAAAATTTACCGAACCACCAAAAACGGGCGGTATACCCTCCTCCATCGGTAAAGAGCACCTTAATCTGATATTTCTCAGGCTCGTTTTCCTCATTCTCAAAGAATAAAATATCCGCGCCCATGCCTAGGGACAACAGTATATTTTCGCCGTTGTCAAGGGACGTAATAATCCATTTTCCTTTGTTCCGGGTGCCGGTAATCCGCGCGTACCCGGTGCGTTTTTGAAATTCTTCGGCCGGGATATTCGCGCATTTTTCCTGCAGCAATGTGACCGTTTGGATTGTCTTTCCGTACAGGGTTTCTTTCATTTGTCCCGCAAGCTTCGCGATTTCGGGCAGTTCAGCCATTTTGCACCTTCTCCTTTTCATTAGTTATCCGTATCGGTATAAATATATCCTGCTGGTATCGGTCTTGTTTAACGGCGATATCCCAAGGCAGGATTTCCTCGATCATTTCATCGCGGTTCAATTTACCTTCCGCGTCAGCGTCAAGTTTATACTCCCCGCTTCCGTTAATCCAATCCCTCAGCAGAATAAATATGTCGTCCATATATTCCACATATGAGCTGGCGACGGCGTATAACCCGCCCGCAAGAATTTCATCGGCATATACCGTCGCGTTCTCATAATCCCAAGGGATTTTAATAAGCATGACCCACTCATCCCCCGGCTCCTTGCGGTAAAAGCAATTCCGCAGTCCGGGGTTTGGTAAAAATCCATATCCCGCAAATAAATTCTGCATTTTATCCGCGTCCAGATTTTCCGCCTGCCCTGTTTTAAAGCGGGAGGTCAGCATACGCATTGCCGGCAGCCGGATAATCCGCACATCGTGCAATCCCAGTGCTTCACGGCTGATTTCCGACAGCTTATCGTACGTGACCGGCTCGTTTTTATCCGCTGAAACAAGCCTCTTTTCCGTCTCTTCGTACAATAGGGTTATGGCTGATATTTTTTTAATGCCGCTTATCAGCATTTTATGAAGAAAATCATCCACAAGCCGCCTTAATTCGGATAACGCAGAAATTTCCGTGTCCAGCGACTCAAGCTTGTCCACAAACGCTTGAATCAGCGCCGCTGTACTCTCGCTCTTAAAGATAGCGGCTATATCCTTAACGGGTATTTGCAACTTGCGCAGGACAATAATCTGCTTCAGCCGCTCCAGAGCGTCGGCATCATAATACCTAAGCGCCTTATTGTCAAGCCGGCTGCTCCATAAAATCCCCATCTCCTCATAATATCTCAGCGTCCTGCTGGATATACCGAAGCTTCCGGCAACATCATTTATTTTAGTTAATCCCAAAAAACCACCTCGAGAGTATTATACATGTTGACGCAGCGTCAATGTCAATAGTTTTCTGAAAACAAAAAACTCTTGCGGCGTAACCGTTGTTTCGCAAGAGTTCTGTATAAAACCTCCGCCGGCTGGCCAGCAATGTCCCGGCAGATATCGGAGCAGCTAGCAAAAACCGCCGGGGCGGAAGCAATCCGCATCTGGTTTCCTGCCGCCCAGCTTTAACTTTTATTTATTTTCAATCTCCATTTCCATCCCCGCGCCTTCCCACTTATGCGGCCGCTGCGCAAACCCCAGCTTTTCGTAAAAGCCTTCCTTGCCCTGGGCGCACATAAGAAAGAGGGAATGGTAACCCTTGGGGCCATTTTCCTTTATATACGCGATAAGTTTTTCAACCAAAGTCCTGCCGATGCCCTTGCCTTGATATTCCGGCAAAACAAAAACATCAACAATACACCAGAATATCGCCCCGTCGCCAATCAACCTTGCCATACCGATATGACCGCCGTCCTGTATGGCTGAAACGCAATACAGGGAGCCTCCGACAGCCCGCTCCGCCTGTTCCTTTGTTGTTTCGTCCTGAGCCATCTTATCCATAAACATAAGGTAATCGCCCGGCGTCATTATATTATCTTTATATTGTATATTCATTTTAATACCTTAACAGATACCGGGCATCGTCCTGCAAAAATCCGGCGATCATTTTGCGTAGGGGTGCGGCGCGCATCAAGCGGGCCGCGGCGTCACCGAAAGCTCCCATGGCAAGAATACCTTGCGACAGGGCCGGGGCTTCCAGCTTGACGAAGGTTTCCGAGCCCAACCGCGCTATGTGGTAATGCTGAGGGGTGTACAGCCGGTATCCCTCTTGATTTATCACATACCTGTCCCTTTTGTCCGGGGAAAGCGAGCCCTCCGCGCCGTCCCATTCCTCGCAGCCGTGAATAAACGTATTCCGCGAAAAGTTTACGCCGATCAGCAGGATCTGCGCATTCCGCTCCCATAATTTGTAATAAGCTCCTTCTACGCCGCAGGGTGAGGCGATGCGCTCCTCACCGGACACAAATTCCTCCGCGCCTACTCCGAAAGCCGCTACAGAATGGCTGGAATGCAAGGAACGGCAAACGCCCGGGCGTTTGCGGAACATCTCCGTCAGCGCGCCGACACAGCTTTGGGTATGCAAGACATCCATGACAGGGTTTTTATCGTTTACGATATCCCTATCCCATGTGTGGCTGGGCAGCACCAGCAACCCCGGTTCCATATACTCCATCAAAGCATCCAAAACCGCGTCCCCGCGCCCTTCAACCTCGCCGATTGCCTTATATGACAGGTGTACCTTCAGCGTCCCGCGCGGGTCTATGCCCATTTTTGCCAATTGATTCAATAAATCTTGTTTCGTATACATGCTCTCTCTCCATTATTTCCTTACAGTCCCTTAATTGCGTCATCCCCTGTTAAAACACTTGGCTACAGCATGGCAAATGTCGCAGGCACTGTAATAACCCGATGTATCTATCATTATTTCATTCGCCGCCGCGCAGTTCAGCAATTCTGAAACACCGCCGTTAATGACGGCGCGCATACCACAGTGTTCATAGGGATTATAACGTAAAACCACATCCATGATATCTTCTATATAGATATTGCCGATTGAAAAACCGCAAATCATGACATCACCGTTTGGAACGATTGTGAGCGACGATATTTCGGTTAAAGGCTCCGTGTGAGGAGCGAAGCCGCATTTTAAGCCAAGGTTTATTTCCGATACATCGAAGTACTCCCGTAAATAACGCGCCGAGTTACCTCCAAGAAAGACATTGTTGCCCTGCCCTGCCGCGATGTTTAAACCGGAGAATCTTTCAAGGATCTCCTTTGTCCCGGCGTTGTACGGATTCTCATGTTCCTCATCCACAAGCCACGCCGGATGCAGGAACACGCCGGGAATTTGCGCTTCGGTTATATCCTTTGCAAATTGGTAAACCGGTTCAATGGGAATATGTTCCTGATGAAACGCGTCAACGGAAAGCATTATGTTATTAACGCCCGCATCAGCCAAGGCACGGGCGACAAGCCCGCTCTTCTCCGCACTGTTGGTGAAGTACCCGTTGGTTATAATCTGGCGCGCGTTTATTCCGCACACCGCGGCGGTTTTATGTATTGCAGCCGTTACCTCGGGATAATAGAGCGGTTCGCCGCCAAAGGTCATAACGGATGTTATATCATAAGCGGCGCTAAGTTTCCTTACCGCCTCGGCAGCGTAATCGGAAAGGACATGATGATGCGAACCGGGCTTATTTATCTCGCCGCCAATCTGGCAGTGCTTGCATTTGCCCCCGCATTGCCAGGTGACAATGAATTCAATGCGTTTAATGTCCATATACTTCGATAATCCGGTTTTCATAACAACCTCACTCAAATACCAAATTAAAATTCTTTCTTAACAGTAAAAAGATGTGTCTTAACGCTTTTTTCGTCAATGAAAGAGAAGAATTCGCGGGTAAGCGCGCTCGTGCCGCTTGCTTCAAACGCGTTGTTAGCGTCGTCCATTGATTCCCAAGTAAGCAAATCAGCCCACAACCCGCCTTCAATAAGCTGTTTCCACGAGATAAATCCCTTTTGTTTGGATATAAACTCACTGTGCAATTTTTCCGACGCAAGAAGAAATTCTTGCTCGGATGCTCCATCCGCAAGATTAAACGATATAAACATAACAACATTGGACATAATAAACGCTCCCTTTTAAAATGATTATAATTATATCATAAATCCGATTCGTCCGCAATTATTTTGATAACGGCGCGCTTTCTTAGGTGTATACGTATCTAATTAATAATATCCGCGTGGATTTTTACCGGTTTATCGGCTGGCATGTTTATAATTAAATGCCCGTCTTTCATTTCTGCGTTTTCCAATTCTTCGCCTTCGCCTTCAAAGGTCAGCACATTCGCGCGGATTATCTTTAAATCGGTTGCGCATTTATATTTCATGGCTCCGCCGTTTAGGGAATATGCCAAGTATCCGTCCCCTTTCGGGCTGGGCGCAAATGTGGTCCAATCCTTCGCTACCGTCGTACCGTGGGCTATTATTTCGTATTCCATTTTGCCCTCGTTAACGGTTATACGGCAGTCGTTTGTATACACAAGGGTAATTGCGCCGTTTTCTTCGATATAATCCTCAAGGTACTCGTCCTCAAATAACCCCAGCGGCATTTGCATAAGATACAGCCATTTAATGAATTCATAGGGAAGCGCGTCGTCATATTCAAAACGGTATCCGCCGGCGGTAAGCAGGCTTTTTAAAAAAGACGCGCGGCTTGTGCAATTCAAACTGCAATAGCCGATGGTGCCGTGGTACAGGGCGTTCATCATGGGGAAAAAACGCTCGTTTTCATAATATATACTGCCCATTTCAGTCCGCGTACTGACCGCGTATCCCATAATGCCAACATATGGCTGCACCAGCGACTCGCTGTATACATCCATACCGTATTTATTATATTCCTCGATAATCTTATGCTTATAGGAACAAGACGTATGCGCCGATGACGGGTACGCCGGGTTAAAATCCCACCTCAGCACCTCCGACGACATTACGTCAATATAACCCGTCCGCCGCGCGCCGTAGGTTTCCATCATTTTCTTAACGCGTTTCCGCATTTCGCCGCTCTCATTGTAATTCCTCTGGCCTACCGCCACGGACTCGCCATCCGCCCAAATCCAACCCTTCCACGGCTTTCCGTACATATCAAGAGCTGCGAACTTCATGTCTACGGTTGTTGTATCGTAAATGTCGTCGTAATTTTCATATAAAGATATGTCCGTGTTGTACGCGGGGGCGTCTTGTATGACCCTGCGCAACTCGTTCAGCGTACCGGCCCGGGGATCAACTGTAAACACATCGAAGCAGAGGTTTTTGCTCTCATCGCTTTGCCTGTGGTAACCGTACAGGAACGGTATTTGACGGTAGCCGTCCGTGATGTTGTACAGTTTTTTTATCTCCGCTAATATATTTTTGGTTTTGACGCCTTTAGACAAGCGCGTGATTTCGTAGGGTGATTCCTCGCTGATCTGCCATTCGTGCGGCTCCGGCCCTTGTGTGCTGTAAACGGTGTAATGAATGGCTTGCTTATGTATATCCCGGTATTTGCTTCTTTTAAGATTCCGCCTGATATACTTGCAAAAGGAGAGCCAGCCCGGTTTCCCGTATTCGCCGGCAAAAACGGAAACCTCGATGGGGCTTTGGGGAACGGTAATGGATTTTATGTTGCCAGCCCCGCAAACCTTTATGGCTATACCGGAACCCATGGAAAGGTATTTATTATCCCCATAACCCTCCACCGCGCTGTATATTTTATTATCCAGGCAAAAATCCTCCAGTATAACCACGCCCCTGGAATCATAAAGCGCGGCTGCGTTATGCACATCGTAATTCTTTGCGTACCGCGCGGGGTGATTGCCATGCGCCGCAACCTCGCGCCCGCCGCCCGCTAAGTCGGCCATTCGCGCCTCGTTACCGCTTAGACAGGCAAGGCTGTAATACCTTATTTCAATCAATTCAAAATTACCGTACTCCTGATATCTATCCACATTTATATACGCCGTATTTTGCCGGACTGTGAAGCTTATCTCAAATTCGGCGGCAACCGCGGCGTTAACGGAGACCTCACACAGATATACCGCACTGCCGTCTGTAACAGTTTTAAGTTTATAGCTAACCTCCACATTTTTCATATAACTGTAATACCTTGTATCGGAACCGTAATCCCGCAGCATTATTTCGGGCGGAACGGGATCGAACTCCGTTTTGAAGTCTTTGTAAGCGTATGCGACGGCTGCGGGCATTTCCTTGTGCAGGGAAACCTGAATTTTATCTCCAATAGATACGATATCGCGGGAAGAAGCGTTCTTCGATGCAAAATCAAAGGGGGCTGCCTTGTTAACGGATACGGTAAAGGGTTTTTGAAGCAAATCGACAACGGCCCTTCCCCAGCCCCAGCTAATATCTATAGAACCTATATATTGCCTGTAAACCGCCGTTTCATTTTCACCCAAGAATCTGACAGGCACGCCGTCTTTATCGCAGAAACCCAAATACAGACCGAACTCGCCCGCCCAATAATCGGCGGCGGGCGCTTTGTATAAAAAAGTAACGGGTGCAGTCTCATTTTTACTTAACCGGTTGATTTGCGGCGCGTATTCGCCTATCAGACGTTTCTTTTTGCAAATATTCTCCGGGATGCGCTGGTACCCGAACTCAAAATCCAGGAAGGGGAAAGTCTCCTGATCCGGGCACCCCTCCGCCGTGTTCTGCCAATTTCCCGTGATAAATAAGCAATCCCTCGGGCTGAGCAAATGCGCGGATATATAGACATCGATCAGCTTTAACATGTTAGGGCCCCTTTCTTAAAAGATTGAGTGTGGTTATTAACTCATCCCCGGAAATAATGGATGGCTTTTCGTTCTTTCTTATACAGTCCATAAAATAGCGGATTTCGTTATAATAGCCGGATGTGTTCGCCACATTGATTTCGGAGCCTTCAAAATTCGCTGTCATAACGGGGATTACAGGCTCCCCGCCGTTGGGGTACAATGTCAGCGTGTCCCTGCTAAAGTCCGCAAATCCCCTCTCAAACAGGGCTTCGTAACCCATTTGGAAAGGCATCGCGTTGTTGAACCAAGCCGCCTTTGCCCGGACTCGGGTTCCTTCGTAATGGCAAGCGGTTTCCACAAAATGCCCGGCGCTTCCGGTTATTTCATAATAGTCGCTTTTCCCCGGCGCGCCCAGCAGCCAAACCATAAAATCAATGTCGTGGATATGCAGGTCGAAGGGTACCAGGCCGCTTTTTTCCTTATCCATCATCCAATTCCGCCAGCTTGACATCGGGCGCTGCCCCAGGCGCCACATATTTAAATCCAGAAGTTTACCGTAATCGCCGCCGTCAACCGCGTTTTTAAGCCATATATATTCGGGCCAGAAACGCAGCACATGCGCCGCCATAAACATGACATTGTTGTCGCCGGCACATTTTAACATCGCCTTAACATCGTCAGCGCACAATGCCGCCGGCTTTTCCGTCAATACATGCACGCCTTTTTCCATAACCGCAACCGCGTGTTGGAAATGAAGATAGCTTGGGGTGCATATATCCGCAAAATCCGGTTTTTCCTTTGCCAGCATTTCATGTATATCCGTATAGGGCCGCGCTCCGCATTGGGACGCTTTTTCCAGTATCCTTGACTCTTCCGCGTCCACCAAAGCTACAATCTCCGCGTCGTCCATGTCCCGGATCAGGTTGTAATGTGTGCTGCCCATGCCGCCCAAACCTATTATCGCGACTTTCACTGCGGTTCCTCCTTTATATGGGATTGCGGGTCAACTCCGCAACGACGCGACGAGTTTACGAAGCAAATCCTTGGCGGCAACAATATCGCGCCTTTGCCGCTCGCCGGATATCTCCCGCTCTATTGTCAACGCGCCCGTATAACCCAGGTTATGCAAGGTTTCGACAAACAGCGGTATGTTGACGCGCCCTGCGCCAAGCGGCTTTTCTTCACCCAAGGATACGCCGTCGGTGGGATATTCGCCGTCTTTGGCGTGTACGCCGTTTACGTATTTTCCTATTATTGATAAAGCGTCTATGGGGTTTGCTTTTCCGTACATCAGTAAATTGGCGGGGTCAAAGTTGATCCCTATATTATCGGACTGCACATCATTTATAACCCTTAATAAGGTTACCGGCGTTTCCTGCCCCGTCTCCATATTTAAACGTATACCCATGTCTTTATAGTATTGCAATAAATAACGGAGAGCGGCAATAAAGTCAGCGTACAGCGAATCGCAGGGGCATTCCGGTATAAACCCCAGATGTGTGCAGATATCGCCAACGCCCAGCATTTGCGCGAACCGCGCGCAGCTTTCCAGCTCAGCCATCCGCATGGCGCGGTACGCGGGCGGTATAATGCCAAGCGTAAACGGGCCTTTGGTAAAATTCCATTCGTTGGGGCCGGTCCACGCGCCGACCAGCGCCGTTATGCGCATGCCATAAACACCGCACCATTTTTTTATGGAGGCAGCTGTTTCCTGTGTTTGGAGCTCCGGCCTTACCGAAAGCTGGCAAGTGGGGATTTCGTTCTCAGCGCACCACCTAAACAGCTCGTCAACGGTTTCATTATAATTCAATACCACACCTATCTCCATATTATCCTCCCTGAGAGCCTATCCAACAATAGAGTGCTTCGCGTTTTTTTGTCAGATAAGCTCAATTTTTACATTGATTTTATTCTAACAATGTGATATGATTTTTGCAAGCAAATGTTGTAAATATTTCCGCCATAATATGCGGGAGAGTGAATGCGTTGAACAAAACCGCTAGATTCAAACGTTATTTTCCGGTGTACATGCTCATTTTACCTGCTTTTATATCCGCGGTTATTTTTTTGTATATCCCGCTTGGCGGCTTAGTCGTCGCCTTTAAGGACTACGATATCTTCGCGGGATTTTGGGCAAGCCCCTGGGCGGATCAATTCGGCTTTAAGCACATCATAGGCGTTATTCAAAATGAGTTCCTGCGCGCTTCAATATGGAACACCTTAAAACTTAGCCTCTTGAATATGATAATCGGTTTTCCCGCGCCCATCCTTCTTGCGATATTAATTAACGAACTCAGGCTCGGCCCCTTCAAAAAGACTGTACAGACCATCAGCTACATGCCCCATTTCCTTTCCTGGATATCCGTTATCGGGTTAATTACGGTTTTCTTTGCCGAATACGGCCCAGTTAATGATATCCTTGGAACACTCAACTCCAATCATACAAGACAGCTATACCTTGCGGAGCAAAGACTGTTCGTGCCTTTTTTGGTGGGATTGAACCTATGGAAAACCATGGGCTTTCAATCCATTGTTTTTATCGCCACCATCGCGGGAATCGACCCTCAGCTATATGAAGCGGCCAAAGTTGACGGCGCGGGCAGGTTCAAGCAGTGCATACATATCACCCTTCCGGGCCTGTATACCATTGCAATACTGCTGCTTGTGCTGTCTGTAGGCGCCATTTTAAGCAGCAACTTTGAACTGGTCTTCGGCCTTCAAAACCCGTTTATTGATTTCGAGGTAATCGACACCGTAATCTACAGAAGGGGTCTGATGGGGCGCGATTATGCCGCCGCCACCGCTCTGGGGCTGGTACGCGGCGTGATAGCCATTTTGCTTACGCTTGGCGCAAATCAAATATCAAAAAAGACTATCGGGTTGTCTATTATATAAAGACCTAACAAAGATAAGAAAGGGAGACGGCGGTGATGAAACCGAAGGAAATTTCAAAATCCATAAGCGAGCGTATCTTCGATTCTTTCAACATCCTCTTTTTACTCATACTGTGCGCCGTCATCATATTCCCCTACATCCATGTCCTGATGGTCTCCTTGAACGACAACGCAACATCCACCGTCACCGGGCTGATGCTATGGCCCAGCGCATTTACGCTGGTCAATTATCAGACGCTCTTCGGCAATGACAGTATAATGCGGGCATTATTCATTACGGTGTCCCGCATCGTTTTGGTTTTAATCTATCAGATTTCCTTAAACTTTATGGCGGCGTACGCCCTGACCCGGAAAGACCTGCCGTATAAGAAAACCATCGTCATGTTCTTCTTCATACCCTTCTTCATTTCCAGCGGCTTAATTCCCCGCTTCATACTATACTCGTCGCTGGGGCTTTTGAATAATTTCATGGTTTATGTGCTGCCGGCCGGTTTTATATTTTATTATTTTATATTACTGCGTACCTACTTAGGCACCATACCGGACAGTTTGGAGGAATCGGCGCGGATGGACGGGGCCGGCGAGTTTAAGATAATGACCCGAATTTATCTGCCCCTATGCAAACCGATGATCGCCACACTGGCACTGCTGATAACGGTGGAAACCTGGAACAACTGGACTGACAACCTGTATTTCATGACCCACGACCGCTTAAACACCATTTCTTACGAGCTTTACCGCGTTTTGATGGAACGCGCCCGGTTGCAGGCGCTGATACAGGAGGCCATCAGGCAGGGCCAGGTAACCCTCGCCGGAATGGGCGCAACCACCACCCAAGGCGTGCGGAACGCCCAAATAATTGTAGTAAGCCTGCCAATCATCATGATCTACCCGTTCCTTCAACGCTATTTTATCAAGGGTCTGATGATCGGCGGAGTAAAAGAATAGATTAAAAAAGGAGGTATTTTATGTTCAAGAAACTTTTCGCGATGCTTTTGGCCGGCGCGCTCACACTTGCGGTATTTTCGGCTTGTGACGGCGCCGCCAGCCAAAACCAGACGCAAGCGCCGCCGGAAACGCCGGGCGATGTGATCAGCCTCGTACAGGAGTTTTCAGCTATGCTTGCCACCGCGGAGGATGTGTCGGACATGCCCGACTGGGCCGGCCCTCAGTTAACGCTGCGTTATTGGGACGGCCACGGCACCGGGCGCGCAACCCGCCCCACCTCGTCCCATGACGTTGTTTGGCCCGAGGTCTCCCGCGTTACCGGAATAACCATCGACATCGGAAACTCAATCGACAACACCGGTTTGGATTTACCGTCCAGGACGGCAATCCTGGCGGCTACCAACGATTGGCCCCATCTCGGCTACAATGTGCAGTCCGAGGATTTGGTCAACGCCGGCATATTATGGGATTTAACGGATCTCATCCCCATTTACGCGCCCAATACGTACCGCGTTATGAATGCCCTGCACCCGCCCCGTGAAGGCGACCTTGGCGGCTGGCAGAACACCGGGCGCTGGTTCGAGTTCCCCGTTGATTACAGGCCCAGGGTTAACAGCGTGCCCGTTCTGCATCCCGATGTGGATATGAACCGCTTTATGTATGTTGAGGCCCCGCCTCCGCGCCTTGGCTGGAACACGGAGATTATGGTGCGTGACGACATCCTGAAGCTGGCGTTCCCCGATGCAAGGACCCAGGACGAGCTCGAAGCCCTATTCATGGAAAAAGGTTACTTTGACCGCGAAGATCTCTATGACATCCCCGGCACAAGCAAAGAGGATGTTTTCGATTTCTTCTATAAAATCGCGGAGGTCATAAAGGAGCATAATATCACGGAGAACGGGCTTCCCGTATACGCCACATATCTTGGCTCCGGCGGCGACAACTGGGCGCTGCTGGCAAGCTTCCTTACCGGCATCAACGGATTGCCCAACGTAAACTACTTCACCTACTGGAACACACAGACACAGTCGCTCCAGCGCCTGTTCACCGACGATTGGTTTAAAGAGGACATGCTCAGGTTCAACATGTTCCTCAGAGACGGCGTGGCTCCGCGGGCTTCCTTGATTGACGACGGCGACACATTCACAAATAAACTGAACAACGGCCAATACGCCATTACATACGCGTGGAATATCCCCAACCAGACCGTTTTGGAAGCGGCCGGAAAGCCCTACCGCTACAGAAGGGTATTCTTCGACATTGAGCAGGACACATCCTTTGCCCTTAACCCGAAGGAGGCTGTCCAACCCGTCGGCGGCATCTCCATCTTCAAGGATGCGGTCTCAGAGGATCAGCTTCCCCAATTACTCATGTGGCTTGATTTCATGCACAGCGACGCGGGTATGAAGCTGAACATGTGGGGCCCAAGATCCGCCGGATTATTCGAGGACACGCCGGACGGGCGGCGCTTCACGCAGGATGACTTGGTTCAGATGGCCGTATTCGGCGTACAGAACGGTATCGATGTGCGTTACAACCTGCAGGGAGCCGACCATGTCGGCAGCGCCCAAGGCGGCGCGTGGCCGCATATCCCCTTCGGCGGCCTGACACTCGGAGGTATCTATTACCCGAAATACGTCTATGACATGACGCAATTCCCGCGTGACCCGGGTATGGTGAACTTATTCTTCCATGCCGGTCTGTTTGACTTGCAAACATATTCCCAGTACCCCATAAGGAAAAGCCCCGATATCTGGAGCTTTTTCGACGAGGTACCCAGTCTCCGGCAGTTCTGGGATGTAAGGGACGCGGGCTTCGAGCCGGCAATGACCCGTATACTGACCGCAAGCACCGATGAGGAATTTGAAACGCTGTTTCAAAGGATGGTAGATTTTGCGGAGCAAAACGGCCTCACTGAGGAAGCCCTCCGCGAAGCCGAACAGCTTATGCGAGATGTTTACCCAACTGACTGGGCTGCATGGCTTGCCGGTTATTAACTAAATTCGCAGGAGCGGGGCTTGTCTCCGCTCCTGCCCTTTCCCAAATACCTTTAAAACGAGGGACCCAATGCATCTAATCCATTTGCGCCCCGATGAATTAAAAACGGCCGTCGCAAGAAACATACCCGTAATCTTAGCCGCCGGCAGTATAGAGTACCACGGTCCGCAAAACCCTATCGGAACGGATTATTTAATTGCGGAGGCAGTGGTGCAAGGCATTGAAAAACGCATGCCAAAAGGCTGCGTCGTTGCGCCGCCGCTCCCGTTTTCCTCTACAATGCAATGGGCCGGGCATGTTACCGAAGGGGACGTTGATTTTTCGCCGGACGCGCTGTATGTTTACGCGCTAGAACTGTTTACGCAATTAACTAATATGGGATTCAAAAGAATATATGTGGTGCAGCACCACCAAGGCCCGGAAGGGATACCCTATTTAACCCTGCGCAGGGCGGCGGCGGAGGTTATCCGGCAAACCGCGTTAAGATGGGGACATTCGTGGGGACGCGGTAAGCACGCCGATCTTCCGAACCCGGATATATTCAGCTTGATTATAATCGCCCACCCGGCTTCTTATGCCGTGTGGAACGATTCCCATTCCGAACCGTTCCCATTTGGCCACGGCGGCAAGGGTGAAACGCAAATAATGATGGCCGCCTACCCGGAGACGGTGGATATGGCGGCGCTAAAGGCCTATGAAGGCACACTCCCAGAATGGCTGCTGGACGCGGATCAGTCCGCGGAAGGTGAAGGCAGAAAATGGCTGGACGCTTTTGTCGATGGATGGATAAAAGAATTAACCAAATATTTATGACTATCAAAATTGCTCATATCTATGCGTGTACGTACCTGGGAGCGCGGGCGTCCCGCCCGCACATTATATAAATTCGTAATTCATCCGCGAGACAAACTCCTCCTGATATTCCCGTGATAATGAAATAAACCGGGCCGCATATCCCGTCACACGAACGATGATGTTTTGATATTCCGGATTTTCCGGGTTTTCGATAGCATCGGCAAGCCGTTGCAAATCCATAATATGTAAATTAATTTGCATCCCACCCCGTTTAAAAAACGCCGCGGAGAAATTCCTGATATACTTCCAGATTTCTTCTTTACCGTCGAAAAACTTAGGTTGTAAATCCACTTGCAACGGTGCTCCCTGGAATTTATAAGATTTGACCGACGCGAGGGAGTTAGCCGTAGGAATTAATCCCCTGGTATTAAAACCACCCGTGGGATTCACCCCATGCGCCAGATAATCAACCGCGCGCCGCCCATCCGGCGTTGCGCCGAATTTCGCGCCGTCCAAATGGCCCTGAAAGTGGAACAACGATGGGCGGAACTGCTGCCCTTTTTGATTATAAAGCCGTTCCAGCTCATCGCATAGCGTATCGCATACGCGTACATAGAGGGCGTCCGCCGCGTCAATGTCGTTACCGTATTTATCCACGTTTAAAAACCGCAGGCGCATGGGCTCATTGCCTTCCCAATCCCGCTCCGCGGCTTCCTTAACCTGTTCGAGGGTGTAAAGCTTCTTTTCATAGACAAGTGAGCGGATTGCGTATAACGAGTCCGAAACATTAGGAATACCCAGCACATTCACCGAGGTATACTGGTAATCGACCCCCCTGGGCGCGACTATATCAATACCCCGTTCAATAGGCCCGTGAGCCAGGAGAGATGTAAACATCTCCGGCCAGATGTCCCCGAGAAATTCGTCATGCACGCGTTTAAGGCCGCGGAACGCCTTCGCCGTTACAGCGACCTCCTGTTGAAAATAACCATATAAAGTCTCAAAATCATCCGCCCCATCTTTCACTCCGCGCGCAATAGCCCGGTTCATCGGCTTTATTGCGGCAAGCGAATTCACATCCTGATCGCAATATTCGCGCCCGGGGATGCAGAACCACTGGCAGCCGCAATAGGCGACCCTCCATGCGTGTTCATGCGGTATCCCGCTCCGCAGCTCAGATTCGTACATCAAATCATAATTCGCCAGCACGGGGATGCTTTCGCCGTGTCTAGCCAGCACATCACAGGCGTAATTGTAAAAATCAGAATCCATGTCAGGATGCCACATCACGCCCAGATTGTATAATCCCCCACAAGGTCATAAGCCTCCAACGCAACCCAACTCATCTCGTTCGTCGCGTCGCCGCCGTTTTCGTCACGCCCTCCCATGCAAAAGAAATGCCCGCGCAGCTTCATGTACATTTCGGCGACATATTCGCGAGCCAGCGCCCGGGTCAGCGTGCCATCGGCGATACCTTCCTTATAAAAACTAATAAGATACTGGTCGATGCTGCCATAACCGTTGCCATGCCCGACTGTGCGGTCAAACAATACCGCGAATTGGATCCACTGTACCGCTTCGTAATAATCACGCGGCGGCTCTGTGGCTATGTGACGGCAGCAACGGGCAATCTGCATGAAACGCGCCTGTTCGGGCGCATCCTCAGTCTCCATGGCCATTTTATCAGCCAGCGCCGCATAACGTTGAATGAAGCGGATACAACTCATACAAACCGCCTCAAGACCCCTCAGATATCCTGCTTTGCGCGGATTATCCAGTTTTTCGTATAGCGCAAGGCTCTCCCTTACGCGTTCAAGAACGCGGTTATAACCTTGCGTCAAGCCGATCATCAAATCCGGGCAGGTATGCCCGCTGCTTATGCCGCCCGCGCCCAGTTCTTCGGAAATGCGCTGGCGCCGCCTTGCCTCATCCCCCGTATCGTTCCAGTCATACCTCCGCAGCATGTGCATTTCCCAATATATCTCCCCTACAATACGTTCATGCGGAAATATATTGGCGGGCGTATGGTCAAGCAGGAACGCGTAATCCTTACCCCAGCTTTCACCGGACATTACATACCCGTCTTTTCGTGAAGGAAGCTCATCTAAATCGGGAAATTTACCGATATCGATCCAGCAGGCGTGATCGCCGAACGTAATGCCGTCGTTATCCGCGGAATCCCCCCAGCCTCCTAGTCTGCGTTTCCCCGCCAGCGCTAAGGCGCGGTTGCGCTCATTTAATGCGGCGATACGTGCTGACTGTTCAAACTTAGGCTTAAAATCCAATTTAACGGTTCCCATAAAATCTCCTTATTTCTTATCTTGTGTGATGATACCGGATACAATCAATTTCGTCTCGGGAATGCCGCGCGACAAAGCTATCCTTTGCAAGATGTCCGTCTCACCGCGCTTCATCGCCCCAACGCCTTCATACATCCATGGTTTTTGCATTTTGTTGTATTTAATGGCGCAGGCCGGATTAAACGCGCAGAGTTCCCAACGTTCGATTACATCTAATATGTTTCCCGTGATGAAATCAGCAATTCGCCCGATATTATCTTCCGTGGCGGTCGCTCCGGGGATAAGCGGGGTGCGTATCCACAACAGGGGTTTTGCTCCCTTGCGGATATAAGCCGCGACAGCTAGCAGATTATTCAAAATCAATTGATTTTCACGTCCGGTCAGCTCCATATGCTTTACCGTGTCCATCAGTTTTATATCATACAGAACCGCGTCAACAAGGGGCAGTATGCCGATCAAATCCTCTTCCGGAAGACATGCGCAGGTGTCTAATGCCACATGTATGCCATGCTCTCTGAGCTTTGCGAAAAACCCGGAAAGAAAAGCCCCATGAATCAACGGTTCCCCGCCGGAGACGGTAACGCCGCCGCCAAACTCGCCGTAATAAGGTTTATCCTTAATAACCTCGCGGACAAGGTCATCCATACTCCATTCCATACCCGTAAGCGTCAATGCCTTTGCGGGGCAAATCCCGGCGCAAGTGCCGCAGGCGGTACATTGCCCACGGTGTATTCCAATACCCAATTTACCGGAATCCAGAGCATTATGAGGACATGCCCCAACGCACAAGAGGCAGCCGATACACCGCGTTTTTTCATACCATACCTCATGATTGGGGCTGATGCTTTCGGGATTCTGACACCACCGGCAGGCAAGAACGCAGCCCTTTGTAAAGACGGTTGTGCGCAGACCGGGGCCGTCGTGCGTAGTGCCGCGTGATATTTCTACAATTTTTATTGTATTTTGGCTCATCTCTTACCTAACTTCCCATAACACTCGTTATACCACAATAAAGGCGGCATCCTGGATATTTCGGTAATCTCGCGTAAAGCTCACGGATATTCTCAGCCTTCCATAATTACATCATAACCGAAGCCGAAGCGATACGGCTGTAGTTGTTAACCCGTGGTACAGCACGTTTCCCCTTATCTTCCCCGTTGAAATAGAGCCGCTTTTCGGTTAATTCCGGGATACCGTTGATTTCTCCGGTCAAAAATTGATTTATGCGGCAGATCGCCGTGTCTATTCTGGTTAAAATTCCGCCAAACCTCATATCCAGCACTTCCCAGCCAAAGGGCTTGTTAGTGGCGAACCACTGCCGCATATACGCAAGCCGCAATTCTTCCATAAATCCGCGCAGCATTGGAAGTATATCGTTTGAGATACGGGCAAGCTCTGCCTTGTCATTAGCGTCATAGGCGGTTTTCAGCCTTACCCCGATTCCGGCCTTAATTGAAAGGGCTTGGGCCAGTTTCTGAGCCGCCTCAAAAATAAAACCGTACCTTCCCGAACTGGCGGCGGCGTCTTTCATATACACGGCAAGAGACGTGTAATGCCCTTGCAAGTCAATATTTTCTACGTGCCTGTCGAACAGGCCGATTAGGATATCCTGCCATAGCAGCCACTTCGAGGGATTTGACGCGGCAGTGTTTATTTCCTGCCCCAATCTGTCAAAATCATTGAGTTTGAGGAAATCGTTCATGTTCTGCCCTGTGCAGGCTTTAAAGCGGGTTTTTAACGTTTCGTTATCTACCGCCTGCGAATACCCGTGTTCAGCGAAAAGCTGCATTCCCGGAAGCGCCGCGAAAATATTGGTTTCCGCGCCGTTGTCGCCCCACATGGTGGCAAAGACCTCGTCAACGCCTTCGTCTTTACATGCCTTTAAAGCGGCGTTAGTAGCCGCGAAGGTCATGTCGTAATTAACGCTTATGCCATTCCACGTCCAGATCCCTCCGGCGAACAGCATAGCTGGCCCAAGTTCCCTGTGCCGCTTGATAAGCCTCTTATACCCTTCCTCTGCGGTATGATAATAATCCCAATACACCATTTGCGCGCCTTTGGGTATACTGTCCCTTACGTTTTGGGGAATTTCGGCGTTATCATAATAATCTCCGGCTTTTGAGGCCAGACGGAAATACATATCGCTCCAAATCATAGGCTCCAACGCGTATTTCCTTGCTATGGCGCACACTTTTTCCAGATGCCCGTTCATAATGCCGAACCTGTTTTTGTAGCCGTTTTTGGATAAATATTTGCCCAGCCCGATGAAATGCGCCTCATCCATACCAATATGTATCCTTTTGCTTCTGAACGGCGCTGAGGCGGCCTTTATCATTTCCTCAATAAAATCGTATACGTCAGGCTCCCCGGCAAGCAGAATATCATCCGTATCCCGCATTCCGTCGGCATAATCCCATTTCAGCGCGGCGGACAGATGGGCAAGGGTCTGGATACAGGGTATAATGCTTATGCCGAATAAATCAGCGTAATCGTCACACTCCTTTAGCTCCTCAAAGGTATATCTTCCGCGCATATATCCAAAATAGGGATACGGTTCAATCTCATATGTATCCTCGGTGTAAAGCATCAGCATGTTAAGCCCCATCACGGCCATCAGCTCAATAATATCCTTTACGCTTTCCACGCTTAAAACCGCGTTCCTTGAGCAATCTGCCATTATGCCGTTTGTTTTGAACCGTTGCGTCTCTGTTATATGAAATTCCTCACAGCCGTTGCCTATTCTTTCGGCCAAATGGCCCAGCGCCCGGTAAAAATGCGCGCTTTCCTGATATTGTATTGATATTCCGCTTTTTCCCGCTTTAACCTCTAAATCCCCTTGACGCTTCGTAACAGTAACCTCCTTGCCTTCCGCGCCAAATTGCAAGCCCAGCCGTTTACCCAATATTTCAAGCCCGGCGCAAATGTTCCGCAAATCCCCTGTAAAATGCAGCTTCATATATCTGCTCCTTATATTTCGTTTATGCTATATTATACACGTAAAGCGATGGTTAATCAATGTAAGCGGCCACGAAGAATGGCAAAAATGTTCATGAAGAATGGCAAAAACAAATGCAAAAATGCCGCCCGAAAAAGGCGGCAGACTTTTTTGTAAACGTTCACTAAACAGTGTTCTAAAATTTGTATTTTAGTAATGTCAAATTGAGATCAAATCTTGTTTTTAGTTGAGGGTTGGAGGTCTGGTACGTATTCTAGTATATC
>Ga0131853_10000230_pt1 | contig 101106 bp, 81 predicted proteins | sample TergutLab28metaG_FD_92764 | JGI IMG/M metagenome (GOLD analysis project Ga0131853, IMG submission 92764) | Labiotermes labralis P1 segment gut microbial communities from Petit-Saut dam, French Guiana - Lab288 P1 (version 2) (version 2) | ecosystem: Host-associated > Arthropoda: Insects >...
AACGTAAAACACAAAAAAATATCTCAAAAAGCGGAGGAGAATTTCCATGAAAAAAACAGTAAACAAATTTCTTGCAGTTATGGTTGTTTTTGTGTTATGCTTAGCACCAATACAAATGTCAGCGGGACAACCCTATGTGTCAGATTACGAAACGGCATCGCCCTTTGATTTGCTTGCCGCCGAGCGCGGTGTAGAATTTGCGACAAACTATGTAAGAACACTTACGATGCTTAACAATTTTGTTGACTCGCTTCCTGTAAGCAGAACTGGCGAGCTTATGTTCCCAGAATATTATGGCGGCGCATATATTGATAGCGACGGCAATGCGGTTTTGCTTATGGTAAACATGCCTGTAGCACCACCTGTACTTGAGGGCCGTGATGCTGCGCAAAGGCCAATAAGTGCGCATATTGAGCAAATGCAAACTAGCGAAGGCGTTGCAGTAAGGGAAGTTGAGTTTGCGTACAGTGACTTGTGGGCGGCAATACACGCGCTGAACGATTTGTCACAATATGCACCCGAATTGTTTGACGAAGCAACTGCATATGGCTGGCATTTGGATGTAATAGGCAACAGAGTGGTTGTAGAGTTGTATGATTTTACGGACGAAACAATTGACCTTTTTAGGACTACTGTTTTTGATGCGCCACTGCTTGCGTTTGTGCAATCTGATGGGCCAATCATAGTTGATTGTAATATGGCAGATATAAATTATTTGCAGGAAACCATAGAACCACTTAACTCCCTAGAAACGATAGCCCCACTCAACTCCCTACATGCTGGTGTAGGTGAAGTGATTTTTATAAGACGCGGTAACACTACTCCAGTTATAGGCGGGTCTATTGGCTATAGGGCAACCTTGGGTGGAGCCAGAGGCTTTATAACTTCTGCACATCTACGTGGTGGCTTGCAAAACGGTGATATATTTTATTCGCAAAATGGTCTGAGACTTGGTCGCATTGCAAATGTAAATCATATTAGACAACAGGGTGTAGACGCTGCATTTGTTACACTGGATCCAGGTGTTGACATTCGCAATACTACCGCAGGTGTTGCAATATCCAGCCACATCATTTCGCATTTTTTTGTAGGGCAAGAAATCGCAGCTACCGGGGCTGCATTAGGCACACGTTTTGGGCAAGTTACAACACCTAGTGGTACTACGCGTTTAATAGTAGGAAGAGTTACTGTTACAATTAACAACGTTGTTATATCAAACCTTGCTAGATATGGCGGAGATAGTGGTGGTATTGTTTTTTGTCTTTTTACCGGTGGTGTAGTAGGGATACACGTAAGTGGTACTAATAATATTGCCAACGCTTCTCGAGCTACTGAAATTAACCGTGCTTTAGGGAGTTCAGTACGCCCATAGCCGGTGAGTTAGTTATGAAGAATAATAGGAGGTGTCTCATGAAAAAAAACATTGTGTGCTATGCTGCTATAATAGTATGTATTGTAGTAGTTTTTACTGCATGTGATTATTATTATCTCATGATGGATGGTAAGCAAATAGTCTGGGATGAAATTATGCCTTCGATTGCAGATGGTGAAACGGAAGCCTATGCCGAATCCGCACCTCTTGCAGACACTATTCGCACTTTGCCATTTTTGGTAGACAAAGTTTTTATGGAAGTCGTGACTATATCTACGGATAGTGTACAATTGCGTATAGAAAACAACTCTGATATGGCAATTGACGTTGTACCCGACTATAGGCGCAGGCGGCATCAGAATTATCCCGGGCCCTTTACCGGTAGCGGTAGTTTTCATATCGATTTTTTTGACGGGCAATATTGGCGTCTATTAACATCATATCCGGTGACAATTGATTGGTTCTTTCCTGATGATTATTTTGCCCACCACGTTCTTCCTAGTGAATACCTTATCTTCGATTATTGCTTAGCTCTGCATCCACTCCCCAAACAGGGTATAGACCGCTACAGGATAGTTTTAGACGTTCTTCCTTATCATGCCACTGTTACGCGAGAAATGCGTCAATCATTATTAGATTACCGGCGTGCAGGCGGAGATATATTTTTCTACACTGCCGGTCGGCCGCGTCATGCTATTGTCGCAGAGTTTTATTGGGGCTATTTTAATAAGCCGGAAGCTTATGACGAACCAGCACCTCTTGCAGACACTATACGTACATTGCCGTTTTTGGTGGACAAAATCTCGATGGAAGTTGTAACTATATCTACGGACAGCGTACAATTGCGTATAGAAAATAATTCTGATGTGTCAATCGATGTTGTACCCGCTTATAAACGAAGACAACATCAGAATTATCCAGGGCCTTTTACTGCGCATGGTAGTTTTCACATTGATTTTTTCGACGGGCAATATTGGCGGCTTTTAACACCGTATCCGAATCTGGCCAAATATGAGGACGTTCTCGATTACTTCATTGCCTACAGGGTTTATCCAAATGAATACCTCATCTTTGATTATTATTTAGATCTGCATCCACTCCCCAAACAAGGCATAGAACACTACAGGATAGTTTTAGACGTTCTTCCTTATCATGTTACCACAGAAATGCGTCGAACTTTACTAGATTACCGGCGGGCGGGCGGAGATATATTTTTCTACACTGCCGGCTGGCCGCGTCATGCTATTGTCGCGGAGTTTTATTGGGATTGGGATTAGATTTTCTTGTTATATCAAGGGGCTGTTGCAAATCATGTTTGCAGCAGCCCTTTACATATAGCCAACCATCCTCGTGTCAGTCCAATGTGCTCACTTTGAGCACATTGGATATTTGGTCTGGAAGTGTTTTAATTAAAAGAGAGGTATCCGTTTGAAAAAACTTTGTAATAGCCTGACGGTTTCGTCGACACGTGGCTTTAATTTGAAAAATTACTTAGATGGAGACGATTTATGTATTACAATAAAATCAAAATTATCTTAACGAGTGCCATCATACTACTGCTTACATTAACAGGGTGCAGATACGAAAATACAAGTGATTATCATACTCACAACATAGACGAGTGGGAATTGTATACACTTCCTGATACATTTCCTGATGAAATTATTTTCGCTACAGAATACGAAACATATTCTCAAGACACAGCACTGATAATAGGTACGCTTGCCACTACTTTAGATAATTGGACTTACGCAGTGCGGCAACACCCGGGCTTTTTTGTTGTGAAGCAAATAGGGGATGAATGGCGTATTGCGCAGCCAAAGGGTAGGATTCATATGGTAGAATCTTGGGGAGTGCCAATGGTAGAATTTGGTGGTCTGCAATTTAGGCTTGTAAACGATATGTATCATGATGGCTCTCATGTGCCATCCATTAACTTGCTGCATATTGACGAACTAACCCCTGGTATATATAGAAAAGTAGCTTATGTATGGATTGAATATGACCTGTTTCAAGCTGATATAACGTTAAATAGACCAAGAAAATGGAGTGGGCCAATATGGACAGAGTTTGTTGTAACGGAATAGGGGGCGTGTTTAGGGGATGGTTGGCATTCAGAAAAAAAAGGGTTAGGATTTTAGTTCTTGCGCATGATACTTATACTGGGGAAATGCTCTTTGAGGAAATTGACCGCGTTGAAATTAGTACATGGTTTCTAAGTTTTTGTAGATAGAAATTTTACTCGTTTGGCGTATTGAATAGTAAGAAAATTCACTGTAGAAAATCTCACGTTTACCTGATATAATGATAGTGAAATTCAAGTAAAGCCACGCCCACACTTCAAAAACAGAGTGGTATACTGTCTATCAAAGATAATAACGGAGCAGATTGGCTCTGGTAATGATTACAGTAAAATCCAAATGGCTATAAGCATAATAATTACAGATTTTACATTGATATCCGAAAATGACAAGTACCACAATCGTTACACATTCCGCAATGAAGATGGTTTGCAGTTTACAAATGTCATGGAAATAAACACACTTGAATTGAGCAAGATACCGCCAACAGAAGATGGTACGCTATTATGGGAATGGATGAAATTTTTGAATGCTGAAAGTAAGGAGGAGTTTGACATGATTGCTGACAAAAACCCTGTAATTAAAAAAGCCGTTGTCCGTCTTGAGCAATTATCGCAAGATGAACGTACTCGTATGCTTTATGAATCCCAACAACTTAGAGAGTGGGATGTTGCTCTTGAAAAAAAAGGAGCCATACTCAGCATAGCTAAAAGCATGTTAGACGATGGCGAATCTGTAGAAAAGGTTATGAGATACTTCAACTTAACACTTGAAGATATAGAAGAAATGAAAAATGCTGACTATTAAAGTCGGCATCTCCGCGTCACAAAATATGCAAAAAAATTTCAAGTGGTGATGGGTAGTCGCCACTTGAAATTTTTTTTGCCATAATCCCCTAAGCCCATTATAATGTACATAAATATGTCTTGCGAAAGGACACCCTTCATGCAAAACCCCAATTTTCTATTAATAATGGCAGATCAACTTACCCCATTTATGACGGGCTTTTATGGTAACGCCCAAGTAAAAACGCCTAATCTGGACAAACTGTGCGCCCGTTCCATCCGTTTTGACGAAGCCTATACACCATACCCGCTTTGCGCGCCTGCGCGGGCGTCTATGATGACTGGCAAATATGCCTATGACCTTAACTGCTACGATAATTCTACACCATTTGCCTCGGATCAGCCCACTTTGGCCCATTACTTAACCCGGCAATGGTACGAAACGGCATTAACGGGCAAAATGCATTTTGTCGGGCCGGACCAATTGCACGGCTTGCACAAGCGGCTCACAACAGATATTTACCCGGCAGACCTTTCTTGGATGCCAAAGTTTATAGACGAAGCAAACCATGTGATGCAGCACCCGGGTAACGCTGTCGCTTACACGCCCAATCGGCTTGGCCCAATGGAATGGAACCAATTTATTGGCTACGATGAAGAAACTCATTTTCGTGCTTTGGAATATTTGAATGACCAAAAGGGAGCAGAGCAGCCGTTTTTCCTATGCTGCTCGTACCATCACCCCCACGACCCATTTAACCCGCCCGCAAAATATTGGGACATGTACAAAGATGCAGACATGGATATTCCCCTTATAAATGAAGAAACCGCTGCCATGTATACCACCCTGGATAAATGGTTAAACAACGGCTTTCACCGAAACGACATAAACGATATAACCGACCCAGCAAACCTGCTTAAACTGCGCCGCTGCTATGCCGCCCTTGTCACCTACATCGATGACAAAGTGGGCGAGCTTTTGACAACCTTAGAACACACAGGCCTGGACAAAAACACCGTTATCATGTTCACCAGCGACCACGGAGACTTGCTGGGCGAGAGGGGAATGGTGCAAAAGCGCTGCTTCTATGAGTGGGCGGCAAAAATACCAATGCTGCTGACTTTGCCCAATGGCCAACATGCGGGAACACAGTGCAAAACCCCGGTTTCGCTCATAGATATTTTGCCAACCCTGCGCCACCTGGCAGGGGAAGAAGGCTATTGTATAAACAGCGATGGCATCAGCCTTTTGGATGCTTTAAATGGCCAAGAAGAACGCGCCATTTTTGCCGAAGGCCATGGGGAAGGGGTGCTTGCCCCCGTTTTTATGGCGCGTTACAAGCAGTATAAATGCATTTACCACCATGGATACGAGCATGAAACCCAGCTATTTGATTTATCTGCCGACCCATGGGAAAGAAAAAACCTACACCACGATGCACAGTTCAAAGATATTGGCCAAATGTTGAAAAGTAAAATCCTGGCTCGTTTTTGCCCGGAAAGGGTGCAGCAGCAGCTTGATACCGGCATTGCAGACCGTCGTGTTATAAACGAAGCCATGCAACTAAGCGGTACAAATTGGGATTATACGCCTGCTTTCCCGGGTAGCCAAAGATATGTGCGATAGGTTTATTAACAAAGGAGATTATCTATGATTGTTTTAATGTTTATTGGTGTGCTAATTGCCATCCAAATTGTTGGCGTTGTATACAAATCGTTTGGCACATTGTCTGGCGACAATACCCGCGCATTGCCCGTTTTTATGGCGGTTTGGGCGGGCGGGCTTGGGGCCGTATTTTTTGTTGTTTCAGTAATTTCTAACGGTGGCTTTGATGTCTCTGCCGTTACCTTGATGGCGGCTATTTTTGCTGGTTTCAGCTTTGCCGTTGGCGGCATTTTATATATACGGACCCTAAGCATAGGTTCGTTTATATGGTCTGCGCTAATGATGAACTTATCCAATTTTATACCCGTTGTATACTCGCTGGTATTTTTGGGCGAAAGTATCACTCCTGCGCAAATTGTCGGCGTTTTTGTAATAATGTCAATCCTGTTTGTTATGAGCTTAAAAACTAAAACCGGTGATAAACCGTTTACTACGCAATGGCTGGTATTGGCCCTTATAATGATGCTTGGCAACGCCGGAATTGTTAGTGCGCAAAAGACCCAAGCCCACTTCATGGATGGTTTGCAAACAATCGAATTTCTTGCGCTAATGTTCTTGTTTACGTCGGTGTTTTCTTTGCTGTGGTTGGCTTTCTCCCGCTTGTTTGGCGGCAAAAATCAAGCGCAGCGTGTTCCTGTGCTGCCGCTTTTGAAGCTGTCGATAACAATGGCCACAATGCTTGGTATAGCCAACATGCTTAATATGATTTTGATGCGATATGTAACTGCCGCAGTGCAGTTCCCGATAGGTGTTGGGGGCGGCATTGTGCTTTCTGCAATTGTAGGAGTTAAACTCTATCACGAAAAGCCAACATGGCGGCTATATTTAAGTATAGGCATGTTGATAGTTGGGGTTGTGCTGTTAGGGATATAAACTTTTGCAGCAGGGCATACTATCTACATGATTATTCGGTTTATTATTTATGGCGCGGTAGGCTGCCTTATGGAAGTCCTTTTTACAGGGCTTTGCGCATTAAGAAGCAAAGATTTCAAACTAAGTTCCAGCACCAGCCTGTGGATGTTTTTTATTTACGGCATGGTTGTTTTTCTCGAGCCATTTTTTAGAATAATGTCCCCTCTCAATTTTTTGCTGCGGGGGGCTATTTATGCGTCCTTCATTTTGCTGGGGGAATTTATCACAGGCAGTTTATTGAAGCGGGCCGATATTTGCCCTTGGGATTACAGCCACTCTCGTTTCAACGTTAAAGGCGTGGTACGTTTTGATTATTTGCCTGCATGGGTAGTAGCGGGGCTTGTCTTCGAGCAGTTGTATTGGATGCTTGCTTAAAGTATAATTGTTGTACTAAATCTGAAGGAGCATCACCATGCACATAATAATTGGCTTGGGCAACCCAGGCGGCACATACAAAGGCACGCGTCACAATGTAGGTTTCGAAACAATAGATAAGCTGTGTTATGACCACAATATTACAATGAAGAATAACAAGCGCTTCCGTGCGCATGTGGGCGAAGGGCGTATACATCAAAAGCCTGTTTTGCTGGTTCAGCCCATGACATACATGAACCTAAGCGGCGAGGCTGTCCGCGCAATTTTGAATTTTTACAAACTGCCTCCATCACAGATTATTGTCGTCTATGACGACGTTAACCTGCCCGTGGGGGATATCCGCGTACGCGAGCGGGGCAGTGCCGCAGGGCAAAAGGGCATGATTAGCATAATTGCGCAGCTTGGCACCGACGAATTTGCGCGCGTGCGTATAGGCGTAGGAAGCAAACCACCGGGTTTTACCCTATCCGACTATGTACTTAGTCGCTTTTTGCGGGAAGAATGGGACGACATGATAAAAGGCATCACCAAAGCCGGTGATGCCTCACTACAAATTGTAAAAGATGGTATAGTGCACGCGATGAATGCGTACAACAAGCGTATGTCGCCACAAAAACCGCTAAAGCCTCAAAAAACAGAACAGGCCCCAAAAACAATAACATTAACGCATGAAGATTTGCTGGCTGTCAGAAAGGGACAATAACGCCAAGATATTTACACAATTTCAATCACAAACGCGTAGCTGCTTATTAAGACTATGCTTCCCCAGTCGCCTGTTGTGCGGGCAGCTACAGAAAATCCGTCGTTACCCGGGCTGGCATCTTCTGCCGCGGCTACTGTTATTATGGCTTGATTATCCACAATGTAGAATCTTGGCCCGCCTACAATTGATAAATCGGGACGCCATACATTCATATCTACCCATGCGCCGTCAGGTATTCCCAATGTTGTGACTATAATTTCTACTGTGTTGCCGCGTTCTACTACGGCGGGGTTTGGCGTAACGCTTATGATTTTTGGCGCTAACGGGGTATCCATTTCGAATACTGCGGTAAAGGTCATACTGTCGCGCACTACAAAGCCTGCCGGGTCGGTTGGATACCATCCTATAAATACATATCCCGCATCTGCTACAGGAGTTGGTACTCTGTCAGGCCAGAATGCGAAACCATCGCGGATGCTTACAACAAGGCTAAATCCGCTTGCCGCTACTAATTGGCCGCCAACCCCAGTCTCAAAGGTTACATAGTGGAATAATGGATTAAATCTTGCGGTAAAGGTTATGGCTTCGGTCACAGGGCCAAATTCAGCTGGGTCGCTTGGATACCAGCCCGCGAAGTAAAACCCTGTGCGTGCGTCTGTGCTTGGTATTGCATCGGCAGGGATTGCTTCGCCTGCAGATACTAATACAGTAGTTGTAGTTTCTGCATAAACGCTAGCTGCGCCTGCTTCTACAACAAATGTTATTGTAACATCTTCTGCGGGTTCTTTAAACAATGCGTTAACAAGTAATACCTCAACCTCTTGACCGAATACGGTTATAGACAAATTGATATATTGCCATGGTTGATTTTTGTCAACATCTATGCCGGTGAAATAATTCAACCAACCTGTACCTGCTTGCCATACGCGGCGTACATGTACAAAATCCATCGCACAGTCATTGTTTTGGTCTAATGCAACGATAGTATCTGCTGCGGCAAAATAGAAAGGAGCATTAACATCATCCAGCTGTGTCCACATACGTATCACGCCATTAGCTGCTAATGATGGATTAGGTCTGGATGGTGTACCACCCGGTCCATTGTTAAAGATATCAAATGAAGGAACAGGAGGTAATACAGGCACATACATGTTGTTAACAAAGGTCTTTGTTATGCTTTGATTAAAGGCTGTAAAGGTTATGGTCATCTCCTGCCAAGGAAGATCCTTGTTTATCATAACAGCACCTACATGTGTCTGCCAGTCTGCTATGTTTACGGTAAAGTCTTTTATATCAGCCTCTTCACCGTCTACTATAGCTACCATATTATCTACATAGACCTCAAGACCATTGGTATGAAGAGGGATACCTTGGAAGAACCATACGTTAATTGTATCTCTCCAGTCCTCATCAAATACTGTTACATGGAAGTATCTGCTGTTACAAAGTAATACCTCTACTGTTTGACCATAGGCGGTTATAGAGAAGTTAATATACTGCCATGCTCCATTTTTGGTAACGTCTATGAAGTTAAATTGATCTAACCAACCTATACCTGCTTGCCACATTCTGTTTACTGTTATAAAACCTGCCTCTACAGCACAGTTACCATTATGATCTAAAGCTACTATAGTATCTGCTGCTGAAAGCGATATAGGAGTATTAACACCATCAAGCTGTGCCCACATACGTATTCTGCCTGCTTCAGCAAAGGAAGGATTAGGGGTAGATGGTGTGCCTGTTGGGCCGTTGTTAAACAGGGAAAGGGTGACGATGCGGGTTTCTATAACTGTGATGACTATTGTGTGTGTTGCATAGCCAAGGTCGTTTGTTGCAATGATGGTTACGGTGTGGGTGCCAAATGGTGCTGTGTCGGCAATCACAAGGTTGTTGGTTGCCGCGTTCCAGGTGATGCCTGCCGGGGCGTTATCAAGGGTCACTTCAAAATTGCCGCCCGCAAAAGTTGTGAAATCATCGAAAACGAAAGGTACGTCGAGGGCTTCACCACGAGGCAAGGTTATTTCGGTTACGGCATCTGCCGCAAACATTGGCACGTCGGCACGTTGCAAATAAATGTCGGTTGCCAAGCTGCGGTTGCTGGTGACAACACGCGGTTGGTTCCAGAATACAGGAACCATGCCCAAAAAGCCCGTGCTGCGCTGTACGCCAAAACCATAGCCGTCAGAAACAAAGATGCTTCTGTTTCTTTGGGCAGCGGCACCCGTGCGCATTGCGTCGGTAATTGGCACATCAAAGGCAAAGTCACCGGTTTGTGAGTTAATAGTAACATCTTCTGGAATTACAGCATTAGCAAATGCCGCATTTGGGCTAAGTCTTAAAAACGTGCGGTCATAATCCATAGACACCATAAGGTGTTCGTGTAGAACGGTGTAGGATGCTCCGCCGGGTTGCCATCTTAGAGCCCTAAGTCCGGCATCAATGGCAAGGTCAAGGGCAGGTATATTCATACTGCCCTCTACAGCAACGTAATCGTCATTGCGTCCAAAGGGAACGGTTGCCCTGCCTCCTAAAAGTCCGGCATGGTCAACTTCAACTTCCGGACGGTCCCAAGTGACAACGAATTGTCCTAACTCGCCAAAAATATCCGGCCCGCTGTGGTTGGGGATATGGAAGCTGAGGGTGTAAATCCCTTGGGGCAAGCGATGGGTAGCAGCAATGTCTACAGCTATTGGCGCCATATCAGGCTCGCTACTTTGTGTACGTCCAACAAAAGGCATGATAAACGCTGGACTCCACACGTGTCCTCTGCCGTGCAGGCCGTTCAGCCTGTCATAAAACATTGTGTCAGAGGCTCCGTCGGTTAAGTAGTAGATATTTTCGCCGCTGATGTAGAAATTCATGATCCATCTATAATCCGCTTCAAAATCGTTAATTCCAACCGTGATCGGGCTGAAATTGGAAACGGTAGCTCTGAAACCATTCAAAGCGGCCGGGGGAGCGGTGGAGGTTGGTACATCACGATAGTCATTGACAGCAGTAACGCTAGCGTTTCTTGCCCCTGTAAATCCGGAAATCATTGGCCTCCAAATGCCGGAACCAACTTCAAGGAATTGGGGAACAAGCTCGCCAAAGGTAATGTCGAAGTAGCGCACCAAATCAATAGGAATGATGTCATCGATTCTGTAAGCATCCTCAATTGTGGCTCTGATACGCAATTCGCCTGTTTGCTCAAACACCCTAAGCACGTTTGCGGCCGACAGGGTAATGGTTGCACCATCAATTTCGTACACCGCTGCCATTTGGGCGTCTTCGCTGTTAATATCCGCCAACGAAACAATTCCGGCGGCAGCCTCATCTGTTTCGATACATACAAACATTCCTGCATCAAAGGTATCAAAGCCATCTTCCAAAATAATTCTGTAAGCAGAATCCATTTGGGCTTCTGCGGCAAGATGGCGTTCCATGGCGTCTTGGAAAACGGCAGCAAGCTCATGCTGCTGATTGCCTCCAACAACATTGCCGTCACTGGTAAAGCCAATAACTTCCCAGTTCACAGCAAAGTTAAAATAGTCATATTCTGTGTCAAGATATGTGTAATTAGGAAGCGGAAGCGGGCGGATTAGCATCCAATCTTCAATATCTTGCCACGTTCCGTCTACATATTCGCCTAAACGAATGTCAGAAACGAACGGGGTTTCGATGTTGATATCGAAAGCAAATTCGGCCATGGTGATGCCGCTGAAAGCATGTTCGCCGGGTGACACTACACCCATGCGGTGTGCGGTTACCAAGTCATTATTCAGTTCGTTGCCGATGTGCTGTACAAAGCCGGGTATAAATGTAGAATGGCCGGGCCAAGTCATGTTTGCGCCGCCTTCGGCTTGCCAAAGGTTAAAGAAGTTTCTAAACATTGGCGTCCATCCGCTTACAAGGAACAGCTGGACGTGGTTTCTGTTGTAAAGGTCTGCCATGTAATAGCTGAAGCTGAAATTGCCATCAGCATCAACGGGTACACGGAAAGTGTATGAAGACAAGGGTTGTGGGTTGTGGAAACCCCTGTGGGTTGGTGCTTCCCAATTCATTTCATAGGCAAACGGAATTGGGCCAACATAAGCAAACAGAGCCAAATTCTCCGGCACGCTTACTTGGGCGCGCTCATGGGTGGTGATCCACGTGATTATGCCTGTATCCTCATCTGTTACAAACTCGCCTCCCCAAATCTCGATTAGCGTGTCGTCAGCCGCCGCCTTGTCTACCCACAAATCGTGCACATTACCTGCGATTGTGAGTTGCTCGGCAGCATACCACTGCCCAAGGGTGAAGGTTACATTGTCACCGCCAAGCAGGTCAAGGTCTTCAAGCATCAGATCGATGTCCGCAACGCCTGTGGAAATTTCTAATTCCATAAACTCAGGAAGCTCGTTGTGGACTGTAAATGGAAACTCGAATCGTTGAGTGCGAGGGTCTTCTTGCAGTGTTGTTCCGACTCTTCTTGAATAAAGAACTAGCACATAGTCACCGCAATCAAGCTCGGGTCCGGTGATGCCGGTGAATTGCTCGCCGGGATTGCCGCTGTTTACGGCGGGACTTGGCCAGCCAAAGGCAACGATGTCACCCTGAAGCTGTACGGGGTGGCTATTTGCCAACCAAATTCCGGGGTGATAAGTTACACCGAGGAATTCACGTGTTGCCAGGTCGATGTTGCCGCTTGCATCTGTTTCGTAGAAATAGACGTCCAGGGAGAATCCGGCATCAAAAGTATAAATCAGCGTAAGGATGTTGGCACCGCTGAAGGAAGCATTCTCATAATTGGTGGTGATAACAGGGCGGGCAAGGCGAGCGGTTACGAGACCTAAGCCTTCACCCGGGTCAACGGCAACGGCACCAAAAGGCATCTGCGCAACCATAGCACCGTTATGCTCTATAATAATATTGCCCTGTACAAAGTTACCTACAGCACCCGTCTGTGCAACTTGAGGAACTGCATTGTATGGCATGTGGATAGTGGCATCAAAGGTGCCGTATGAGTTGGCGGGTACTGTAATCTCGGTAGTGCTGAAAGTTAAACTTCTAAGGGCCATCATCTCGGCTGTGCCTTGATTGCGCACAGGATAATAGCCCGGGCCGCCGGGTGTTGTTATCGGCGGAAGGTCGCCGCCGGCACTGCCGAAAAACACGTGACGCACGGTGTAAGTCCGTTCTTCATCACTTTGGTTTTCGATTAAGGCTGTCATTGTGCGATCGGTACCGGGAATCATACCGCCGAAGCTGAAGCTGCCTTGACGAAGCGGTACTGTTCCCCAACTTGTGATGTTAAGTTTATCGTCCATTACACTTACCACATTTGTTGCGTGTGCCGCTGCATAGATGTCGGGAACACCTGCGCCGTGGTCAAAAACGCCGACTGTGGCGGTAAGGGTAGGGATAACGAGGTTATCTAAAGTATTCATTGTCCAGCGGTTTTGGGTGCCGCTGTTCATCAAGCGTACACGCACTTCTTGCAAGTCCCAGTTCCAACGCCAGCCATTTTGGGCAGGCGTATCCGCCTCACCGGCAAATTGCAGCAAAATCGCCACAGAACCAGCTATGGCAGGCGCTGACATGGATGTGCCTTGCATTGCCACAAGGGCGCGGTTGTGGTTGTTTGGGTCATTTTGAGGTGTATTCCACCAAGGAGTCGCAGACCATACACCATTTCCGTGGCTGATGACATCAGGCTTAATGTTGAAGAAGTTGTCACGAATTGGGCCGCGGCCGGAAAAGTTGCTGGTCACTAATGGGAAACGAGTAAAGTCATCAAAATAAATTTCCACATAGCCATAGCCGATGCCATCCTCGTAAGTGTCACGAAGGGCATCACGAAGGGCAATGCTTGGGTTTGGCACGCCGCCTACAACGGCATTGTGAATGCCAAGGTTAGGGATTGGCAGCCAGGTAGGAGCCATTTGTACCGTTGGGTTTTGGATAGCAGGGCCGCCGGAGGCATAGACCACGCCGCCAAAACCAAGCTCATAGGCACGCTCCAAAACAGCTGTAAAGGGGTAGCCGCGGCGCACAAACACCCATGCGCCTTCAAGCTCGTCTTCACGACCTTCAAAACGCTCGAATAGCGCATCAAAGTCCTCTTGATGGCCAATACCCATGCCAAAGGCAGGCTGCGGGTGAGCGGGTATGGATACGCCGGCATTTGTAAAGCGGCCTGCATCTGTAAAAGCCATGGGAAGCTCCACAATACGCTGCATACCTTGGTCGTGGGTAATTTGCACATAGGGGTCATCAAAAATCAGCCTGCCGGTATTTCCATATTCTACTACAGTGCCGATACCGCCGGTATTGATAACAGAACGGGCATCTATACGGTTGCCGCCTGCATCATCAAAGATAAGGCGAAGACCAACATCGCCGCCCACACGATATGATTGGTTGTCGAAGCTGCCAACAGCAATCGCAGCCGCAGCGTTTGCGGGCGCACCAAGCTGATACAACAGTGCACCGCTATTACCGGCTGCTGCAACAAAGATTGTGCCTGTGGAAAGTGTCATGTTATTTACGGCAACTGATGCGTCCATAGTGGGCGAGTGATTCTCCGCACCAAGGGACAAATTCACGACGTCAGGCCTGTCATACCAAACCATCTCAATACCACGCACAACGGAACCCAAATGGCTGCCACCCGGGCCAAGCACACGGTAATGAATCATCATAGCACCGGGGGCAATGCCCATGGTGTGACCCGTATTGCGGCCGGCAACGGTGCCGGCAACGTGGGTACCATGATTAGACCATCCGCTTTCATGGCCGCGCGGAGAGGTTTCCATTGGGTCATAAGGGCTGCGGTCATAGCCGCGGATTGTTTGGGTAAGAGCCCTGTCAACAATAAAGTTGCGCCCAAGGAAGTAGCCTTCAAACTCAGGCTGGTCATGGATGCCTGTGGTTGCCGGGATTCCTTCAGGCCATCTATTTTCTATCATGTATTCGATTGAAGGAAAGCTTCCTGCAAAAGTTGGGTGGGTATAGTCAACACCTGTGTCAATAACAGCAATAAGCACCCCTGTGCCGTCATAGCCGGCGCGATGCATCTCGTTAACACGCATGTTCATACGTGCGTTGGAGTTACCGCTTGGGTCTGCCCATGACGGTACATTGTCCTGCATCAGAGCTGAAAAATCCTCCATTGGAGTCATCTCAACTTCAGGAACATCAAACCACACATCCGGGCGCACAACGCGCACGCTTGGCAAGTTTGAAACCGCTTCGACCATATTGGCAGGAAGGCGCATATTTACGCCGTTAAGCGCGCGTCTGTATTCCCATATAATCTCATACGCAACGGCATTCACCTCATCTGCATGAGCCTGTATTGCAAAAAGCGAGTTAAGCTCATTACGAAACGCCGTGTGTTCGTCGTTAATGGTTTGTTCTGCATTGTCAAGGCTCATCATCATACCGTCTGCACGGGCAATCATCTGCTGTACCGCAGCAGGTGCGCCGTGGAAGTGAACCATTACATTCACAAGTTCGTCACTTTGAGGAAGGATATATGCGCCCTCAAAACCTTCAAGACCAACGCTGAGTAGTTCGTTGTGGGCAAATTCAACCATTTCTAGTTGCTCCTGTGTAAGGGCATTGCCAACAATGTCGGAATGTTGTCTCGCCTCGGCTTCAAAGCCGAAAGGCATAATACTTACGGTCATTAAAGCGGCAAGTAAGCCGGCAACAGCTTTTTTAGCCATTCTCCACATGGACCTGTGACCACGTTTCATTTCTCTGTTTAACATGATACTCCTCCTTATTGAAATTTTTGACGTACATTTTTGATGATTTTAATTACGATGAAATATGCAAGCCTTTAATCTGCCCTCCTTTCTGCGATTGCGCACATATATAGTGGTTTTCAACATTGTTAAATGAACAAGTAATATGATTGCTTGTCCAATCTTGTATCCCATATAAGCATCATACCACAATTATAGATAATAATATAAATAAAATGCAAAATAATACAAACATAATTCTGTGAAAAGGCAGATGTTATTTTTTCCAGGGCTTCACTTTTGCTTCTCTATGGGCCCTATCAAAACTTCAAGCAATTCCCCAATATGAGACGCGCCCATTACCCTAAACCCTTGTGGTGCTTTAATCTTGCTTTTATTTGCCTGAGGCAGTACACAGGCCGTAAAACCCTGCCTTGCGGCTTCCATTACGCGGCGTTCGGGCTGTGTAATTGCACGAAGTTCCCCTGCAAGGCCTACTTCGCCAAGCACCATTGTTTGCGGGTTAATGGCCTTGTTCTTGTAGCAGCTTGCTATCGCCGCAATTACACCCGCGTCAGCAGCGGGTTCGTCTATACGTAAGCCGCCGGCTACGTTTACATATGCGTCAAAATTTTGTAGCTTGAAACCGGCGCGTTTTTCTAACACAGCCATAAGCATAACAACACGGTTATAGTCCATGCCCGTGGCAGTACGACGCGGTGTGCCAAAGGACGTGTACGAAACCAAGGCTTGTACCTCGGTAAGTAGCGGGCGCGTGCCTTCGAGACTGCACACCACCACGGAGCCGGGTACATCTATTGGACGTCCGGCAAGCATATATGCAGATGGGTCGTCTATAGGGGAAAGCCCCTGCTCGCCCATCTCGAATACGCCAATTTCGTGGGTGGAACCAAAGCGGTTTTTGACAGCGCGAATAAGGCGGTACGCGTCTTTGTCATCCCCCTCGAAATACAAAACCGTGTCTACCATATGTTCCAGTACGCGCGGCCCTGCCAACGAACCTTCTTTTGTCACATGCCCTACAAGCATAACCGCCATGTTTTCTTGCTTAGCCAGGTATGCGAAAAAGGCCGCACATTCCCGTACCTGGGTTACGCTACCGGGCAAAGACGCGATATCGGATAACCGCATGGTTTGAATCGAGTCGATAAACAGCATCGCGGGCTTAACTTTTTGCACTGCGTCGCGGATTGCATAAAGGTCTGTCTCCGCCAGTAAATAGCAGCCTGGTGCGGTAACTTGCAGGCGGTCTGCCCGCATTTTAATTTGGGCGGCACTTTCTTCGCCCGATACATACAAAATAGGGAAATTCATGCTAGCCATACTGCGGCACATTTGCAGCAGAAGTGTAGACTTGCCAATGCCCGGGTCGCCCCCCAACAAAAGAAGGCTGCCAGCAACCACGCCGCCGCCAAGTACGCGGTCAAGTTCGGCAATGCCGGTTGGGTGGCGCAGGGTGCCGTCTGCGGAAGCAGAAACATCGTTTAGCAATTGCACTTTTGCCGCTTCCCCTGTGGGTATGATAAACGATGCGCCCTTTTTAGGCGTAGCACGCACTGTTTCTTCTTCAAATGTATTGTATTCGCCGCAGGATGGGCAGCGGCCAAGCCATTTTGCTTGTTCGTGGTCGCAAGATGTGCAGATGTAACGGGTTTTTGGTGCGGGCATGTTTTTGGCCTCCCAGTTTGATTATTTATTCGTCGCTATAAGCGGTCCATAAACTCTTTTTTTATACAGCCAGTATCCCAACGCCGCAGCCGGCAAAAAATAAGCGATTCCATAAACCGCTGCCAGTGCTAACCCGCCCAGCGAAAACACTCTGCTGTCGGAAAACAAACTCATAATTTCATATGCCGGGCTAAAAATAAGTAACACTATGCGTAAAGCACCGCCAAAACCAAAAACCTGGTGCTTAACAAACGCCATTATTGCAAAGAAAATTAACGCGCAAAGTGAAATTGCATTGTCGCCCCTGGAAGGGTTTGGCGTGAACAAAAACGCAACCACCACGCCCAAACTCCCTACGATAAAATGCAAAATAAAGCCGCCAAAATAATCCCACACACGCACCCCTCCGGGGATGAATTCCGTCCCCATTATCGCGGATACCAATTCAAAGATAGCGGGAACTATTGCGCCAACCACGCTAAAAATTGCTGTCATGGCAACTAAAAATGTAATTTTGCTTGTACCATACAAAAACCGGCTGTTTATTTGCAGTACCAGCAGATGTTCAGTTACCGCGTCAAAATCAGACAAGAATAAATACCCAAAGCCCACCATAATGAAAAAAAGAAACATTGTTGCGGACAAGTAGCCCTGCACGATATTCACGGGCGGTTGTTCGTACATTATATAAAGCGTGATTATCCACAGGAAAAACGGCGGGTATAAACGAACTTTTCTGGAGAATACAGCATAATGATGCCGGGCTAAGTCAAATGATTTTTTCATTGTTTAAACCTCTCAACTCAAAATTGTCCAGCAGCATTTTTCGTATAACGCCGTCGCTTTCGCAGGCTGTTGCATTAATTTCAATTTCTTGTCCATCTTTAGCAAATAGCAATTTATATGTGTCGCCGTTGGTAGATTTTTGCGTTTGTTCAATTGGGCACAACTTGCCGTCCACAATTTCATATACATATTCGGCAATGGCATTTACCATATAGTCTTCGTGGCAAGAGCACAGCACAGTAACGCCCTGCTTGCGCAAGCGGTTTATCATGTCTATAAAAACCTGTTGCGATGCCATATCCTGTCCAGAAATAGGCTCATCAAGAAGCAGAACATCCGGCGTTGTAATAAACGCTTGCACAACGGCCATTTTCTGGATTGTACCTTTTGAAAGATATCGAATAGGCGTTTCAATCATATCTTGCATGAAGAGCGCTTTAAACAATTGCGTACTGCATTCATGGACTTCGTCTTTTTGCAAGCCAGATACCGCACCTATTTGCATAATATAATCGCGTGCGGTTATATTCATGGCCGGGAAACGTTCCGGCACATATCCAAATTTTAATTTTCCATTATGGACGACACTACCTGTTTCAAAAGGCATAAGCCCTGCAATTATTTTTAGCAATGTGCTTTTGCCACTGCCGTTGCGTCCAATAAATCCAATGGAGTTGCCGCGGCTAATTTGTAAGTTTATATCGGATAGAACCACCCTGCGGCCAAATTTTTTTGTAAGGTTTGATATTGTGATAAGGTTTGTCATTGGATGTCTCCTGCTTTTTCTACTGCATTACTAAAATACTCTGGCCATGGCGCAGTAAATGTCATATCTTGCCCCGTAACGGGGTGTGAAAAAGCCAACTGCGCTGCATGAAGCACTTGCCCCTGCATGGCAAAAGACGGCGTTGCGCCGCCGTATGTGGCATCCCCCAGTACGGGATGTTTTACATGCGCCATATGAACGCGAATTTGGTGTGTGCGTCCTGTTTCTAAGCGTGCGGATACCAGCGTGTGTTTTGTGAAACGCCGCAACACTTCTACATATGTGACGGCAGTTTTCCCCGGCACAACCGCCATTTTTTGACGGTTAACCGGGTGCCGCCCAATTGGCGCGTCAATTCTAATTTTGTCACGCGTTATCACACCGCAGCAAATGGCGTTGTATACCCGCAGCATAGAGTAATCTGCCAACTGCGACGCAAGCCCTTGGTGTGCGGCATCGTTTTTTGCAACTACCATTAGCCCAGACGTGTCCTTGTCCAGGCGGTGTACAATTCCGGGGCGCAAAACCCCGCCTATGCCAGACAGCTTGCCCTGGCAGTGGTGCATTAGCGCGTTTACTAATGTTCCCTGCCAGTTGCCCGCCGCTGGGTGAACAACCAGCCCACGCGGCTTGTTTATCACCAATAGATGGTCGTCTTCATATATAATATCCAGCGGAATATCCTCCGCTGCGGTTTCACATGGAATAGGTGCGGGCAGTTGACATGAAATTATGTCGCCCGCGTTTACTTTATAGTTTTTGGATATCGGTTTTTCGTCGCTTAATGGGGCTCTGCCCCAAACCCCGCCGCTACAGCGGGAATGAATCCCGCTTTCGCTTCCTTCGGGAAGCGGCGCAGCCGCTTTTTTACATATGGTAATATGCCCGCCCGTCAGCAGTTTTTGTGCTGAACTGCGTGTTGGGATGCCTTCTGTGCCGGTTAAGAAAACGTCGATACGCTGGCCTTCACATTCCGGCTGTACTACATAAATCATATGTCAAACCCAACATCCCGTAGCCATTTCACAGACTCTTCTATGTTGCATTCTAATACGAATGGGATGCTTTCGCCCAATGTATATATAATTTTGTTAATCGCGCCGGGCAGGGGGATTGAGCCCTTCCCAAGCGGCAGATGCTGGTCGTGATTGCCGTGGTTATCATGAATATGAATATGGCCGATATGATTTTTTAATACGTCTATCCATCTGTTTAGCGAAACGTCGCGTCCGTTAAAATATGCATGCCCAATATCAAAACAACAGCATATTTGCGGGTTGCCTATTTCTTCAAAAATGCGCACAAGCACTTCTGGGTCTTCGTCTTCCACATTTTCTATAAATAGCGTCATGCCTGTCGGAATGCTTTCTGCCATGTCCCTCCAAAAATCTACGGAGTTTTTTACAAAAGTATCGATGGCTTCGGGAGAGTGGCCATTCAAAAATTTCCTGTAAGGGGAATGAAATACGACACGAGTTATGCCATGATAGGACGCAATTTGCATGGATTGTATAAAGCGTTTCTTTGTTACTTCGCGTATAAGCGGGTCGATGGATGTATAATAAGTATCGCAATACGCGCCATGCATAGAGATGCCGGATATCCCGCTCATATACTCTGCAATTGTTGAGTGATTAGAATCAAAGTCATCCGCAAATACAGGGTTAGCATATTGGAAAACTTCTAGCCCCAGACCATTTTCCTTTAAAAATCTCGCTTCGCTTTCAGAAAAAGCTGTGCCGTACAGAATCATTAGCGCGCCTCCTACGGGAATTCCTTAACCACAAACAGCATAACAAACATACCTAAAAAGCACCCGGCAACTACATATATGTCTGCAAGGTTGAATATAGGAAAGTTTATGAATAAAAACGCCAGCATATCCCGCACATAGCCAAAGCCTATGCGGTCAACAAGATTACCTACCCCCCCGGTAAAAATAAGAATTACAGGAATGCGAATAAACCAAAGCCGCTTTTGTATTTGCTTTTTTGACAGATAGTAATAGACCCACAAAAGCCCGCCCATTATTATAAATTTAAAAATAGTTAGTACCCAGCGCCCCCATGCTGTATTTGCAAAAAGGCCAAATGCCGCGCCAGTGTTGCGGGTGTATGTTAACCCCAAGAAGCCTGGGATTATATCACGGCCGGGTTGCCACTGTAAGTTGGCGGCGGCCCATGATTTTAACCACAAATCCAGGGCAAGTAGGATTGCTACGGTAATAGCGAAAATTGCCCATTGTTTGGTTTTATTCATCTGCGAAAGAAATCCCCACTGCTTTTGCAACTTTTACAAGCTCGCCGTTCGGGTCAACCACTTTGGCACCGCCGCGGCTGGTTTCGCCCATTTCACCGTCGCCAAGTACGACGTTTAGCGGTACATAAGTCATTTCGCCGTTTTGCAATGCTACCATGTTGCCAAATTTGCCGTCACGTACAAGCTCAGCGGCTTTTACGCCATAGCGGGCAGAAAGCAGCCTGTCCGCAGGGGAAGTATCCCCGCCGCGCTGGATATGGCCAAGTACGCAGTGTCGCACTTCGTTGTCTACAAGTGATTCCAATTTGTTTGCGATATATGCAGCAACGCCGCCGTGACGAATAGAGTCTGCGCTGTCCTCAACAATTTTGCCTACTATAGCTTGTCCGCCTTTTTCTATCGCGCCTTCGGTTACGGCAACAATGGTAAATGGGTCACCTGCAGCAGCGCGTGCTTTAACTTTATTGGCAACAGCATCCATGGAATATGGAATTTCAGGTATAAGAATAACATCGGCACTGCCGGCGATACCAGCGTGCAAGCAAATCCAACCTGCGCTGCGGCCCATGACTTCAACTACAATTACACGATGGTGGCTTTCCGCTGTTGTGTGTAAGCGGCCTAAATTTTCTGTAACAATGTTAACGGCTGTATCAAACCCGTAGGTTGTGTCGGTAGATGTAAGGTCGTTGTCAATGGTTTTTGGTACGCCAACAACATTTATGCCTTTGCGGCCAAAGTCTCTTGCGCTGGTTAATGTGCCGTCGCCGCCAAGTACAACAAGGGCGTACACGCCTTCTTTTTTCATATTTTCTATTGCTACATCGGAAACGTCTTTTTTAACTTTTGCGCCATTTTCTTCAATTGTGTAATTAAACAAATTGTCTTTGTTTGAATTGTACAATATCGAGCCGCCCCGATGAAGTATGCCGGATGTCGTTTCTTGAGTCAGCGGCACAAAGTCGTTGTTGTATAAACCTTTGTAGCCAAATTTGTACCCTATAAGCTCGCAGTCCATCATGCTGTGGCATGCGCGGACAAGAGAGTGGATTACTGCATTTAAACCGGGTGCATCCCCGCCGCCTGTAAGTACGGCAATTTTCTTTTTACTCATTTGCAGATTCGTTCCTTCCAAAATATAAATTGTAATTTTTTGAATGTTATTTATACGTTAGCATTGTACACTAAACCTATCTGTGAAATCAAATCTTATTTTGCATTTGTTTTGCAAAATTAAATTTTCCTTGACATTTTCTGTGTTTTGCTCTAAAGTAACTACGAATCTCTACCCCGATTGAGATTTAAATGCTTCAAATTAAATTTCAAATTTAAATTTTCAAAATTATTGGAGGTTCGACATGCGCACCACCCACATTACAAAGCCCCATGAAGTAGAGCGCAAGTGGTTTGTTGTAGACGCCGCAGATCAAAATTTGGGCCGCTTATCGTCTCAAGTAGCGTATATTTTGCGTGGCAAGCATAAACCCACATTTAGCCCGTCTGTAGATGCCGGCGATTATGTCATCATCGTTAATGCAGACAAGATAAAAGTTACGGGCCGCAAACTAGACCAGAAAGTATATACGCGTTATTCTGGCTACATTGGCAACAAAAAAGAAATAACAATGCGCGATATGCAAAATAAAAAACCCGAATACATTCTTACCCATGCGGTAAAAGGCATGCTACCCAAAAACAATTTGGGTCGCCAAATGTATGCTAAATTGCATGTTTATGCAGGGCCGGATCACAAACATCAGGCTCAAAAGCCCGAGGTTTTAGAACTTACAAATAAATAAGGAGGCGCAAGCTTATGGCATCAGTTTCATATTACGGCACTGGTAGAAGAAAAAGCGCGGTTGCTCGCGTCTACCTAATGCCAGGCAAAGGCAATATTGTTATTAATAAACGCGGTATAGACGATTATTTTGGGCTTGAAACCCTCAAGCTTATTGTGCGCCAACCGCTGGAACTTACCAGCACCCTTGGTAAATTTGACGTGCGCGTTAGCGTTTTTGGCGGCGGTTATACCGGCCAAGCAGGTGCGATACGCCACGGCATATCCCGTGCGCTGCTTATTGCAGACGGTGACTTCCGTCAGCCACTAAAGCGCGCAGGTTTCCTAACCCGTGATCCACGTATGAAAGAGCGTAAAAAATACGGTCTTAAAGGTGCAAGACGTGCGCCTCAGTTCTCTAAGCGTTAATAGTAATAAATCATATTTCTCCACAAGCCCCCAGTGTATACCCGCTGGGGGTTTTGTGGAAGTGGGTGCATTTTCCAAAATCAACCTTTTTTTGGAGGTGGTGAGTAGGCGTCCAGATGGGTATCATGAACTTGTGATGGTAATGCAAAGGCTGCAGTTATGCGACAAATTGCATTTTTGCAAGGGCGGCGGTGAGGGTTCGCAAGTTAAGCTTGAAATTACAGGTTGTACAAATTTATCTACTGGCGACAACAATCTTATAGTAAAAGCCGCAAAACTCATAATGAAAGAATATAACATAACCCAACCCGTGCAAATTAAACTGGATAAGCAAATACCAATAGGGGCAGGACTTGGCGGTGGCAGCAGCGATTGTGCCGCAACCCTAATTGGACTGGCTAAGATTTTTGAGCTGGACATTACCATTACACAACTTATGGAAATGGGTAAATTACTGGGGGCAGATGTTCCATTTTGCATTTTTGCAAATTTACAGGAGAGCAGCGGTACTGCAATTGCAAAAGGCATTGGTGAAGTGCTTACGCCGCTAGAACCGCATCCGGGCTGTTGTGTCGTGCTAGCCTGCCCGGGGGTACATGTTTCCACAAAAGAAATTTTTAATAGAATTACAAACTTATCGAATATATGTCAGGTAGATGATTTTATTGCCGCATACAACACTGGTGATACTCTTGCAATAACAAAAAAATTATATAACCGATTCACCAAAATTACATCGGGATTACATCCCCAAATTACTGAACTAATAGCAGATTTACAAAATGAAGGTGCGTATGGCGCAAGTATGACCGGTACAGGCGCAACGGTTTTTGCATACTTTACAAACGAAAATGAGGCCCGTGTGGCTTGTGATATATTACAAAAACAGCATGAAACAGTAAAATTTTTTATAACAAAAGTTATCTGAACAAGCGCGTCGCCGCGCTTCCCGAAGGAAGCGGAAGCGAGATTCACTCTCGCTGTAGCGGCGGGGTTTGGGGCAGCGCCCCATTTAATAGAAAGGATTATTATTATGAAAATTCGTAAATATGTATCAGTAACAATCGTGGCTTTGCTAATTTCCTTTATCACAGCCATGTCAGCAATGGCCGCACCGGCCCAAACATTTCAGGATGTTCCTGCAGACCATGCCGCAGCAGCGGCCATTGCATGGGTATCCAGCCCTGCCAACGGCGCATTCATGGTTGGCGACATGAGCAACAACTTTAACCCCGGCCGTAATGTAAACGTCTTCGAGGCGGCACAAATTTTTGCAAGGGCAGCGGGCTTCCGCCATATAAGCCCTGCAGTCTCAGAACAAGAAGCGGCAATGTTAGCCCGTTCGTTTGAAACATGGCGTCCGTTTTTAGATAACATGGCGCAGCAATTTTCTAGCTGGAATCGTGCAATGGACAGGGAAATTGCGTTCCTTTTGTATCACAGTGTTTTGGAAGCGGCAGATGTTTCTGGCTTTATGACTATGTCTGGGCAAACTCAGTCCGTGACCCTAATGACTTACGAGCAAGCTATCGCCTGGGTAGTCCGTCATTCGGGCAATCGAGCACAGGCGCATGCAATAACTTTGCCAGCAGCCAACCCGTTTAATGACGATGCAAACATTAGCGCGCAGTTCCGCAGATATGTTTACTTTGCCAGAAACAGTGGTTTTATAGTGGCAGGAGGATATGTACGCCCACAGTCAAGCGTTACCCGTGCAGAATTGGCAACACTTTTCTTTAATGCACTTACAGACAGTGATGATAACCATACGCAAACTTTGTCACCGGGCCAAACTATTACTACAATTACTGGCCTGATAGAAGTAATACCAACAGATACTCACATAAACATCCGCAATATTGCAGGCCTGCACAGTGTACGTGTGCAAAGCGATGCAGTAATTTTGATAGAAAATGTACGTCTGTCATTTTCGTATTTACAAGTGGGTATGCATGTTACTGCACTAATGAACCCTGAGCGTGAAATAATTAGTTTGATTGCACGCCCCGGCACCCCTATGGACCATTCCTTAAGCGGCCAGGATGGCAGCCAAAATCTTCCGCCAAATTTGATGCTTCACAATGACGAAGGCATTGTAACCGCGGTATCCCAAACGGCGCGCACCGTAACAATTCGCATACAGCGTGTGCGCATAGACGGCCAAGTTGTAAATGAAGAACGCACATTTAACTTTGCCCAAAATGCAAACATTGTCCGCCGTGGTCATGTTGCAAATCTTGCATCCGTACAAGTTGGTGATATGGCGTTTTTCCGTTTTGGTGGGGATACATTATATGAATTGATTTTGGTAGAACGTGACCGTTCTTTTACCGGGACTCTAATCGAATCGCGCCCTGCAGATTCGATTGCAACATTCCCAACGCTTACAATTCAATTGACAGATGACCGCGTGTATGTGCTGCGCGTAACAGCAGCTACAACAGTTACACGCAACAATGTGCAAAATTTAAACTGGAATGATATACGTATAGGCGACACCGTTACAGTTAATGCTGAATATGATCGTCTTGTTAGTGTATCAGCCATTGGTACATTATCAACTGTAACCGGTACGCTTACAGAAATGTCTATTCGCGAGCGCAACTCTCAATTAACAGTAGTTTTGGATAATGGCAATACCGTCAGCTATGTTGTAATGCCGGGTGTGTTTGACGTTTACTCGTTGCGCATAGGCCAAAGTCTTCGCATACTGCTTGATAGCCGCGAAGTAACAGATATCCAGCTTGTAGGTGCCAACTTAGCACAGGCGACATCTTTAATTGGATATATTCAGGCATTTAACGCAGACGGTACAATTACTGTGGTAGAGGGACAAGGCACGGCACGCCGCACAATTACTCTAACACTAAACAATAACACCGTTATTTCCCGCGCGGGTGTAGTGGTTAACCGCAATCAACTGCGCGTAAACATGAATATACATGTAGTGCTTACTTCGCCTCAGTCAAATATTGCACAATCCATAACAATATTGCCATAGATAAAGCGACTGTAGGAAGGTGGTGGCAGTATGTCAAGGGAGAAATCAAAAAATACCAGGCGTCCGCCGTCTTTGTCGGCGCTAGCACCGCCGCGTACAAAACCGCAAACCCCTGATAGTAACAGGCGTAGGCTTGCCCCTTTGCCTGAGCTTGCCCCCCCCAATTCCGACCCTTTTGCACCCAAAAATCAAATAGACGCTGCTTTTCGTCAGGCACAGCAGCGCAAAGGCCAGCGTCCTACTTCCACAAAAGCGCCAGTAGCTGCACCGCCGTATAGCAATAACATGCGCCGCATGCCAGTATCCAAGTCTGGCAAAGCTGTGCCGCGTAGCCGCCGCAAGGTAAATTATCGCTTAAATCCTGCATTTACACGCGCGTTAAGCATTTTTGCATTAATCGTTGTAGTTGGTGTAGTTTTATTTATAGGGGGGCGGCATATCTTTGCATATAACGCTATGGCAGTTTTGCTAAGCGGCAGCCACATTGGTTATATACCAATTAATAGAGAACTTACTTCTGCCAGCTTTCATGACGATGTTGTCGCTTATATAGAAGAAAGAGGCCCCAGCGGCAGAATGGAGATAGTTCCGCTTGAAATGGTAGAGATATCACTTGTGGGGCGAGTTCAAAACAGGAATATGCAGGACATATCTGCGATAAAAAGTGACATTGCGCGCCGTATGAATTATGATATTGTGGCGCGGGAAATTTACATCCAGGGTATCCCGCGGGCCACTGTGCGAAGCCAGGCATGTGTCGACCGTATGCGGGAAGACGTAACGAGCCAGCACCGTAATGCCAATACTGTAAATGCGCAACTACTTATAGAATGGCAAACACAAAATATTACGGTACCACGTGACTATTACGGATTTCAATCTGCACAAGACGCGCTTGAATCTTTAGACCATCGTGTAGATCATGATATAATGTATACTGTCCAGTTCGGGGACAATAAATATTCAATCGCAGAACGCTTTGGTATAAGGGTCGATTTTTTGGCTCAGGTTAATGACAGGCTGGTTAGTGATGTACTGCGCCCCGAGGATACTTTGATAATTCGTAGAAGTATGCAGCTTCTTACTGTTGTGTATACAGATGAGTTTACAGAATATATAGACATACCGGCACCGGTAGAAGAAGTCGAAAATAGCACAATGACAGAGCATACCAGAATATCATCCCAAGAAGGCCGAGACGGACGAAAGCGACTGACTAAACGAGTAATTCGTCATAATGACGTAGAAATAAGTTCTGAAGAGTTAGAGGCCGTTGTGGTGGTGGAACCAATTGCGCATATACTGCAAGTAGGAACACGCCCCGCGGTAATAGAACGGCGATAAACAAGCGCGTGTCGCGCTTCCCGAAGGAAGCGGAAGATGGAGGGAGCTGTAAATATGGCAGCAAAAATTTTAATTGTGGACGACGAAACAAGAATTGTAGATATCTTAAACTATAATCTACGTAAGGAAGGCTATGAGACAATAAGCGCGTTTAATGGGGAGATGGGGCTTAGCCTTGCCCTTGCAGAAAATCCTGATTTGGTGTTATTGGATATCATGATGCCGGGCTTAGATGGCTACGAAGTATGCAAACGCTTGCGTAAAGTATCGCAAGTGCCAATTATAATGCTTACCGCAAAGGCAGAAGAGGCCGACAAGGTAATGAGCTTCGAGCTGGGTGCAGATGACTATATTACAAAACCGTTTGGCATACGCGAGATGCTTGCCCGCGTAATGGCAAACCTTAGGCGTGTGCACATGCCACAGGCCAGCGCACCAGGTTCCAAACATTTAAAATTTGGCGAACTAACCATAGATTTAGATTTATACGAAATTAAACGTGGCGACACGATTATAGACCTTACCCGTCGTGAATTTGAAGTGGTAAAATTTCTTGCTACGCAAAATAATCAAGTGTTTACTCGCGAAACCCTTTTGGAGAAAGTATGGGGCTATGAATATTTTGGTGATGTCCGCACGGTAGATGTTACAATACGCCGCTTGCGCACTAAGCTGGAAGTAGTCCCAGATGTACCAACTTATGTTTTGACCAAGCGCGGCGTAGGTTACCATTTTACACAGGAATTTGGCGATGGGTTTAGTCAATAATGAACAGCATTAAGGCCAGATTAATTGTAATTTATGCCGCCGTTATTTTAATTGTAATGGTGGTAAGCGGCAGTGTAATGTTGTATAATATTCGCGACATGGAACATGCGCGCAATGAACGCCAGCTTCGCCAAAGAGCCAATTTGATAGATGCGATGATAGTTCAGGTGCAGGAGCCGGCTCAGTTTGCCACTGCTGATGAATGGGCTGGTTTTAGCCAAGATGAATATGATATATATGATATTCAAGGCATGATACTATCGGATATTGGACACCCCATAGCACCTGCAGCATTTGCAGGTGTACCTGGTGTTGCCGGAGGAGCTCGCTTTAATGACCGTGCTGTGACGCATGCCGTTGCTGGGGAAGAAAGCTTTGTTGCCGGACGCCCGGGGCCGGACATAGACGGGCGTAACAGGCAGTGGTTCAGCTTTGCTATGCCTGTAGACCGTGACGGCGAAAAATTTATTGTGCTGACACGCGTCCCCACCGACTTTACAAACGAGATGATTTCCCAGGTCGTATTTGATTTGATTAGAATGGTTCTTGTATCTCTTGCGCTAACTTTGGTGCTATGGTTTTTCCTTGGTAATACACTAACCGCACCTATTATAAGCCTTACACGCCACGCCAAGGCAATTGCCTCTGGCGATTTTTCGCGTAAAATTGAAGTTAAAAGCAAGGACGAAATTGGACAGCTTGCATATGACTTTAATCATATGGCGCAGGAGCTTAACCGCTCGTTGCTTAGTATGGCAAGCGAGCGTAATAAGCGCGAAGCCATTTTGCAAAATACATCACATGGGGTACTTGCGTATGACGCAAGCGGTGCGTTGATACACGCAAATAATGCTAGTATTGAGCTTTTAGCTGGTGTAGATCTTCAACAGTTAAATGTACACGACATTTTGGTCTTCTTAGGTATAGATGTCAGCAATATTACTGACTTAAAACCCGACGAAATACGCGAGGCCACATACCAAGATCAGGATTTCTTTATTTTGGCCTGTGTAACATCGTACACCAGCCAGTCTGGCACATTGGACGGCTTTGTTATTGTGCTTCAAGACGTATCGCGCCAAATGAAATTGGATAATATGCGTAAGGAATTTGTAGCCAATGTATCGCACGAATTGCGCACGCCGTTAACTTCCATTCGCACATATGCGGAAACATTGATAGATGGTGCGATGGAGGATCTCGAAACCGCAAAAAGTTTCTTACAAGTAATAGAAGAAGAAGCCAGTCGCATGACGTTGCTGGTGTCAGACTTGCTAGAACTTTCCCGCATAGACAGCAAGCAGGCTGCGCTGGAAATGGACGTTGTAGACCTTGTCGCGCTTCTTAGGCTAACTGTACGTCAAAGTCAGTTTTTAGCAAGCACAAAACATCAAACAATAGAACTGCAAGCATGGAATACGCCATGCTTTATAGAGGCGAATACATCGCGTATAAACCAGGTTATATCAAATATAATATCTAATGCTGTAAAATACAGTCCCGAAAATACAGTCATAAAAGTGTATATGGAAGCTACGGAAAAATATTATCGCATTTTTATTACCGATCAAGGCATGGGTATTCCCCAGGAAAGTATCCCTAGGATTTTTGAGCGTTTCTACAGAGTAGATAAGGCCCGTGCCCGGGCAATGGGGGGCACAGGTCTGGGTCTTGCAATTGTAAAAGAAATAATGGAGGAACACGGCGGGTCGGTTCATGCTACCAGCCAAACGGGGCAGGGGACCACAATGGTGCTTAGGTTTAATAAGTATCAGGTGTAAAAAGCGGCTACGTCGTTTCCCGAAGGAACAAAGGGCGGGGATTGGGGTACTACTCCTGCGAAGCAGGCGTGCGTAAGCACGGGCCACCCGGCCAGCAAGCGCAGCTTGCGAGAGGGCAGCGCCCCATTTAAAGGAGTTGTATTATGTTGGATAAAATCAAAAATCAATACATTCCTATAGCAAAGTCGCTCCTTATCATTGGATTGGCGGCATTATCGGTATTTCTTACAGCCAGGTTATGGCTTGTGCATATTCCAAACCACAATTTTGTGCCGTATGTGCGGGCGCGGTTTGCCTCAACCGTACCGGATGAAGCGTCTGATTTAGTGCGCCCGTTTCGCATTGTGCAAGGTAGCGGCGACGGGTATTTTTCTGTACTTTACCGCGGTATACACAACTCTGACCAGTGGCATTATGGCGAGCAGATTATAGCTGATGTGCTGCAAAACGGTAATTTTATTGGCAGGGTAGAAACGGACATGGCACTCATTGTTGATGCGCCGGTTATTATTTATCAATACGCATTTAATATGAGAGCCGCAGTTTTTGCCGAAGCGTTTGGGCCGCGCATGACCGCAGTCCTTATGGGCAGCGGCATATCGCACTTTAATGCGGTTGCAATTCACATATCCGAAGAAGGCGATAGCACACTAAATGTTTTCTTTATTGGCGACACACATACATGGGAATTTTCCCTGTTGAACAGTGTATTTGAGTTTTGCATCCCATCTGCGCGTGGCGATGTGCATCATCTTGTGTTTGAGGATGGCGGTTTTGTATCGCGGTTGACGCGTCACTTCCCGCATAACCCTGTTTCATTTACAAACCCTTATCGCGACCGCACAGGCCAGCTTAATCTATCCCATATCGGCGGGCAGATTTCGCATTTTTTTGCTAACCCGGCCACAATAAACCAGGGAGTAAGTGCTGGCGGAGTTTATACATTTAGTAATTTAAGTACCGTTGTGCGCTACTTGCCATGGGATGTTATCGAGTATACAAGTTTTCGTACAATTAGCCGTTTGTCGCCTACGAGTCTGGTAACGGATTTTTCTGCAGCTTTTGCATTTGTAAATAGTGACCCAAACATACGCAACGATTTTTTTCTTGCAGGATATGAAGATATCGGACACGAAAGAGTTTTTTGGTTTGGTTATACCATCGGAAACTTCCCTATTAGGCTGACGGAATACTGGTACACCGGCCCGGAATGTACTAATCCGCTTATCCACCCAATCGAAGTAACGGTGGACAACGGGCGCGTAATACGTTACCGTAAGATTGTTTACAATTTTACGCCGGATCCAGGCCATGTTTCTATGGCAAGCGTTGGGCATGGTGAACTAAGCTTTCCACTCGAAGGGCGGTCACGACTTAGAACACATATTGCCCTGCAAGCGGTGGAGTAAGGGAAGGGGCATTGCTTTATGGAATGGGAGCGCGCAAAAAACTATATCCTGATATTTTTTGTCCTGCTAAACATATGCTTGGGCTTTTTGTTGTTTATGGAAAACCGCCGCTATACCATGACCAGCGAGCAAGAGCGGCTGATTCGCACGGTGCTTAACCAAAATAATATTAGTATGTATATGTTCCCAAGGCAGCACTTGCCGCCAATGCGCCGGCTAAATGTAGGCGGTTTTTACTACAATACAGATGCTTTGCTTGAAATTTTGTTCCAAAACCCGCAAGAAGTGGAGCATGCGATTAGGGACGGCACAAAGGAATTTAATGATGATACGGCTTTTATGAGCATATCCAATGGCTTTATATTTTACCGTGCCAATGGTGGCTTTAAGCAAAATAGCTTAGAAAATTTTCTGGCTTATTCGCTTGAGCCAGGCGAAATAACGTTTGAAAAAGCGCGGGTTCTGACCGACGAATTTATTCGCGCCCATTTCCCGGACTTTAGGCAGGACGATCACTTCCAAGCGTCACGCGGTATACGAATAATATATCGGCAGGAATACCGCGGCCAACTTGTTCATTCCAATTTTATCGAATTTTTGATTACGCCTGTTGGCATTCTTGAAATCGAAATGCAATTTGGTGAAATTAGGGGCCATGCTGTTACGCCAGAAATGCTTTTTTCCCCGGATGAGGTGCTGCTTACATTTGTACAGCGTGTGCGCCAGTTTACTCTGGAAGAGCCAATGCATATAGACCGCATAGATCTGGTTTATTTCCAGGAATACTTTAGTGACCAGCCATATAACAATTACCATGCTGTGCCGTTTTATCGCATTTTTATACGGTATAATAACAGGCCGTTTTTAATAAATGCGGTTACGAATGTAATTATTGACTAGAAAAAAATTCAGTTGGTTGTATGTTGAGCCAACTGAATTTTATTATATATCTATTTTACAAATTCCGGCGTATGCCCTTCAACAATGTCTGGCCTATAATTGGGTGCGGCCCAGTGTGCGGCATTCATAATAATGCGTTGTATTTCTGGCATGAAATATATCGGATGTGATTCGTGCCCGGGCGAAAAGTAGAATACGCGCCCAAGCCCGCGTTTAAAGGTGCAGCCGCTGCGGAAAATGTTACCGCCTTCGTACCATGATACGAAAACAAGCTCGTCCGGTGTAGGTATATGGAATAGCTCGCCATACATTTCACTTTCGGGAATATTAAAATATTCCGGCACGCCTTTTGCAATTGGGTGGCCGGGTTCTATTGTCCATACACGCTCCAGTTCCCCGGCTTCGCGCCAGCGCAGACCCACGGTGTTGGTTCCCATTAGTTTATGGAATATTTTTGATGCATGTCCAGAATGCAAAACCAGCAAACCCATGCCCTCCAAAACTCTTTTGTGCACGCGTTCTACAATTTCGTCTTGTACATGTCCGTGGAAGCTGTGCCCCCACCAGGTCAAAACGTCGGTGTTGTTTAGCACTTCTTCTGTAAGTCCATGCTCTGGTTGAGGTAAAATGGCTGTGCGCACATTGCCAAATTCGCCAGATTGTTTAAAGAAATCGGCAATGGCATTGTGTATGCCGGCTGTGTATGGGCCAATGGCTTCTTCTCTTTCGTTCCATACGGTTACGTTCAATTTTGACATTTACATAAACCTCCTATTTAAGTAGGGGCTCTGCCCCTACGACCCCGCCACTACGGCGGAAATAAATCCCGCTTCCGTTTCCTCGCTACGCTGCGGGAAGCGACGGGGTCGCTTATATGTTTGCGATATAAAAAGTATATCATATATATTGGGCTGCGACTACGAAATTTGTTTGACGCAATGTATGCCTGGTGATATTCTTGTCCTAACGTTCATAAAGCTAGGAGTGATAGCATGAAAATAAGCACAAACCGCCCACGCCTTTTTGTAAGGCGCGATGATAACTGTCCCGGCAGCGGGCTGACTTTGGATGCTTTGCGTCAGCGGGCAAAACGTCCAGAATATGCGCAATATGCTAACCTTGCCGTAAATGTACGCGACGAGGAGCCTGATTTGTTTGACCACAAAACGGACATGGCCTTTACGCAACGATATTTTAAAGATGATAACCCTGCAAACCTGGCAATGCGCTATTTATTGCATGGTGACGTTAAGGATGCGTTGCATGTCGGCAACATTCTGGCGGCAACAAATTTGTATGCCAATGCACATACCGCGTCTGCCGCTGCGGCCTGCTATGCCGCCACTTGCTTCGATTGGGTGTGCGATGTTTTACCAGCGGGGCAACGTGCGGAAATTGTGGATATACTTATCCGCATGGGCGAAATACATGAGGAAATTCTCGACCGCCCGGTCATACTCCACAACTATGGATATTATTCTGTTATGGCCCTGTCTTCCATTGCAATAGCCCTATATGGCGAACCGGGCGAAGCAGGGGAAAAAGCCGCGCACTGGATTAAAGGCGTGCATCAACAATTTACCGGCGAGGGTATGATTTTTGAAACCTTACGCAACAAAGGCGGCACATGGGGCGAAGGCAACCACTACAGTCAATACTGTGTGTATTACTCATTGCTTATGGCGCTTAAGGCATTTGATACCGCCAGCGATGCACAGTATTTTGACTGTATCCGCAACGAGTTTGGCGATTTTCTGCCAATGATTATGCGGTTTACCATAATCAACTTCCGCCCAGACTTTACAATGGAACGCTTGGGCGATGGCGGCTGGACAAGATACCATATCTATCGCACCTACTTCCTGTCTGTTTACGAACTGTTGGCACTTCATCTTGAGCCTGATGACAGCGCGGTTCTGCGTTCGTTTTTGGATGATTTGCGGGTTGCGCATGGCGTAAATCTTTCGTGCCGCGCTACAGACTGGCAGATGCTTTGTTTTTACGATGCAGACTTGCCCACAACCCCAAGCTACAAAGCTTTGCCAACCACCATGCGAAGCGCACCCGGGGGCGCGCAGCAAGTAGTAATGCGCACCGGCTGGGGCATGGATGATACGCAAATATCCCTTGTGGCAGGGGAGCACTATACCAACCACCAGCACTTTGACAAGGGACATTTGTTAATTTATAAATCTGGCTCGCTAACCGTTGACGGTGGCGGGTATGGCGGTATGTACACTACAGACCACTGGGTCAATTATGCAACCCGCTCCCTTGCGCACAATACAATTTTGATTCACGACCCGGAAGAAAAACCCTTTGTAAATGTGGCGGGCCATTTGGTTATTCCCGATGGTGGCCAGCGGGTGATACAGCATGCCACCGGTATTGATGAGCTATGGCCTGCTTATGAAAATACACGTATGAGGCTGGGGTTATCCACCGCTTCTGTGGCCGCTCTTGATACAGGTCACGCCCTGAGAGGCGGGTACGTCTGGCGATATGTGCAGATTAATTTGACAAAGGCATACGGCCCCAAAGCAAAAGACGTCCGCAGAAGTTTGCTTTTCTTAGATGAAGCCGATTTAATTCTGCTTCTTGATAGCATAGCCACCACCGAGCCAATGAAGTCTGAAATTCTATTCCATTTTGAAGAACGCCCGGAAATACACGATGAAAGCGGTTGGCAAACCGTGCCGGATGGTGTCATTCTGGCAGAAAACTGTTCCGCCATTCGTGTGCATCGTACAGGGCAGGCTCCCCTCAACGGCAGAAACGAAGAATATAAAGGCGAAATGACAATCCACCCGTTGCTGCCGCTGGATGCGGCGGTATACTCTGTTGGTGGCCCGGGTTATGAGTGTTACAATCGCCACACCTGCCAAAATTTTGAGGCAGACCCCGAATTTGAAGAATCGATGCGACACCCGGTAAGGGAATCCGGTAGTTTTCGCATAGATATTGGCCAGCCCATCCCTGTCACCCGCTCTCGCATACTAACAGCGTTAGTTTTAGGTGCATCTGAGTGCTTGGTCAAATGTGTCCAATCGCTGTACGGCCGTATGGATGGCGCACATTATCAACGGGGCAACAAAGACTACATCGCAATGATGCCGGGCCAAAACAGTGACATGGGCGTAGATGTGCTTTCCCCAATAGACTACAGCGTAAATACTTTACAGCCAGCCCTACATGTGCTTTGCGGCCTGCCGTTTAGCACCCCGTTCCGTATTGGCATAAATGGCAAAACCGTCATGACTGTCACTTCTTCACCGCATGGGGTGTTGCAGTTTAATGATGCAGAAGCCGGTGAAAGGCGTATTGTGGTTACGCCGTGCTCGTAATAGATAGGTAAAGCCACAAAATAAAAAAGGAGCGGTAAACCGCTCCAGCTTACATAATCTCCGCCAGCAACTCGCCAAGTTGCCGCACTTTCCACGCGCCGCCGTCATCCGGTTTTGGGTCGTCTTTAAACCCGCGCACTGTAATATATGGTGCGTCACCCATGGTAAACAGTAACCGCGTTGGGTTCTTTACTATCAGCGCGGTTAGCTTATCCACGTCGACCGGCGCGTTTTGACGGAACGTTATTACCGTGTTCAACCCTTTTTGTGATATGGCAGTTATGCCAAGCTTGCGGGCATTGGCTTTTAGCAGTGCTATGTCCAGCAAATTTATAACCGGGGATGGCAAATTGCCAAAGCGGTCTTCTATTTCCTCTTGTACATCGTGATAATCTTGCTGGTTGGTTATCAGTGATATTTTTTTGTATATATCAAGCTTTTGTTGCTCGTCCTGTATCAGACGCGTTGGGATATGCGCGTCTATGCTTATGTCAATGCTTATTTCGCTATGGCGTTCCATTGGCTCGCCCTTCATTTCGTTTACGGCTTCCGCAAGCAGTTTGCAGTACATATCATAGCCTACCAAGTCCATCTGGCCATGCTGCTCGGCACCAAGCAAGTTGCCAGCACCACGAATTTCCAAGTCGCGCATTGCAATTTTAAAGCCTGCGCCAAACTCTGTGAATTCGCGTATGGTTTGCAGGCGTTTTTCGGCCTCTTCGCGCAGGACTTTATCACGGCGGTACATAAGGTATGCGTACGCTAGGCGGCTGCTGCGGCCCACGCGCCCGCGCAGCTGGTATAGCTGGCTAAGGCCCATGAAGTCTGCGTTTTGGATAATCATTGTGTTGGCGTTGGGGATGTCTAGGCCAGTTTCGATAATAGTGGTACACACCAGCACGTCTATGTCCCCCATAACGAAGTCGTGCATGATGTTTTCCAGTTCTGTTTCGCTCATTTGCCCGTGGGCGAAAGAGACACGCGCATTGGGAACAAGCTGCTGTACACGCAGACATTCTTCCGCAATATTGCGCACGCGGTTATGCAAATAATACACCTGACCGCCACGGGCAAGTTCGCGATTTATAGCGTCACGCACAAACTCCTGGTTGTATTCCATTACATATGTCTGCACGGGTTGGCGGGCCTCGGGTGGTTCGTCCAAAATGCTCATGTCACGGATACCGGTAAGGCTAAAATGCAGCGTACGTGGGATTGGCGTTGCGGTAAGTGTCAGCACGTCCACGTTATTGCGCATTTCCTTTAGTTTTTCTTTGTGGCCTACGCCAAAACGCTGTTCTTCGTCTACGATAACAAGACCCAAATCCTTGAAATTTATGTCCTTCGATAAGAGCCTATGCGTACCTATTACGATATCCACCGCGCCTTTTTCCATGTTTTTTAGGGTCGCGGTCTGTTCTTTTTTGGATTGGAAACGGGAAAGGCGATCCACGTTTACGGGGTAGGCCTTTAGACGCGAGGCAAATGTAGCATAGTGCTGCTGCGCCAGAATAGTTGTAGGCACCAGATACGCGACCTGCTTGCCGTCCTGCACGGCCTTAAACGCCGCGCGTATCGCAATTTCTGTCTTGCCGTAGCCTACGTCACCGCAAATTAACCTGTCCATCACGCGGCGGGACTCCATGTCGCGCTTTACATCTTCTATGGCAGAAAGTTGGTCGTCCGTTTCGGTATATGGGAAGTTGGCCTCGAATTCTTGCTGCCAAACGGTATCCTGGCCAAATACATGAGCTGTTGCCGCCTGGCGTTTTGCATATAGGGCAATCAAGTCCTGTGCCAAAATTTCCACAGCTTTGCGCGCGCGGGCCTTTGCCTTTGCCCAGTCTGCGCCGCCCAGTTTTGACAGCCGCGCTTCGGTTTCACCGCCGATGTATTTTTGTATTAATTCCATTTGCGCAGTTTGCACATATATATGCCCACCGTCTTTGTATTCCAGCTTTAGATAATCGCGAACCAGTCCATCGGTCGTGACTTGCTCTATGCCGCGGAAAATGCCTATGCCGTGGTTGTCGTGCACGATGTAATCGCCCACGCGCAGGTCCGCAAAGTGAGTGATTTTTTCTACATTTTTGTCACGTTTTCGTCTGCGCTTTTTTGACTTTTCGGTAGCAAAAAGTTCCTTGTCGGTGATTACGGCAAGTTTTATGTCTGGGTATTCGAACCCGGCGGAAAGGGTACCGCGTGTTATGGTTATCAAGTTTTGTACGAGTTTTGCATCTGTCAGATTTTCTGCCGACCGTGCAAGAATGTCCAGGTCGTTTATGTTTTGAGTTAATAGTTCTACATGGCGGCGCGAGCCTGCAAGTATGGCGACAAGATAGCCTTCGCGCAGATAGCGGGCAATGTCGTGTTTTAGTTCGTCGGGTTTGTGGCGCAGCGGGGTGCACGTACGGGCTTGAATACAAATTTCAGTCGCATTTTCAAACTCTTTTAGCTGCCCAGACATGGACGAAAACAGTACCCTGTGAAATTTTTGCGAGCGGTGCAACACTTGCTGCCAAGGCATCATCACATTTACCTGCTGTGGAAGCAGCCGCCCAGATTCTAAACGGTGGCTTATGCTTTCGCCAAGCTCGGCCTGCACTGTTTCCATGTGCACGGCAATAGGGTTTGGCTCGTCAAAGAAAATGATTGTGTCACTTGGTAAATAGTCCAGCAAATTTGCTTCCTCTTCGTAGAAAAATGGCAAGAATGCGTCTGCCTGAGTGTGGGAACCTTCGCGCCAATTTTCCAACGCAAAGTCGATTGTGTCTTGCAGAGTTACGGCCTCTTTTGGCAGACCGCGCTCGCGAAGGGCGTCGCACTGCGCTTCTGTAGCGGCGCGCACTTTTAATATTGCATCGTTTAAGCGAGTTTTGCCAAATACTAATTCGCGCATTGGGTAAATTTCGAACGCGCCGGCATTTTCTACCGACCGCTGGGAAAGCGCATCTATTACGCGGATGGAGTCTATTTCATCGCCGAAGAATTCTATGCGCAGGGCCTGGCCTTCAAGCAATGGGGCGCTGCCCCAAACCCCGCCGTTCCGCTGGGGGTCAACCCCAGCTACACTTCCTTCGGGGGGCGTCGGAGCCGCCCATTTCATGTTTGGCAATTCGTAATGCCCAACTGCCGCGTACACATCCAAAATCCCGCCGCGCAGCGCAAACTGACCAGGCCCTTCGGCCAGGCTGCTTCGCTCGTATCCCATTTGCACCAGTTTGCGCATGGCTGTATCCGGTTCGCAGATATCGCCCACGGCCAGTCCCATGCGGTAGGTATGGAATATTTCCGGCGGTGTCATTCTGTCAAGCAATGCTTCAGCAGAAAGTATGACAATCGACGCGACACCACTGTGTAATTTATCAATAACACGCAGTCTTTGCCGCGTGATATCAACGCTCTTTACATCCGCCGCGTAAAAAATCATGTCCCGCGACGGGTACAAGTGGCAATTTTCCCGGAAAAAGTAGTACATATTCTCGTAAATTTCTTTGGCTTTAAGTTCTGATGGCGCGATAATAAGAGCGGGCTTACGACGCGTAGCCAAAATCCCTGCCGCCATATGCCATTTTTGCGCGGTAATAGCGCCGCTTGCCCAGAGTGTTGCGGGTACGGCCTCCTGAAACGCAGTGCACATTTTATTAAAACCATCGTGGTTTTGCAGTGGTGCCAATAGTGCGTGATTATTTATCATTGCCCCTTGTTCCTCCGGGAAGCGGCACAGCCGCTTTTTTATCTGCTATCAGTATATCATTCCGCAATGCCACTATCAATATGAGATTATGTTGCGGATATCCATACAAAAGGTTACAATAACATAAGCAAATTTGAAAGGGTGGTAGTATATGAAAGTAATCTTACTTGCAGACGTAAAAGGCACTGGTAAAAAGGGACAAACAATTGAAGCATCCGACGGCCATGCCCGTAACTTTTTGATACCGCGCAAGCTGGCGGTAGAGGCAACAAAAGCCAATGTGGCCCAGTTAGAAGGCCAGCAAAAAAAAGTAGCCAGCCAATTGCAAAAAGATATTGAAGAAGCGCAGGCAATAGCCGCCAAAGTTAAAGAGACAGACATAAAAGTATCTGTAAAGGCGGGCAGTGCCGGCAAGATATTTGGCTCTATTGGTAATAAAGAAATTGCCGAGGCTTTGGTGCGGTATGGCATTACGGTAGATAAGAAAAAAATTGTTGTTGCTGCCATAAAAACTACGGGGGAACACACTGCAAATCTAAAACTTCACCCCCAGGTAAGCGCGACTCTTAAATTTGAGGTCGTGGCAGAGTAATGAACGAACAGTACGAAGCTATACAAACCCCAATCGCAGTACCACGTATTCCCCCCAACGACCAAGAGGCGGAAACCGCGGTACTTGCAAGCATGCTCTTTGACCGCGAAGCAATTGCCGCCGCCTGCGAAATTGTGCATGGCGACGACTTTTACCGTCCGGATAATCAAATAATTTTTGAAACAATGGTGGAACTGTTTAATCGCAGTATTCCCGTAGACATTGTTACCTTAAGCGACAAACTTGCGGAAAAAGGGATGCTGGAGCAAATTGGCGGCCGCGACAAGGTAAACGATTTGGCGGCGGCGCATTACAGCTCTGCAAACATAAGACGCCATGCAGAAATTGTGGCGGAAAAGTCCATATTGCGCCAGCTTATCAAGTCCGCCAATTTTATTGTAAACGCGGGATATGAGGCGCGGGAAGAAGTTGCTGCAATACTTGAACGGGCGGAAAAAAGCGTTTTTGACATATCCCAGCGCAGCAATGTCAGCGACTTTGCGCATATAAGCGACGTTATTGTTGCCGCCAACCTAAAATTGGAGGAGTTGTTCGAGAATCAGGGTGCTGTAACCGGTGTGGAAACAGGTTTTACGCATTTTGACAGGCTAACCGCGGGCTTGAAACCGTCAGAACTTATTGTGTTTGGCGCGCGCCCGGCTATGGGTAAAACGGTGTTTTTGCTAAATGTCGCCTGCAATGCCGCAATGAGAAAAGGCATACCCACCGCTTTTTTTAGCTTGGAAATGTCAAAAGAGCAGCTTGGCAATCGTCTGCTTAGCGCAGAAACCGGCGTAGATGCCCAGCGTATGCGCGTAGGTAATTTGCAGGACGACGACTGGAACCGCATTGCGGAAAACATAGCCACGATATCTGCCGCGCCGCTTTATCTGGATGACACGCCGGGGCTTTCTATTACCGAACTGCGCACAAAATGCCGTCGCCTAAAAATAGAAAAAGGCTTGGGCTTCGTAGTTATCGACTACTTGCAGTTAATGACTGCCGCTGTAAATTCCCGTCCCGAGTCGCGCCAGTTGGAAATATCAGAAATTTCGCGTTCGCTAAAGGGCATTGCAAAAGAACTTGGCATACCCATTTTGGTTGCGGCCCAGCTAAGCCGCGCCGTAGAGGCCCGCAAGGACAAGCGTCCCATGTTAAGCGACCTGCGCGAGTCCGGTGCTATAGAGCAGGATGCCGACGTTGTTGTGTTCCTGCACCGCGAAGACTATTATGAACCCGAAACACTTAAAAAAGGCGAGGCAGAAGTAATAATCGCAAAACAAAGAAGCGGCCCAACTGGCACGGTAGAGCTTATGTTCCTAGGGCATTTGACCAAATTTGTGAATAAGGAGAGGAATTTTTAACATGGTATACAGAGACATAGGCAAAACCGGCCTAAAATCAAGCATCATCGGCCTTGGCTGCGAATACTTTGACACCGCGCCAAAACCAACATATGAACAAATAAAGGCTACAATAGACGTAGCCCTTGACGGCGGGGTCAACATCCTTGACATTTTTATGCCGGGGCTAGAGGTGCGCGAAAACATAGCAAAGGCTCTTGGCAACCGCCGCAAAGATGTACTTATACAGGGGCATATCGGCTCCGTAGAAAAAAACGGGCTGTATAGTATAAGCCGTGATGTTCCCACTGCACAAAAATACTTTGAAGAACTGCTGCGCATTTACGGGCATATCGAACTTGGCATGATGTTTTACATCGACTCGGATCAGGACTACAAAGAAATTTTTGAAACAGATTTTGCGGATTATGTACTAAAATTAAAACGCCAGGGCGATATCGGGCATATCGGCTTTAGTTCCCATAACCCAAGAAACGCCATGCGCGCAATTGAAACCGGCTTGCCGGAAATGCTGATGTTTAGCATAAACCCCGCATTTGACATGCTTCCTGCCGAAATAAATGTGTTCGACCACTACGATAAGGGCTTTGGCAAGGATTTATTCCGAGGCATAGACCCGCAGCGCGCCGCATTGTACACCCTTTGCGAGCAAAAGCAAATTGGCATAACCGTAATGAAGACACTTGGCTCTGGCAAATTAATGTCGCCGGAACATACCCCGTTCGAAAAGCCAATGACTCTGGGGCAGTGCGTGCATTACGCGTTGTCGCGCCCGGCTGTATGCAGCGTTTTGCCCGGCTGCAAATCCCCACAGGAAATGGCGCAGGTGCTGGAATATTTAAACCTTTCCGATGCGGAAAAAGATTATGCAGAAGTAATTAAGACAATGCGCAACGATTTTAGGGGGGCCTGTGTGTATTGCAGCCACTGCCAGCCCTGCCCGGTAGAAATTGATATTGCCGCAGTCAATAAATATTTGGATATTGCAAAGCTTGACTTGGATAATGTGCCGCCGTCCATAAAGTCGCATTATCAAAGCCTGACACACACCGGCGCGGAATGTATTGCCTGTGGGCATTGCGAAAACCGCTGCCCGTTTGACGTACCTGTTATTGCTAATATGCAAGAAGCAGAAAGCGTTTTGGGATAGGAGGACATTATGAAAAAGACAAAATTGTTTGCACTGTTACTAATCATTGTAATGGCGACGCCGCTACTGGCATTGGCCGCACCAATGGACGAGTTACCCCAGAGAATTGAAAATGACACAGTTTTTGTGCCGCTGCGCCTTACGGCTTATGCCCATGATGCCACTGTGGAATGGGATGGCGAAAACCGTTTGGTTACAATTAACACAGCACAAGGCGATGTTTGGACCTTCCCGGTAGAGGGCGTTGGCGGGTTTATAGAAGACGGCACAAGCTGGGTACCCTATGAATTTGTTGAAATGTTCAACTATGTTGCAGAAGTTGACGAGCCAGCAAATGAACTCATCACCGCAATTGTTCAAGGGGTAGAGGCTACGCGTGTATTTGTGGACGAACGCTCCGAAGTGCTGGATATCACGTCCACCGACGGTTATGTTTTTAGTGGTAGACTTACCATGCCCTACGGCGACGACGAAGTACTGGCAATTGTAATAGATACAGGAACATCTGGCCCGCATACCTATTTAATGAGGCGCTATGCCCCCGGTATCGGATACTGGAACTATTGGGATTTTTGGGCCTACGAATTTGCAAATAACGGTGTTGCTTTATTTACTGCAAATACCCGTGGCGTAACACTGGGTACACAGCCTCCATTTTTTGTAGATGTAGACGAAGCAGGGTATCAGACTTATCTTCCGCTTAACGTGGTTGAGGATGTATATCACATGATACGCACATTGCAAGCAAACCCTCGTTTGGCAAACGCCAAAATCTTTTTGCTTGGTAAAAGTGAGGGTGCCATTATTGCCCCACTGTTTGCAGAAGCTTATCCCGGCATGGCAGACGCGCTGCTTTTAACCGGCGTTCCCATTACCAATATGTATGATGTTGTACATTGGCAGGCCTCTGGCAGGGGCAGCATGCTGATTTTAAGTACGCTTTTTGAAGTGGATGAATACGGGCGCATTACCCCAGAAGCATTCTATGCCGGCCCATGGGAAACCGCGATGGGTGCCAGTTTCGAGGCCCTGGATTTAGACGGGGACGGTTTTTTTACCGCCAACGATTTGCTTTTGGTCTGGCAATTGCAGGGCGTTCCTTCTCATATGTACGACGCAAGCATATTACTTGACGCTATTGCACGCGGCGATGATGAATGGCTAAGCGAAAATTACCCGGTTTTGCTTACCTCTGGGTGGTTTAGCCAGCATTTTGCCCTTAGCAGCAATATGGAACTCTTGCCAGAGTTGGACTTACCTATATACATTTTCCACGGTTCGCTGGACATAAATGTGTATGTGGGTTATATCCAAGAATTGTACGCATTGCTGCAAGAGCTGGGCAGAACCAATGTAACCATAAACATCTTCCCCGGACATAATCATGATTTAAACTTTGATTTGTCGGCATTTATTGGCGAAATGTCCGATGGTGTTAGGGCGGTTTTTGACGCTGTGAACGCGATAATAGAGCGGTAAAAAATAATTCTAATCAAACATGGCATTGCCGCTGCGCATATGTCATGTTATCTTACATATGCGCGCAATAAAAAACAAAAAGGTGGTTTTATTATGAAACCTGACACACGACTTGCCGATTGGGCAATTAAAACAGTTGAGGCAGACTATGCAGACGATGTTTGCTTATTGCTGGAACACAACAGCCTTAGGCTGGATTGCGACATGGGCGAGAGGTCATTCAGCTTTTATATCCCGGCTACAAACAGAGCCAATGGCCTGGCCAGAACATTTATTATTGATGGCATTGGCTACGACCTGTTCCCAAGGTCATGGGAACGTATCGAGAATATGGCCGATGTCAAGGAATACAATACAACCTGCCTTGCCAACGCGGAAATTATGTGGGCAAGAAGCGATGAAGACAGGCAGCGGTTTTTGAGTCTGCAAGCACGGCTGGCAGCCAACCTGCAAAACCCGGCCTATATGCGGGAAAGAGCCGCAAAGTGGCTGGAACATGCAAGAGATATTTTCACAGATACATTGTTTGAAGAACGGACATACAAAGTGCGCGAAAACGCAGGGCATATTTGTGATTTGCTTTCTATTGCTGTGGCGTTTTGCAACATGCGTTACTTTAAGCATGGGCAAACAAACCAATTGCAGGAGCTTGCAAAAATGGAAAAAGTGCCGCCCGGGTTTATTCAGCTTTACCTGGATATTATTGCCCAGCCATGCCCAGATGCGCAAAAACGCCTGTGTCACCAGATGATTACAGTCACAAAAGAACTTTTGGAAACAAAAACACAACCAAGCAGCCCAGACTTTACCGAGCTTGCTAATTGGTATCAGGAGCTATGTTACACATGGCGCAGGGTTTACCACTGGTGCGATGCAAACGACTATGTAAATGCTTATTTATGGTGCTGTATGCTGCAGAATGAGGTTGACGAAGTAGGCGCGAAAAATGGCATAACCGATACGGATATCATGAGCCATTTCAGCGCAAGCAACCTTGCCCAATTTCGCAAAAGGGCTGAAGTCATGGAGCAAAACTTTCGCCGGGCAATTGCCGAAAACGGCGTAAAGCTGGATGAATACGGCAGTATCGAAGAATTCCTAAATGAAATATAAAAAAGCCTCTGACGTCTTGCCGGAAGCATTGCTAAAAGAAGTGCAAAAATATGCCGCCGGCGAAACGCTCTACTTCCCAAAAGACCGCGAGCGCGAAAAATGGGGCGAAATAACCGGCTCGCGGTCTTTTTACCGGGAACGTAACGAGGAAATACGGCAAAAATATCTACAAAAGATGTCGATAGCACATCTTGCGGAGGAATATTGCCTGTCTGTGGAGACTATCAGGAAAATTGTGTTTAGCCGTTAATTAGTTGCCCGCTGATACAACCGCAGCCCAAACTGTGGCACGATGGAGTATATATGGTCAAAAATATCAGCCTGAATGGCCTCGTATTCCACCAAATCTGTGGCAGTTGCAAAGGCGTATACCTCCAGCGGGATGCCTGTATCCGCCGGTTGCAGCTGCCGCACCATAAGGGTTAAATCCTGTGCAATATCTTCCCGCGTTCTAAGATACGCGGTAATGTATTCGCGAAAAATGCCGATATTGGCCCTCCCGTCGTCGCCAACGCATATCGTGTTTGCGTCTATATAAAACGAGCGCATTATGCGGCGCACGCCTGCAACCACCATACCGCGGCGGTTGATAAATGGCTCGGAGATTAGCGTGTACGCGGGTATTGACACGATGGTTTTGTCGTGGGCTTCTATTTTTACAGTTATAAGCGAAAGGTCGGTTACCGTGCCTAGCACCTGGCGCTGCGGCATTTCAATTACATCGCCCACACGTATCATATCATTGGCGGTAAGCTGAATGCCTGCGATAAAGCCCAATATGGCGTCCTTGAACACGATAACAATAATAGCCGTCATGGCCCCCATGCCGCCAAGCAGTGCCGCTGGGTTGCGGTCCACAAAAACAGATATCAAAACTATGCCGCCAAGGATAAAAACAGTAATCTCCAACACCTGAAAAATGCCGCGCAGCGGGACGGTTTTTGCAACTTCGTAAGAGCTGTAAATATCGCCAATGCTGCGAATAAGCGCGTCGATAAGAAGCACAACAATTATGATAAGAAGCGCGGCAATTGCCCTGTTCCAAAAAATTTGGTGTCGCGCTATATCTGTTGTGATAATAGAAAGCAGAACAGGAAGCATCAGGTTGGCCAGCCGCGCAAAAAACTTGTTCTTTACCAAGGCCTGTGCCCGGTTTGGGGTAAGTTTCGTGTAAAACTTTTCTAGTAGCTGGCGGATTATCCTGCGCAGGATTACAAAAGCGATAAGGGCTATGGCTATACAGATAGCATATGCTATTGTTGGGGCCAGGTCTATTGGGGCTGTTGTTTCCAGCAGGTTTGTGATTAGTGAATACATATTAAAACTCCATTTCGAAAAAGGTAACTTCTCTTACATCCATTTATATATAAAACAAATGCGAATGTGTATTAGAGAACCCTCTCCTGTTTGTCTAAATATTTCTGTATTTCGCCGAGGAAAAATTCGGCAGAAGCCAGTTGATTAGTTACGTCTTCCTTGCTAATGAGATAGAAATCGTCGTAGTCACTCTTGTTCCTCACGTCAAATAGAACGGTTAAAATGTCAGACATTTTTACAGGGAAAATACTTGTCTTGATATACTCTCTCCTAAAATAGCTTATGACCTGTCCATGATTGCCAAAATCTATGTTTTGCAGAGCCATGACGCTACGCATAGCATGGAATACACAGTAATAAGAACGGTTTGCCGCTCCTTTATAGTCACCTGCGTCAACTAGCATTTTTGAAGAAGCCAAACATTGATTTGCTTGGTCAAAGCGATATTTTGACATATCTTTAGCGTGTTCCATATATTTCAACTCCCTCTGATAAAACATTCCTATAGAATGGGGATATATGCAGCCTGCTATTGAAAAGGCTGTTGTTGTTGAGGTATATGCTTACGGTTATGTTATGCTCAAGGCTTGCGCGGCTCGCCATTTTGTAAATAGCGTCTTGGAACACTCGGCCTTCACTTTCGTCATAATCTGCTAACACCATGATATCTAAGTCGGAATATTCATTGTTGTCGCCGCGTGCATACGACCCATAAAGGATAATTTTATGCAGTTTGTCGCCTACAATGGCTTGCGTGTTACGGCATAAATCATCTGTTACGGCGATTACGGTTGGGGGAATGTCATACATGGTCTACCTCCTTATAAAGCCAAAAGTTCATTCGATAAATTTTCCACATTATCGTACAGCCAGTTTGCTAAGTTATCTGTAAGGTGTGCAATTTTAAAATAGTCAGGCGGCAAGTCATCATATGGTGGTGTAAAACTACAAAATATGCAGTAGTCATATATGAAATAAGGCATCATTTTTAAATCATAGGGGTTCAACTTAGTGTATTTTAAATACTCGTTTAAAATTGGTTTGAATTTTTGTACGTCAATTATACCATCTTTGCATTCGGGTGCGGCGTATACATAAGACATAATAACTTCGAAGCAAGCAGGCAAACAACTCGGATATGTCCAATCTATGACTACCAATTCACCATCCCGTACAATAATTTGATTAATATACAAATCTCCGTGTGTGTTCACATATGTGAGTTTATCGCAGTCAAATTTGAAGCATGAAACTCTTTTTGTATGCTTCAGGCGTTCATTTAAAGCGGCGGTTAATGTAGCATCGCTTTTTTCTTCCGCAAGTTTTATTTTTTCTAAAATGGATTTTTCGCTGTTTATATATTTTTCTTTTGCAAAATAATCTTGCTGGAAAGCAAAAGGGAGTTGCGTATAGTCTTTTAACGCATCTTGAATTTGCCCAAGGGTATGAGCCTGCTTTGTTAAAAACCAGTCTGGGGCGGTGTTTAATTCGTACATTTTACCCTCGATAAATTCGTACAGGATATACATTAGCCCATTGTTAGAAACAATATGGTTGCCTGTTGTTGTATGGTATAGCTTTGGCGCTTTAATGCCTTTGCTAATAAGGTGCTTGTTTAACAAACTTTCGTTTTCAAGGTTATTGTTTTCGCGCATTTCTTTTAAAGCGTACTTGTTTGTTGGTGACTCCAGCAAGTATACTTTTGAACTATCATGAACGACTAAAGTATCGATTTTTGTTAATTGAATGCCGTAATTACGCTCTATTAACTGGGCTAATTCGTCATACATTTCTGACACCTCCTAGTTTCGGATTCGAAAAATATTTATTTGTTTCAAATTATTTGATTTGCACCAGTCAACAGTCATACCAAACAATGTTTTGCTAATCCCCTGTACTGCGTCAATACCTCATTATCCATACCATTATACCAACTTATTCTTATCATGCAATCAAAACACCCCGGCATAAACCCGCACTTTTGTACATATATTGCTGGAGAGATAATCTGGGAAAGGACACCGCATATGCTAAACTTAAAAGAAAAACTGGCAAACGCGCTGGCCTTGCCAAAAGAAATAGCTCTTGATTTGCCAATTTTAACGGCAACCGGGCGGGGCGAACTGTCGATAGAAAATTATAAAAACTTAATAGAATTTTCGGATACTGCCATTCGTATACGTACGCGCGAAGGTACAATTTCGATACAGGGCGAGCGGCTTATCCTGCGGCAAATTACTGCCGAAAATTTGCTGATAAAAGGACGCGTTTTTGGAATTGTATATGAATAAAATAGAAAAAGCCAAGGAGGTTTTCCATGCTACTAACCACAATGCAATACGCAAAAGGGCATGTCCGCGTAAAAGTAACGGGCTTTAGCTTGGAGCGTTTCCTTAATATGGCGGCATTTCACGGTATATATTTATGGGATGTTGTGCGTACGCCCCAAGGCGTGGAGCTTAGTGTAACAATAAAAGGTTTCAAAATGCTAAAAAGCTATGCGAAAAAAACAAAGTGCCGTACGCGGATAATCCAAAAAAAAGGGTTGCCATTTTTATTGTTTCGTTATCGCCGACGCAAACTTTTAATGGGTGGTATTGTTTTTTTCATTTTGGGGCTTTTTGTGTTGTCATCGTTTGTGTGGCGGATAGAACTTGAAGGCAACGAGACATTGTCGCACGAAACGTTGATGGTTTTCTTGGAAGAACAGGGCCTTAGCATTGGCGTGCCAAAGCTGCGTTTAAATGACCGGCATTTGCAGCAGTCAATTTTGAATAATTTTTCCCAGGTAAGCTGGGCAGATGTACATACTCGCGGTACGCGTACTATAGTGCGGGTTGCGGAAGCTTTACCACCGCAAGAAGTTGTGGACCGTCAAACCCCAGCCCATGTTATGGCTACAAATGACGGGCTTATTACCCATGTAATAGCATGGAGCGGCGCGCCAATGGTAAAAATCGGCGACGTGGTGCGTGCAGACGAGATGCTGGTTAGCGGCATTTTGGAATTGGTGCCAGACACGCCAGATACGCCGCTTGTATATGTTCATGCCCATGCAGAAGTTTGGGCGCGCCGCTATCATCCCATAGAATTTACAGTCCCTTTTGTATATTTAGAAAAAGTTTTTACCGGACAAACCGCAGTAAATCGTTCTTTTCAGTTGCTTTTCTTGCAAAATAGGCGTATAACTTTACCAGGTGGTGGAAATGCATTTGCATCTTATGATAAAATAGTAACATATCACCAGCCGGGGGTGTCCGGCAATTATCCAATGCCAATAATTTTGGTTACTACGCATTATTCAGAATTTATCCCAACACAGCGTACGCGCACGGTGGAAGAAGCAAAGGCTCTGGCCGACACGATGATTACCGGGCGTATAATCCGTGAGTTTGATTTTGGCATAGACATCATAGACCGGCAAATAACATTTGAAGAAACCGAAACGGCGCTGCGTGTTAGCGCGCTTATAATCACGCACGAGCGTATAGATAAACAAATCCCAATTACAGTAGAATAAGCGACACTGCCGTTTTCCGAAGTTTCACGCAAGCGCGTCGTCGCGCTCCCCGCAGACGCAGTCGAGGAAGCGTAGCGGGGATTCATTCCCCGCAGAGCGGCGGGGTTTGGGGCAGAGCCCCATTCTACAGTAGAATAACGAAGGAGAGTATACGTTTTGAATATCCCAAGCACTATAATACACAATGTATTCGGGAAGTTGGACGAGCATATCAAAAAAATCGAGTCCTCGTTCCAAGTAACCGTTATAAACCGTGACGAAGACGTGCAAATTGTACCAAATGGCCCCAATTCCAAGCCGGATAAGGCAATGGAAGTATTGCGTCACCTGGTTCAGCTTGCACAAAAAAAAGAAGTTATATCTGAGCAGCAAGTTAATTACGCCATTGCCGCCCTAGAGGACGAGCATCTAAAAAATGTAGAAAACCTTAGCGATGATACAATTTGCAATACAATTAATGGCCGGCCAATAAAGCCCAAAACCGTTGGACAAAAAAAATATATAGACATTATCCGCAAAAATACAATCACATTTTCCATAGGCCCAGCCGGTACGGGCAAAACGTATTTGGCAATGGCAATGGCAATTACGGCATTCCGCAGCGGTCAGGTTAACCGCATTATTTTGACCCGCCCGGCCATAGAAGCCGGCGAAAAGCTTGGCTTCCTCCCGGGGGACTTGCAGCAAAAAGTAGACCCGTATCTGCGTCCGCTTTACGATGCGTTAAATGATATAATGGGTGCGGAAACCTTCGAGCGCAATTTCGAGCGTAATTTAATAGAAGTGGCACCACTTGCCTACATGCGCGGCCGTACACTTGACAATTCCTTTATTGTGCTGGACGAAGCGCAAAATACCACGCCAGAACAAATGAAGATGTTCCTTACCCGTTTGGGCAACAACTCAAAAGCGGTTATCACAGGCGATATTACGCAGGTAGACTTGCCAATTGGGCAAAATAGCGGCCTGACAGAAGCTGTAAAAATACTGGATGATATCCCCGACATAGGCATAAGCTACTTAACCGCAAAAGACGTTGTACGCCATCCGCTGGTACAAAAAATAATTAATGCCTACGATAAGCAAGCCGCCCGCACCGCATACAAAACAAAGCGACAGCTTAAATATGTGAAACCTTCCAGGTAAAATAGGATGTGACAAACCATGAAAAACCAGCTGTTTAATATAATGTTAGTAATTGTAGCTGTTGCCGTAACTTTGCTGGCAATAGCAGGCGGGGCATATTTCCGCGCAGGGCTGGCCGTAACATATGGTGAGCCTTCCACAGAGCGTATTCGCGCGCCGCATCCGATGGATAACATTGAAGCAACCGAGCGTAACCGGCAGACGGCATGGGAGCTTGCGCAAGGGTTGGCACTTGTATACACAATAGACCATGGCGAATGGCGCATTGTGGAAAACAACTTGCGATTGCTGTACGAAGATATAAAAGAAATCCGCGTGGCGTATGAGCAGGAGCACATAGACTATCTTCAGGCAGTGCAGGAACACGAATATTACGAAGCGGCTACGCAGGCGGCCGAGCTTGCAATGGACGAATGGAACGCACTGCGCGACCAGCGTGATGCTCTTTTGGCACTTGGCCAAGAAGCCCCGGCCCTTCCAGAAATGCCGGAAACCCCAATCCCGCACCCGGCCCCTGAATTTTTGGGCGAATCCTTTTACATGTTTGCCAATTTACACATGCAATTTCTTGAAGATGACCGGCAATTACTGGTATCGTTCACGGACGAAGAGTTTGATGCAGTGTGGGGGGGCGTTCTTTCTGTCGCGGAATCGGTACAGCAGAACATTTTGATAGACGAAATCGACCTGATGACAGAACGCGACGTGAGCCGTGCAATAAATGCGTTAACCGGCCTTGACCGCGCAACCGAAACCTTAATTGAAAACATAGTACTGTCGCATTTACATGAAAACGCCATCCCCAACGAAGAAGAAAACCGCCGCCGTTTTGAAGAAGTGGCCAACAACTACGAGCGCGTACGCTTCTATGCCGGCGAAATTCTTGTAGACGAAAACGAAATTGTCACATATGAAGTATATCAACTACTGCTGCAATACGGGATGCTGCGTTCCGATTCGCTGCGGGATAGCCTTGTACAAATGCTGGGTGTATTTGCATTGATAGCAGGGCTGTTTGTGCTGTGCCTTATGTACCTGGGCTTTTATCATCCAACAATTATCGCCCGTAAAAAAGAAGCTGGCGTACTGTTTACAGTTTTTGTTCTGTCGCTGGCATTAACATGGGTTTTTAGAGAATTTTCGTTCCCGTTTATATCGCTATTGATATTTTCCATGCTGGTATCGCTGCTTATAGATAGGCGGTGCGCGCTATTCCTTTCACCTGTTATGGTGCTAATCAGCTTTTTTGTGGTGGAAGGCTCGTTGGGTTATCTTATGTTTTACATCCCCGCAGGCATGTTCATTTGCTTGCTGTCACGCTTTACTACCGAGCGCAACAAGGTTTTTCTTGTGGGCTTTTTGGCTACAATAATCCAGTTTGCGCTGGCTATTGCGGTTGCACTTATAATTGACCGCAACTACGCGCTTGCCAATTTAAATGGCCTGTTTATCACCGCAGGATTTGCCGCAGTAAGCGGTATGCTTACTGTTATAATTTGTACCGGCAGCCTGCCATTTTGGGAAACTTTATTTGGCGTTGTAACCCCTGTAAAACTACTGGATCTTACCAACCCTACAAACATACTTTTGCGGCGGCTTACAATTGAAGCCCCCGGCACATATCATCATTCGCTTATTGTGGCCAACCTGGCAGAAACCGCCGCGTTTGACATTGGCGCAAATGCGCACGCCGCACGTGTTGGCGGTTATTATCACGATATAGGCAAACTAAAAAGCCCGCATTACTTTGTGGAAAATATTGACGGTGAAAACCCTCACGACCTTATGGAACCTATAAGCAGTGCGCAGCTTATCATTGGCCATGTTAGCTATGGCCTAAAACTTGCAAGCGAACATCGCTTGCCGCAGTTTGTGCGTGACATGATAACCCAGCATCATGGCACTACCATGCTCAAATATTTCTATGTAAAAGCGAAAGAAAGTAGCCCACAAGTAGACTGCAAGGATTATCGTTACCCGTATGAAATACCGCAAACCCGCGAAGCCGCCTGTGTAATGCTGGCCGACTCCGTAGAGGCCGCCGTGCGCGCCACAATGCCAAGCTCCAATTCCGTAGACGATGTCGAAAAAACCATACGCGCAATTGTAAGCGGCAAACTAAATGACGGACAGCTTGCAGACAGTCAGTTAAGCATAAAGGATGTTACGGTAATCGAGCAATCGTTCCTGCGGGTTTTACGGGGAATGTACCACGAAAGGATTGTGTATCCAAAATGAGAATATACTTTGGAGAATCTTGCAGTTTACCCGCGCCCCAACGAACCATGCTAAAGCAAGTGTTAAGCGCGGGGCTAAAATTCCATCCAAAATATCGTAAGTTTAATTGCGAGATTAATCTCTCGTTTGTTTCGTCTAAGGAAATACAGAATTTGAACAAGCATTATCGCAAACTGGACACACCTACGGATGTTTTATCGTTCCCAAATACGGGTGCAAAACCCATGCGCAGCATTGGCAACAGCAAGCCGACACTTTCCCTGGGCGATATTATAATTTGTACGGAAATTGCGCAAAGTCAAGCCAGCGAATATGGTCATTCCATTGAAAGGGAGCTTGCATTTTTGACCGCGCATGGTTTCCTGCATCTAATAGGTTACGACCATATAGACCCAAACGAAGAGAATGCGATGAATGAAGCCCAGCAAAAAATATTAGACTGGGTTGGTATAGAAAGATGAAAAAAATATGAAAAACCGTAACTGGCGCGAATCCTTTGGACATGCCAAAGATGGCATTGTAAATACGATAAAAAAAGAGCGAAATTTCCGTATTCAAATTTTTATGGGTATTTTAGCTGTAATCGCGTGTATCATATTAAGGGTAGAGACATGGCAGTTTGCGCTTGTGGTAGTTGCGATATTTTTTGTACTTGCCATGGAATTAATGAATACAGCAATAGAAGCACTTACAGATTTAAGCTGCAAGGGCAAGATTCACCCCTTGGCTAAAATCGCTAAAGATGCGGCGGCTGGGGCTGTACTTTTGGCCTCTGCGCTGGCACTAATAATTGGCACCATAGTTGCGGTGTCTGTGATTGGGAGATTTTTAACATGATAAAGAAAACTACGCTTCACAAACTATTGCCGCTGGTGATTAGCCTGATACTGGCGGTTATTTTGGCGGTTATAATAGTTAGTACCATTAGTTCCCGGCGGGATAGGGAAGATGTTTTTGTAAACTATGAACCCGCGCCGGAACCGGAACCAGAACTGCCCCCGATTACAGACCCAATGGATACTTCCCGCTGGGACTATGGCACAGAATGCGATTTTGACGAGGAAATTTATGAAGACCCACGCCCGCGCGCACTATTAACTGGGCTTCCTATCGACGAAGAATATCTATATCGCAGGCCGGTTGCGGTTGTTATAAATAATCTTCACCGTGCATTGCCCCAAAGCGGCATCACATCCGCAGATATTATTTACGAAGTGCTTACCGAAGGTGATGTTTCTCGTTTGGTTGGTATTTTTCAGTCGTATATCCCAGACAAAATTGGTCCTGTGCGCTCTGCAAGGGATTCCTTTATCGACTTTGCGTTTAACCATGACGCTATCTTCGTCCACCACGGCAGAAGCCCAGACGCAGATGCGCGCCTTAGAAATACCAGAATAGTTAACTTGGACGGGATGGCCTTGGGGCAGGTGTTTTGGCGTGACCGCAATTATCCATATTGGCATACAAATACTGGCCAGCGGCCTACAGAGCACAGCTCTTATACCGGCTGGGGTCATATCGTACCGCATTTAAATTCGCGCAGTATTCGTGATTATGTAAATGATAACCCTGCATACAGGCTAAATTTTGGCACTGTGCCGTATTTCTCCAATGCGGGCGTTGCCAATACAGTGGTCGTCCCGTTTTCTGTGCCATACACCCGCACGTTTATATTTGACCCGCAGACACAACAATATCTGGTGGAAAACCGCGACGGCCCGCTGCTGGACGCAGAAACACGTGAACAAGTCGCCGTCACCAATATTCTGATACAAATCACTACCAAGCGAGTAACCGGTGCTTTGGGACAGCGTACAATAGGCACTGTTGGCGCAGGCGACGGCTTTCTGGTTGTAGGCGGGTACTATCGCCCCGTTCGTTGGGAAAAAGACAGCCATACCTCGCCAATGCGCTGGTACTGCATGGATGGGCAGCCGCTTATACTTGCACCTGGGCGCACCTGGATATGTGTTTTCCAGAATACAGGGACGATTACGTTTGAGTAGATTTGTGGTTTATGAAAAAAGAGGTTGATGTTCATTTTGAGCATCAACCTCTTTTTATGCGTTATATAATTTCAATCACAAACGCGTAGCTGTCTATTATAACTACACTTCCCCAATCGCCTGCTATGCGGGCGGCTACAGCAAAACCATCTCTGCCAAGCGGTGCATTAGCAGCCGCGGCAACAGTAACTGTCGCTGTGCCGTCCTCGCCGATATAGAACCTTGGGCCGCCTACAATAGATAGCCCCGCACGCCATGCGACGTTTAGATCAATCCATGCGCCGGCGGGCATGTTTTCGGTTGCAACCGTAATTGTAGTGGTGCTGCCTTGTTCTATTGTCACAGGGCTTGGGATTACTTCAACTATAGCTGGTGTGGGCGGTTCTACTATTGTGATAATGAGAATTGTGTAGTCTAGGAGAACAGGAGTGCCCCATTCATCTGCTATGCGTGCGCTTAGGCCAAAACCATCCGAGCCAAGCGGCGCATTAGACGTTGCAGCGATAGTGATTGTCGCAATGCCAGCTTCGTCAACATAGAACCTTGAGCCGCCAACAATAGACAGACCCGCACGCCATGCGACGTTTAACTCTACCCATGCATTGGTTGGCATATTTTCGGTTACAACTGTGACTGTGGCGGTGTTACCCTGCTCTATCGTTACGGGGTTTGATATAACTTCCAGAATCCTTGGAGGAGTGGGGACATATATCAATTTCCAAACTGCGTACAGCGTTTTTGGTGTGTCCATTAAAGTGTCAAGAGCCAGTATCTCACCACCAGATGTTGTTGCCCATCCAAGCAGCTCGTATTCGGGTTTTTCTGGTGTTGGTGCAATTGCACCCAGCATTACAATGTTTTGGAATGGACGGCTGCCGCCATCCCAGTATTCATGCACACGAGAGCGTTTTTCGACTTCATTGTAGCCGCCGTAGAACTCACCGCTGTTGGCATCGAACACAACCAATGCATAACGCCCGCCATGTTGCAGCCAGTCACCTTGCAATGTCACATTGCTGTTTGGCATTGTCACGTAGCGGTTCGACCATGCGTTTCCTCCAAGCTCAAAACCTTCTGGGGAAACTACAACCCAGTCAGTTAGTTGGAAGTTACGTACCCAGCCATCGGTTATAACTTCGCCGCCGCGGATCATGCCGCCGTGTTGGTTTAGCCCAAAACCGTTGGCGATGCGGTTTAATGTTTCACCCGCATCCAAAGTGTGGGTGTATTCCTGTGGTGCCATGCCAGGAGGGCTGAAGTTTTGCAGAGTTAGAGTGAAATGCGGCAATGCTTGGTCATCTGGGAATCCTTCTGCTCTCATACGAGATTCAAAGACACTAAACCGCTCAACCCATGCATTATCTCTGCCGGGTACACGTAGCAGACGGTCGGGGTTACTGCCAGAGCCAATTGCAGTCACCCTCACGTTTTCAAAATCACTGGCGGTAAGGCCTGGGATGGTGACTGTGTTGGTAGGATACTCAATAGCAAACACAACCTCAAGCTCACCAAAATAAGGATATACCGGGTTGCCATGTGTGCCAGGAGGACAGTCACATATCCAAAGAACTGGGTTGCCATTGGCTCCACAAACGTCAACTCGGCCTTCTACTCTATCAAATTTGCTAAATATTTGAGCGTAGTTAAGGATGGTGATTTGGCCTTCGACCAAGCACACATCAAATTGTACCGTCTTGGTTAACTCGTCAATAGCCGTTGTAATTGCGTTTCTTAAAATATTAACAGTCATGCGGTGGCGCAGATAGCAGTAGTTTTCTTCAAGATTGTCGCGGGAAGTATGATACAGCATTTCAACAGACCCATGTATTCCAACATAATGTGCGTTGTACTCGTTCATAAAAATTACGTTAGCGGAGTCGATACCCATTTGTAAAAACGGAACCGAGTCTGTGTTGGCATGTTGAATAAGGCTGGTATTTACAATGCCGGGCGCCCAGTATGATTCATCGCTGCCTAAAAGAAGGGTTGCCGGTAAGTTGTTGCGAAGCCTTGTTTCACGCATAGGAGGTGGATTACCTTCGCCTGTGAATACCCCTATTGCTATGTTATCCAGGTGCAGGCCGTTTAACAGTGGGCCGGGGGATCCAACCATATCCATATTAAAGTTGATAGCAATATCGTCAAGCCCATAATAGCGAAGCCTGCGCATAACCTCATGTACACTTGGTACGCCGCCGCCTTCGTGACTGCTTACGGCAAGGAACCACAGTTCAACGCCTCCGCGATTTACATTAGCAAAGTAACGTGCAAGCTCAATCAAAGAAGTTGCGCCTGATGCATTGTCGGATGCGCCGGGGGATGCCATTACGCTATCTTTATGAGCCGTTACCACAATTACCATTTCAGGCTCGCTGGGGTTAACAGAAGCGGGAAGCCTCGCCAAAACCGAGTAATCGTTGACTCGCTGAGAACGTCCAACAAATTCAAGAGCATCTGCCTGGCGAAGTGCCCTCTCCATGAATGTATGCGTTGTCGCAATGGCAGGTATCCCCATAGTTGCGATGCCGGGCATTTGGGCGGCACCTACTATAGTATTTTCCCAACTTACTCTGCCAACACGCGAAATCACAATGGCTTGTACATTTACGCCATCCAGTGCCTCCAGCGCGGCGGCCAGTTCCGCAACGCTTTGGTTACCAACAAGATGCGGCCCTTCGAACCTGACGGCGCCTACAATGTCGCCTGTTACGCCTTCCGGCACACCAAAATTATTGGGGAATGTACCTAGGTCAACCAGTTGTGGGTTAGTTAATGTGGGGAATGCGTTAGTGTTGGGGAATGCGTTCCCATAGATGTCTGGATGACCGTCAAACGCAAGCCTGCCATCCCATGCCTGAGAGTTAGCAGCGGCAACCAATGGACGGGTTGGGTCCATAGCCTGTCTAATCCCTTGTCTTTCGGTTACAAGAACCTCTACATTGTTTGAATCAACACCTGCGGCTAAAAATCTGCCTGCAATAAAGTCCGCGGCGTTTTGCGCGTTGGGAGTCCCAAAGAGCCTTGGGCCAAACTCATTTACCAGCCTATAAATATCATATTGAAGATAACTTCTTTCTGTGGGGTCGCTTGGAATCCTTACGGGTTCAAACCCCAGGCCGTCCCAAGGCGATGCCGGCTCTGTTTCCAATCTTACGGATAGATGTGTTGTTATGTTGGAATTAGTGTCTGTCAGTACGATAATACCGGCGAATAAACCAGCATCATCTACCGTTGCACCCTCACGAACTGGTGCCATTACCCATGCCGGAGTAATGCCGGTAATGGGGGGAGTTGCCGACTCGAATGCTTCACTAATGGCGGCCAAAATGGCATCCCGATGGACGGCAACGGTGCCGGCGGCCAAATCATTTGTATTACCATAAGCGGCTATCGCCACTTCGGCTGCTGCTACTGCGCGCTCCATAGGAGTTTCGTCATGTACTGCCGCAAAAGCAGCCGGGGCTGTGGTGGCAAATACCATTACCATCACAAGCATTAAAGATAAAAACTTTTTCATACCTACCTCCAAATTTTGTATTTTTTTTGCCGTTCGACTTATTCCTTAAATACTTTCCTTCACCTACCTTCCTATAAAATAAAAAACCTTACGGGCAAAAGTCTTGTCCGTAAGGTTTAATAATTGTATAAATAGATTCTACAATTTACCTTTGGGCACGACTTTTGCACTATCCTCGATAATCATACCAAGAATAATGTACATAAAAAGTGCCTCAATTCTAAATGTAAATTGTTTCATAATGTACCTCGCAAATTATATTAGCGAGTAATATAACCTCTTGATGAGGATATGTCAAGCATTATTTTCAATTTTTTGGGTGAATTTTATTGGCTATTTTGTCTGAAATGAATACGCCACATAACGCTGTCCATTTATTTCTGCAAAAGACATAATTATTCTGCCATTTATGCAAGACAGTGATGTCGAAAAATTACGTTTTTCTCGCATATAGATTTGTCCTTCCAATACCAGATAACTATCGCTATACTCTATCTCATATAAATTTAGGCTCTCGTAAAATGCTTTGAAATCAGTTATATCTCCATAAATCCTGTAGTAATGGCCTATTTGATGCGAAAGTTCATGGTTTCTGTCACCATTTTTTGAATCATAAAGATGGAAAAGCAAATGGTCATCAAATAAGTGATACGGGATATAGATTTCAAAGCCCATGTCTTTTATTGGCCCAAAATTATCAAAAGGTGGATTTTGATTAGAAAACCTTCCTTGCATCGGCATATATCCAAATACACGATTGTTGGCTGTTCCACTTGTTAAGAGTGAAGTAGAAATCATCACATATCGCAAATTATGAATATCTGTGCTAATTACAATGTAACTTTCTCTAACAAACTCGATACTTATTTCTGAGTTGGATTTAACGGATTTTATTGCTTCATAAAGTGAAGTAATAGAATTAATATCGTACTGCATGACAGTAAGTAACTGATTAGCATGGGGTGCGACACCACCTGCAGTATAATTTTCAAAATAAAGAACCAACGTCCCGTCATTATTGTTTATATAGTCCGAAGAACAAAAAAGCGTGTGAAATATAATAGAATCCCTTCTTACCGGTCCTCCTGTCGGCTGATCATTTTGCATAAATTTCCCTCTGTCTTGTATAGAGTTTGAATACACATACATTATAACACCCAAAATTCCTATGCTTACTATCGTAATAAGTGCAACTTTTTTCATATTCATTGTTGACACCTCGTTGTTATTAATTTAATACCATTGAATTGTTATTTGTTGCGTTTTTTATTATGTATCTCTGACGAATTTGCTGTAATTGCATCCACTGCAGGTCACATCTTTTCCCTAATCCGCAATATCTTCGCCAATTTTTCGCCCTTTGGCAGCATTTGCATATCTTCATAGGTGATAGCCCCGGTTACAACTATTAGGCTCAAGTATATTAGGGCGGCAGGCAGTACCGCAGATATAAGTGCTAGCAGGGGAGACGGCCACAACCAATATACACCGCTATACATTGCAAACGCTACCCCGCCCATGCTTATTGCGCATAGCAATGGCTTTGCAAAGGCCGGCATAAACCGTGGCGGTTTTTTTATTTTATTTGCGATAAAAAATAAGTTTAATGCGCTGGAAATTGCAAAGCATGTTGTCATGCTAATTGCTGCACCATAAATATTGACTTGCGGATTGCCTATTAAAACCCATGCCAGAGCTATTTTTACTGCGCCACCCACCGCCAAGCTTATTATTGTAAATTTCTCTAACCCATATGCCTGCAATATCCCATTTGTAATAAACACAAGACACAGGAAATATGATGCAACTCCCATAATGGGCATAAGCATCACAGCCTCTGCCCCGGTTTTTGGATATACTACTCGTATAATTGGTGATGCCAGCACTGTAAGCCCAACCCCGGCGGCAAGGGCAATTATATTGGCAATCTTTAGCCCGGACTCTACCTGTACAACGGCACTTGCATCGTCATTATGTGTGCGGAAAGCCACAATAACCGGAATCAAACTGGCCGTTAACGGAAGCATAAAAGTAGACGGAATGTTAAACAAATTATGCGTATTTGCATATGTGCCTAATAATACGCGGGCCTCTAAGAAGGAAATCCCAAGTGCCGTTTGCAGGCGATTATTCGCGAAAGCCGCTGTTGTTAAATTAAGCAAATTTATTATAGACGCACAAATTGTAATGGGGAGGCCAATTTTAAATAATTGCTTCAATATAAATCTTCTTGTGTCTGGTGCAACTTCGTTTACATCTTCATTTAATGAAACTGTTTGGCGCAACTTTCTCCTGTAGAAAATATAGCATAAAAAATAAATTCCTGTACTTATGGATGTACCCCAAAACGCACCGGCTATTACAATAGGCATCGGGTATCCGCGGTTCATTAAAATAAGTACAATGCTAATTACAATTATAAACCGCGATGCCGCTTCAGAAACTTGTGCAACGGAAACAGGAGTCATGATTGACAACCCCTGTGTGTAGCCACGATAAACCACAGCAATACATATGAAAAAAATAGCCGGAGAAATGGCCACAAAACTAGCTCTTGCCTGAGTGCTGCCCGTCATTAATTGCGAAATGTGGCCAGAAAAAATAACCATAGCAGCGGCACCTAAGAGTCCTACTGCAATAAACAATATGAAAAGGGTAGAAAATATTTTTTTGATTTGCCTGGTTCTGTTAAGAGAGTGCGCGGAAGAAACCATTTTTGATAGTGCAATAGACAATCCGGACGCCGCCACTGTTAGTATAAAAAAATATACGGTGTTTACAGTGTGAAGGAGTCCAATCCCGCTGTCTCCAACAATTCTTTGAAGCGGTATACGAAAAACGGCGCCAATTATACGAACAATTAAAGTTGCGGCGGCAAGAATTGTTGCGCCCTTCAAGTAGCTGACTTTATTCAAAAAAACGCCTCTATTCACTCTTGTTGCTGTAAGCATGTCTATACTATACTTAAGAATAGTGAAATTAAGCTAATTTGTCAACACTGGAGGACAATGGGTGTCAAGCCACGGTGCTCCGTCTGGATACGCTATTTTTATAGCATTTGTCAACCATGTCCTTTGTTCGCATGAAAGCAGGGGCATAATTGCCTTAAAATCTGCTTCTGTTTTGGGCTTTAGATATGGGTGCTCGGATGAGAACTTATCTGTCTTTATATAGGATTGCCTTATCAAGGGACAGCGTTACTTTGGGATTATCCTGCACCAGCGCGTTCTATTTTCTGAATATTATTTTATCACAAGCGTTTGACACATCGTATTTTTTTGAATATGATTGAACCAAGCTCGTTTTTTGTATAAATATGTAAACATGATGCGTCAAAGCTTGGAGGAATATTTATGAATCATACTTTAAATTGCCCTTTGCGGGATTTACACAGTTGTGATGTGCTGGTTATTGGCGGTGGCCCCGCTGGGATTGCGGCTTCTATAGCCGCTACAAGAATGGGGCATACTGTTGCTATGGTAGAGCGTTCGGGTCAACTGGGTGGTATGATGACACTTGGTAATGTTTCTATTTTTATGCCTGTGGGCAACATGACAGGCTTTTATGCAGAAATTTTAAAAACCCATTGTCCAGAATTTTATGCGTCTGGCGACCCGGACCATTTTAAGCGGCAGTTTAACACCATGCATATGCGATATGATTGTTTGCGCAGGGTGGTTGAAGCGGGTGTTAAATTGTATTTGCATGCTCAATTTTTGACAGTGCTTAAAGATGATGCTGGTAACCCCTGTGGTGCGGCTGTACACACCCGGGAGGGACTTGGTGCCATTACCGCAAAAGTAATAATCGATTGTAGTGGTGATGGGCAAGCCGCAATAGACGCAGGTGCGGGCTATACTTCCGGCAGGGAAGAAGACGGCGCAACCCAGCCTATGACGCTTATGTTTGAGATGCAAGATACCGGTGCGCCGGTGAAGCAACAAATTCCTCAAGGCGCATATACTTACGACACGGTAGAGTCTTTGCCGCAGGGGCGGTTATTGTTTTTTGACCGCAACGACGAAGGGCAAGTGCTGGTTAATATGACAAGAGTACGAGGCCACGGCGCAAGGGACTGTGATGTAGCCCATGCAGAGTTTGAAGCCATGCGCCAGTTGTTTGGTGTTGCAGACTATTTGCAACGACACAAATTACCAAACCACAGATTGACATCTATTGCGCCGCAAATTGGAGTGCGTGAAACATACCAAATTGAATGCGAGTACACGCTAACCAAAAACGACATTTTACAGGGCAAAAAATTCCTGGATGTGGTTACCCAAACTAACTATGAAGTGGATATTCACAACCCCACAGGGGATGCTGGTTGCGAAGAATATGATGTTCCCATTTACGACATCCCATACCGTTGCATGGTGCCAAAAAATGTACAAAACATGTTGGTTGCAGGGCGGTGTATTTCTACCGACCATGTTGCCATGTCTAGTATGCGAGTGATACCTACATGTTTTGGACTAGGGCAGGCCGCAGGCATTGCTGCTGCCATTGCTATAGACGATAATTGCCAGCTTAAAGATGTTAGCGTTGCACGTTTGCATGCCGAACTAAAAAAGCAGGGTGTGGAATTGTAGAAAATCATCAGGCATAATAGTTTACAACTGAATATTAAAGGCAGTGAAGAGAAGAGTAAGCCGTTGCACTTTTACAGAGAACCCGGTTGCTGAGAACGGGCAAAGCTATGTAACAGCCGAACATGAACTTGGAGCCGCACACCGAAGGTACTAAAAAAAGATACCCAAGGCTGTGACGGGTGCGCCCGTAATAGCGCAATGCTCTAGGCAGGCCATTTCCTGCCCGCAGCAGATGAGGTTCGTATCGTGAGGTGCGGGCAAATTTAGGGTGGTATCGCGAAGCATAACATGCTCTCGTCCCTGAAAACTATGTTTTCGGAGAGGAGGGCATTTTTGTTTCTGCAACACTTCTTTTGGGAAGCGGCAAAGCCGATTTTCACAATACATTTTAAATTGAAAGAGGTATTCACGTATGAAAATTTTAGTATGTAATGCATGGCCATTTGCTAATGGCTCTTTGCACATAGGGCATATTGCGGGTCTTTTGCCCGGTGATGTTATCGCACGGTATTACCGCGCCAAAGGTGATGATGTTTATTTTGTTTCGGGCAGCGACTGCCATGGCACACCTATTGCAATTAGGGCAAAACAAGAAAACAAATCGCCACAAGAAATAAGTGATTACTATCATGATGAGTTTTGTGAATGTTTTGACAAGTTGGGCATCAGTTATGACCGATATGGAAAAACGTCATCTGACGAGCATATGGCTTTTGTACAGGCATTTCACAAAAAAATGTATGACGGGAAATATATTTACGAAGATGAAGCACCGCAAGCTTTTTGCGAAAGTTGCAATATTGCACTTGCCGACCGGTTTGTAAACGGAGAATGTCCGTCATGCAATGAACATGCACGTGGCGACCAATGCGACGCTTGTGGCGATGTATTAGAGCCGGAAAATTTAATTAATCCGTTATGCTCTATATGTGGGAATACACCTGTTTTCCGCCCAACCAAACATTTATTTATAGCCATCAGCAAACTTGAGAAAGAGCTTTCTGATTTTATCAGTGCGCGTCCGCATTGGCGTAAAAACGCGACGGCATTTTCGCACCGATACATTAATGAAGGATTGCGCGACAGGGCAATAACACGAGCAATTGATTGTGGTATTGATGTTCCCAGGAACGGTTATGAAGATAAGAAAATTTATGTATGGGCAGAAAATGTTTTGGGCTATTTGTCTATGAGCAAAGCTGTTGCCGAACAACGAGGCGAGTGCTATGAGGAATTGTGGGGTAAGGACAGCCGGCATTATTATGTTCATGGCAAGGATAATATACCTTTCCATACTATCATTTTGCCATCGCTGATGCTGGCAAACGGCGGTAAATGGAAATTGCCAGACGACATTATTTCAAGTGAGTACTTGACACTTGAAGGGCGTAAAATTTCGACGAGTCAAAATTGGGCAATATGGGTTAGGGACATTATAGACAGATATCATCCCGATTCAATCCGTTATTTCATTTTGGCAAATGGCCCAGAAAAGCGCGACACAGATTTCACATGGCGCGAATTTGTTAATAACCATAACGGCGAGCTGCTTGGTGCATGGGGGAATTTTGTTAACCGTACCCTGGCATTTGTCCACAAATATTTTGATGCTTTGGTGCCAAATGGTGAACTAAATTTAGAAATATATGCAAAGACAGCAGAGTTGTACAAAACCATTGGGCTTTTAATCGAAATCGGCAACTTAAAAGAAGCTTTGAATGCAGTGTTTGAGTTTGTGCGCTATGGAAACAAGTACTTTGATACACAGCAGCCCTGGGTAACCAGGAATACAGATATCAACTGTTGCAGTGGCACTATTTATAACTGTGTCCAAATGATTGCTAACTTATCTACTTTGCTTGCCCCATTCCTGCCATTTTCGTCTGCAAAGATAAATAGCTGGCTTGCAGTAAAAAATGATTGGGTAATAAAAAATATCCCTGCCGGATTTTTGATTCCAGAACCAGAGATATTATATGAACGCTTGGATAAAACGGTTGTAGATGATGAGCTGGAACGGCTTCAAGAGCGGTAATGATATTACCTTGCATATTGTCTCTTTGATGTGTATAAAGTATAATACGGATAAACAATAAACAAGGAGGATAACGTAATGACTGCCAAAACTATGCGCGTAAATAGGTGGGGGAACTCGCTGGGGATACGTTTTCCTAGTGAATTTGTAGATAATGTACAACTGAAAGAGAAATCATTGGTTGAAATAATATCTGACGGGAACCGACTAATTATTACGAAAGTCAATGAAAAGGAACCCAGAAAAACAATTCAAGAATTATTTGCCGAATATCCTGCAGACTATATCGAAGAAGATGAATTTGACTGGGGGGCACCTGTAGAATTATTACTATCTGCCCAATAACCACTAAACAAGGTAAAACAGCCTTGAATGTGGTGCTTGATGATAGAACCATTACTCAGGGAGTTGTTTTGTGCGCTCATAATAAGGCAGTTGATATAAAAAAACGTTCTTATACTATAGTAGAACAGTTGCCACAAGACAAATTGGAAGAAGTCATAGATACCGTAATCAGCATGATAGAAATTTCTTCGTCTTCTCTAAAACTTCATCCGTAGCAAAAAGCGTAACCAACGTACCATCTTCGCGGTTTTCTAGCGATATTACCTTGCATGTTTCGTGAATTTGGCTAAGAAGCGCGCCGTGGCTATATGGGATTAGCACTGTTATTTTACTGCGGGCAGCATCCAAAACAGTTTCCAGGTTTTTAAAAAGCTCGATTATGTTTGTGCCTTCCCGCGCAGATATTGGTACACAGTAATTTGCCATGCTGTCTGTTGGTATAGCGGCCGGGTTTTCAAGCGCGTCTATTTTATTGAATGCGGTCACGATGGGTTTATCAAGGCAATTAAGCCCCTTTAGTGTTTCGTATACGGTTGCCATCTGCTGCATACGCTGTGGGCTGGACGCATCTACTACATGAAGCAGAATATCGGCGAAGCGTGTTTCTTCCAGCGTTGCGCGGAATGCCTGTATCAAGTGATGCGGCAATTTATTAATAAAGCCGACCGTATCTGTAAACAGGATTTCTGCACCGCCGTCTGGGAGCGGGACCTTGCGCGTGGTGGTATCTAATGTGGCAAATAATTTGTCCTCTGCCAAGATGTCTGCGTCGGACAATAAATTCAAAAGTGTGGATTTGCCCGCATTAGTATAGCCCACAATTGCCACTACCGGGATGGCCTGCTTCTCGCGCTTTTTGCGAAGTAATGCGCGGTTTTCGCGAAGTTCCTTTAGTTCTTTATTAAGCTGGTCTATACGGTTGCGAATGTGGCGGCGGTCTAGTTCCAGCTTTTTTTCGCCTGGGCCGCGGTTGCCTACGCCGCCGTGGGCACTCATACCCGCCTGCCGCGATAGTGATATCCCAAGCCCGGTAAGATGCGATAAACTATATTTTAGCTGCGCCAGTTCCACTTGGGCTTTGCCCTCTGCAGTTTGGGCGCGCTGTGCAAAAATATCGAGAATGACCATTGTGCGGTCCAAAACTTTTATGTTTAGGCGTTCCGCTAGGTTGCGCTGTTGGCTTGCGGTAAGTTCGTCATCGGCAACAACGGCATCCGCGTCGGTAGCGGCTAACATTTCCATAACTTCGTCCAGTTTGCCCTTGCCTAAATAATGCCCAGAATGTATTGCGTCCCGTTTTTGGATTACGCGGCCAACTTCTACTGCGCCTGCGGTGTCGCACAGCAGACTAAGTTCGTTTAAGTTTGTTTCGCTGTTGGTTCCATCTTTTTCTACAGCTATCAGGACAAATCTCTCTTTTTGGTGAGCGGTTTCGTACATGTATCATTACCTCCTCTTGAGTCCGTTTCAAATATCGCAATAAATATCATTAAAAGTGATGGGCCAATTACAAGCCCCAGCAGTCCAAACATTCTAAAGCCAATAAATATAGACATTAGCGATGCCAGCGGGTGCGCACCCATTTGGTCACCCAATATTTTGGGTTGCATTACCTGACGCGTTATTGTAATTACGCCGTACATAATGCCAAGCCCAATTGCCTGGTGTAAGTTGCCCATGGCAAGGCTTATAAGCGCCCATGGGATAAGCACTGCGCCCGTGCCCACAATGGGCAAAAAGTCTAAAATAGCAAACAGAAGCCCAAGCAATAATGCATATTGGTTCCCCAATATTAATAACCCTGCAATGCTGATTATGCCTACCATTGCCATCAATATATACTGCGCGCGGAAATACCCGCCCATTGCCCGTGACAGCCCTTTTCTGGTTTGCGCCATTTGCTTAGAAATCCATACCGGGCAGGCTCTGCGCATGGCGTCAAAAATAGCTTCGCGGTCCGCCATAAAAAAGTATGCACTAATTAGCATCAAAATTGTGTTAAGAAAGAAATTGGGTATAACAGTTGCTATGCGCATGCCATGGTCGCGCATACCCTCGCCAAAAAGTGTGGTAACAAGAGACATTGCCATCTCTTCTATTGGCGGGATGTACCAGCCTTCGGGCAAATTGTCCCCGGCACGTTGCAAGCGTACATTTATCTCGCCAAGCCTGTCAGAAAATTCCCCTATATGGTCTGGGGCGTATTCCACAAATGATGATACCTGGCGAACCAATGTGGTAACCAGCCATGCGCCCAAACTGCTTATTATCGCAAGAAAAATCAGCACGCATACAAGCGATGCAATCCAGCGTTTCCATTTCATGCGCTTTACAATAAAGCGAATTAATGGCTCCATAAGCAGGGCAATAATAAGCCCAAAGAAAAATGGCGCAAGGAATGTAAACAACACCGTAAAAAACGCATACACCACAATGGAAATTAGAATAAGAAACGCCGCGCGGTCTATGTTGCGCTTATAGGTTTGGTAGAACTCTTTCATGCTATTTGGCCTCCTGTCACTTGCAGTCGTTCGCTGTGGAATGATTTTTTTTTCGACTTCACGTTTTACCAAAATTTAACTCTATATCGTGATAAGCTTTGTCCACAAAAATTTTCACGAAGGAGCTGAAGATATGCATGATTTTACATTACCTGCCAACATAAAGCAAATAGGCAGTATCGGAACCGGGTTACGAATTTACATGGAAGATTACGTATGCACATTTTTGCATCAGTATGCAACAAGCGGAGGTTATGACGAAAGGCTTGCATATCTGGTGGGCCGCAACATGGTTATAGACGGGCAATCGTTTCTGTTTATATCAGGTGCGATGTACGGCATGTATACCGAGCAAGTAGAGGGATACTCGCGCTTTACACAAAAGTCTGCCGAGTATGCGTCTGCCATGTTGGACGAACATTTCCCCGGATTAGAAATTGTGGGCTGGATGCAGTCTCAACCAAGTTACGGTACTTATTTGAACCAGCATTATGGCGGATATCATTTGCGCCAGTTCACAAAACCATACCATGTTATGTTTGTAATGGACCCGCTGGAACGTGTAAATGCATTCTACACAGTAAACCCCAATGCTATAACCCCTGCCGACCGTATGGCAGAAATTGGCGGGTATTTCATCTACTACGAGAAGAACGTTAACATGCATGAATACATGCTTACTAACAAAACCGTAGATTATTCTGCCAAGGCTGCACCGCCTACATTTGTAGAAATAACCCCGGTAGATACAACGGAAGATTTCGAAGAACCAGAAATTTTCTTAAATAATGAAACCGAAGAAAACTACGAAAACGATGAAGAAACAACTACCCGTTTCACCTATGGCCATGCCCCGGAAGATGTCATACGCCGGCATAAATCAAGTACAGCCAAACGGCGTGGGGAAAAGGCAGACCAAAAGCGTGCATCCGGCTTGTTGGCAGGGTTGTGCGCGGTACTGTTTGTTGTGTCGTTTGTAATGGGGGTTGGACTTGTCCGCAACCAAGATGATATACGGCGTATGGAATCCCAAATTCAGCAGTTGGTAACGGCACACAGGAATTTGTTTGCGCAGCTATACTCCCCAGAACCCGCACCGGCCTTTGCCGAAACACGTGAGCCAGAGCCAGAAGTAGCAGAAGTCGTGGATTACACCCCGGAATATGTCCCCGCACCGGTTGCCCCAGTGATACCTCCGCCACCACCTCCACTGCCGATTGTTGCGACAGAACCACCACCGGTCGAAGCTATTCCTGTATATTACGAGCAAGAAGTTATTATCCCGCCGATACCAGAAACATATACAATCCAGCCTGGCGACAGCCTGCTTGCCATAAGCCTGTATTTTTTTGGTGATATGGGAATGGTGGACGCAATCTTGGAATTGAACGGCATAGACGACCCGAATATGATTGTAGCGGGCCGCACATTACTCCTACCCCAAAGATAATGATTTTAGAACAATCCGACATGATGGCAACGGTGCTTGCGCATGAAATAAAGAACCCTGTAGCACTTGCGATGGCATATGTAGGTTTGCTTCGTCATGCAAGCGAACCTACAGAAGTTGTAAATTACTGCGACCGTATACAGCAAAGCTTAGTGGATATAAGCGATTTGGTGCAGGATTTGCTGTTTTCTGTGCGAAATAAGCCAGAGCCGCCATGCAATGTTAATATCGCAGACATACTAACAGAAATGCTGGACGAGTACCGGGCGGCGTTTTGCAGCAGCCCAGGTATTGTATTTGTACTAAGTGCAGATCTTGAACTTGTTTGCCATACCCACGAGCAACACCTGCGCTTGATATTTTCCAATTTGCTGAAAAATGCCGTAGAAGCTATGGGCGAAGTCGGATATATAACAGTGTATGCAACAATGCATGGCGAATATCTACATGTGAAAATCTGCAATTCATTTGGGGCAGTAGTACCAAAGCCGCATAGTAACGGTATGGGGTTGGGCATTTGCCAATGGCTGCTTACGCAAATTGGCGGCCAGTTGCAAATAGAAAACCACGCGGAAGAATGTGTAGCTATAGTATCTGTTCCGGCGGTTTTTAGTCAAGATAAAAAATGATTATAACTCCAAAAAAAACTCAAATCGCTACTAGAAGAGTAACGATTTGAGTTTTTTTACATATTTTTTTGCGTATTTGCTTACTGCACATCAATTACAAATGAGTAGCTGCTTAATATGACCACGCTGCCCCAGTCGCCTGTTGTGCGGGCGGCAACGGCAAAGCCGTCGCGGCCAAGCCTGGCATCTGCATCTGCTGCGATTGTTATTATGGCTTGATTATCCACAACATAGAATCTTGGGCCGCCAACAATTGATAAGCCCGGCCGCCATGCCACGTTTACGTCTACCCATGCGCCGTCAGGCATTCCCTGGGTTATGACTACGATTTCTACCTCGCTGCCTTGCTCTACAGCTACTGGGTTTGGTGCAACGCTTATTATTCGTGGTATTACTACCGGTGGTTCGAACAACGCGTTTACAAGCAGTACATGTGTGGTTTGGCCGTAAACAGTGATATACAGGTTGATATACTGCCACTGTCCGTTTTTGTTGACGTCTACCATGTTAAAGTAGTACGCCCAACCTGTGCCGGCTACCCAAACTCTGTTGACTCTTACAAATTCCATAGCGCATTCGCTATTTTGGTCAAGTGCAACAATGGTATCCGCTGCATCAAGGTATACTGGTGAATTTACGCCGTCAAGCTGTGCCCACATGCGTATTGTGCCTGACGCGGCAAGGCCTGGGTTTGGGCGTGATGGCGCGCCGCCTGGGCCGTTGTTGAAGATATCCCAGCTAAACTCTGGCACTACAGGAGGTACAAACAGCGCGTTAGCAAGCAGTACATGCACAGTTTGGCCGTAAACAGTGATATATAGGTTGATATACTGCCAGCTGCCACTGTCTTTACTTACGTTTGCCATGTTAAAGTAGTCTGCCCAGCCTGTACCGGCTACCCACATTCTATTTACCGTTACAAATTGCATTGCGCACTGCCCGTCTTGGTCAAGTGCAACAATGGTATCGGCCGCGCCAAAGTATACCGGTGCGTTAACGCCGTCAAGCTGTGCCCACATGCGTATTGTACCTGAAGCGGCAAGGCCTGGATTTGGACGTGGGTATTGCGTGCCGCCCGGCCCGTTATTAAAGATGTTCCAATCGAAAATCGGATGTGTTACGTCGCATTCACATGGATATTCTCCGCAGTCTTCACATATTTCATCGTATTCCCCGGGGATAACCAGTGGGGTATTTGCGCTTACTAACGCGCCCTGTTCCCAGTCAGAAGTAATTGTCACAGATATGGCATATCCAGCAAAAGCGTTTGCTACAAATAAGGCGTTGCTTGAACCTGCTTGAACCACTTCGCCATTTACGGCCCAGGTATAGGTGACGTTGCCGGCAAGTACACCAAGTGTGGTGCCAAAACGCAAGCCGCTGCCCGTAGAAGAACCAGCTTGGATTCTTGCCGTCAAAACTTGGCCGCCTACCGGTGGGTTGGCTGTGTTTACGGGTGAGCCATCTTCATGCACGATGTTTGCCGTAACGGCATTTGCGCCAGAGCCCACATTCAACTGTGGTGCCGCAAAATCGCTTGCGAACACTGCAAAATTGTTTTGGAAATTTTCAAATTGGTCTAAGCCATATGGCCAAAAATTAAGGTTTTCAACTGCCTCTGAGCCAGGGCCGCCCTCAAGACGCTGGATAGAAATCCAATTGACGCCAAAGAGTCCGCTACCGCCGGTGCCGCGCAGTGCAATATTGCCTATAAGGCCCTGATAACCTTGAGTTGGGCAGAAGGTGATGTCCTGCACAATTGTGTGGATACCATAACCGGCTGTGTTAACAACCCCCGCATTGGGGTGTGAAGGTACAATGGTTGCTACGGGAATGGTTGCAATCATATCCGGTGTAGGTACACCAAGCCCAAAGGTTGATTGACGCATTGGGTACGCGTTTACAACAGCACCGTCGGCGGTTGTGTAGTCTTCGCCGCCAAGGCCGGGTATCCAACGTACACGCCATCCGGATGCCCCCCAGGATGTAACATTAAACATTATCCTGTAGGTTGCGCCCACTTCTGGTGTGAAGGCTACTTCGCCATAGCGTTCGTGGTCTGGGCCAAAGCCGTCTGCAAATGGGAATACATCCCTGCCGCGGCCTACGATAATGTCGGCGCGCCCGCCTTCCATGCCTGCATGGGTTGGTACCATGATACCAGGCACATGCGGCATAACAATGTTAGGGTAGTCAACCAATAGAGTGGTGGTTCCGTCATTATTGATTCTAATGATTCTTGCAGAGTAGATATTAAACTCATGCCCCAGGTTGTAACCTCTTATTGCGATATTACCTGAGTTTTCTGGCATAACAAACTCTGTTACAAGCCTTGCATAACTGCCGCCAACACCCGGGTTAAAGAAACGTGTCGGGATTTGGTTGGCTTCAGGGCCTGTGGCAGCATCCCCACGCACGAAGCGTGGCATGGTAGGCATTGCCGCACGGTTAGCGGCTGTAAAATTGTCAAAGCTGTTGTCGTAAATCCAATGTGCTTCAAGCCCGTAGGTGCCAACAGATTGATATCTGACTTCCAGCCTGTAGGTTGCGCCTACTATTGGTTGGAATGCACTGTTTTCACAACTGCCAAGGATAATGTTCATTCCGCTAAAGCCGTGCTGGATAACGTCAAATACGTATATGCCGGGGATGTTAACCGGTTCCGGTGGTGACCACGGGTGCATTTCAAGGTATCTTAGTGGGTCAAGGATTGCGATAAATGCTTCTTTGGCTGTAATTTGCCCGCCTTCCGGGCGGTTGAAGATCATCGGGTCACCCGGTGCCCATGACTGCTGGTCGTCCGTACCCCAGAATGTAACGCGTTCAAGTACGCGTGGGTCGGGTGAACCTGCGGTAGCGGGGCCTGCCGCAAAGCGTCTGAAAAGCTCGAAAATGCGTGCATATTCTTGCGCTTGTGCAATTTCGCGTTCAAGTACTGCCGTACCGCCAGGCCATGAAAGATCCATTTCGGTAATGGAAACCATAACGCCAAGTGTTGCGAACAGACGCATGGCTGTTTCAAAGCCGTCTATATCCAGAACGCCGGATTGACGATCCTGCATTCCGATACCTTCAATAAGAAGCTTGCCGCCATCGCGCATAAATACATCGCCGGTGATGGGGTGAAGCAACTTGCCGTCTGCATGCATTTGGTTAATTTCTTTTACCATTTCGTAGGCTGTAAGCATTTTGTTTGCGGTGTGTAATAGGAAGTCGTTGTAATAAAGCACAACATCTTGGTCAAGTTCGTCTACGATTTCTGCCGCAAAAATGAATGCGTAAGCAACCCAGTATGCGCCAAGCGTTGGGTACCAGCCTTCGCCGCGCGCAAGTGAATTTCTCCAGTCGCGGGGGCGTGCCGGGTCAACAGAACCAATTGCTTCGTTTACCACGTCAATGGCATGAAGGTCATCGCCAAATGTTGTCATGGTGCCGCGTATATGGTGCCGCATGTTTTCGAGCGCGACTTGACGGTTGGCTGTGCCGCCCGCATGGCGATCCCACATCCATTCTGGGGATTGGCTGTGCCAGGCAAGGGTATGGCCTGTCATTTGCATACCAGCATAAACATTTCTTGAAGCATTGATAGTGTTTCTCGGGCCGCTGATACCCGGCCACTGGTTTACAGGCTGCAAACGGTTGGCCGCTGTATTGCCCCTAAGTGGTTGGGGCTTCATGGAGTTTTCGAAGGTTATGGCATTAAAGTGATAACCTATGAGTGATGCACGTGCGTTAATTTGACCCAGGTCGCCGCATACGCCTATTAAAAAGTAATCTGCAAATACGTCCCTTAGTCTTGGGTATTGGTCAAAGTTTAACCCAGAAACCATGTTGTCAATGATAGACGTATTGGCAATGGTCACACCAGCTGTACCTGTGGTTGAAGAGTCGGCAACACTGGTGGCAGTAATGGTAATAAAACCGGAGCTTTCGTTTTCGGCCACGGTTAAAAAGCCGCCTGCATTAATTGCAGTGCCCGGGTTGCTGTTGCCTGAAATAGTCCAAACAACATCGCCGTCATAGTTTGGCGTGATAAACCCGCGGTTAAGGCCGGGGCGGATAGTGAATGATTCTGGATGAATGGCAATTGCGCCGCCAGGAATGGCCGTTGTTGAAACAACAAGTGCTGCGCTTGCTTGCGACGCTGGAATCGGGCCTGCTGCGGCCACTCTTTGTACAAATCTAAACTCCGTTTCTGGTGTCAGGTTTGTAAACACATTGGAATCTTGCCACGCAAGCGTTGAGTATATTGCAAACTGATGCAGTGCATTTGGGGTAAGCACCACGGTATTGTGGCTTGGGTTGGGGTTTACATTTGTATACAGTGTTGGTGCCGCTGGTGCTTCTGGCGGTGGCTCAATGGTTTGGCCTTCGCCAATATAAATTGAAATCTGCTGCGAGGCGGTGCCCAGTGCGCTGCTGGCTGTCACTGTAAAAGTAAACATACCTTCTTGTTGCGGCGTGCCGGAAACAGCACCGTATGGTGAAAGTGATAAGCCCAATGGCAGTGCGCCTGCGGTAATGGCAAGTGTGGGAGCGGGGCGCCCGCCTACAACTATGGCAGAATGGTAGGGGATATCTGCTTCGCCGTCACGCAATGTGCTTTGAACGAATTGCCCAGAGACAAAAAATGGTTGTGACGAATGGTTTGCAGCAGCATCCATGATGGCAAAGAAACCGGGTTTCGGGTTCAAATGTCTGTTAAACAGCGTGGGTGCCGCGTCCGAACGCCATGAAGAAATATCATCGCGACCCCAGAATGTGACGCGGTCGATATAATTGGCAAACTCAAGATACCATTCGAATAGCTGACCGTATCTGCTGCCTTGCTCTGCAAGTTGAGCGGGTGTCATCCAACCGCCTTGCGCAACTGTTACCGCGCCGCGGAAATCGATATCCAGTTCTGTTACATGCACACGTGCGCCGGTTTGGGCATAGCGGATAATGGCTTCGCGGACATTGGGGATAGTGGTGTTGTGGTTGTAATGGGCTTGCATTCCTATGCCTTCAATCAGCAACCGGCCGTAATCTGGGTGGTTTGGGTTTCCGAATGCGGGATTGTTAACGCCATCCCTATGCCAGCGCTCGTTAAAGTATTCAACCATGCCTGCAATTGCGTCGCGTTTACCGGGTGCTTCGTCTGCAAAGTCGTTGTAAATCAAATGTGCAGTTGGGGCATATCTGCGGGCAAACACATAGGCATAATAGATATAATCCCAACCGCGCTCGCCCGCTTCAAAGTCTGCGTCATGTGAGAAGGCGTTGAACCAGGGAACATTATTACGGATTCTGCGCATCCAGCTGCCTGCCTCTGGCACAGGATGGTTTTCATTGCCTTCGCCTGTAAATACATTGGCGTAGCTGGCGGCACTCAGGTCTGTTGAGCCAGAAACCACTTCGTTGGTTACATCCCATATATCTATGCGTCCATCAAAGTAGCCCGCATATTGCTGGATAAACCAGCGCATGTTCTCCATGGCTTCTGCACGAGTCAGGAACTGTAATGTGTCCGGGCACAGGTATTGCCAAACAGAGGATTGCTCGTGCCATATAAGGGCGTGGCCAATTATTTCAAGGTCATTGTATTCTGCGAAATCCACCATGGCACGTGCAGGGTCTAATAGAAGTTCGTATGGGCGAATAGTTAGTGAAGTACCGCCTGATATTGGGCCGGGCTTCATCGCATTTTCTGCCGTGACAGAGTTAAAATTACGCAAAAAGAAATTAATGATTGCGTCATTGTCTAAGAGTTGCGGTTCAAGAATGTTTCCGAGGGTAAAGTAGTCCATAAATGCGTCCTGCATTGGGGGCAGCAGCATGGCTGCATCCCATGTTGGGATATAAGGCTCGTCGGAAACAATAACAGTGATTTCGATATCGTCAATAAAGAATATAGCGGGCTGTTCGTGCGGCTCGTTGACTCTAAAACGGAAATGCATGGTGCTGACATCGCCTACATGGGCTGTAATATCGGTGTAGGTGACGGTTTGGAACCATATGTCAAATGGTGTGCGCCTGTTTAGGTCGGCCATAGTGCCTGTGCCGGGTCTAAAGTTTGTAGGCTGATGTTCGGGGCTTCCGAATGAGCCGTTCAACACAATCGCCGGGCCTCGGATGTTGCCCTGTCTTCTTGGGTCAAGCGCAAGGTTTTCTGCACCGGGGACATATACCCACCAAGAAATATATACTCGTGCCCCCATTGGGATAGCTTCGGGCAGGTTAAAGACAAGATAATTACCGTCGCCGCTGGTCCAAAGACCGGTGACGTTTTCTAAACGATAGCTGTAGTTGTCTGTGCGTCCGAAATTGTTCACGCGTGTGCCTTGCATCTGGGAGCCGGCAACGATTAATTCCTCGTATTGTGCCCAATCGTCGGCAAAGCTGATTGCATGCCATTCGCTTGCCCATTCGTCGGCAATGGTAGAAAGCGCGGCATTGCCTACGGACGTGAAAGGTGCGTAACCTGCTTCAAAGTCGAAACGACTGACAAGTTGATAAGTATCGCCTACAATTCTTCTGACTGTAAAGTTATCCACGCGGAAGATAATGGACTGGTCTGCGTTATCGCCTGCGGTAACGATTTGAATATTATCAAAATCAAGCTGGGCAATGCCTGACAAATCAAGTGTGCCGGTATAGCGGCGCCATTCTGGGCCGGTGAAACTTGGGTCATGGAAACCAGGATGGCTTCTGAACACATCAGACTCAATAATAGTTGCAAACGGCGCAGCACCCAGCGGGCCGTCTGTCTTTACAACCAGACGGATATCCACAGGTGTTGCGGAGGGAACAAGCATATCGAGTGATATTTCGTATATATTGCTGGCCTGAACCCCAAGTTCCGTCACGGGTGCTTGTGCGCCTTCAAGAGATTGTGCGCCAATGGTTTCAACGCGAAGCACATCGCCTTCGGCCTCTGGCTCTGGCCGTGGCGGCGGTGGTGGAACAAAACCGGGGTCAACACCCAAATTTTTGACAATGATATCATCGATTATAATATCTTCTAGGCTGCCGGGGGCCGTGATTCTAAAGGAGTTGGCAAAGGATGCATTATCAAGTGTCGCGTAGTTAATACTGCCGGTTAATGTAAATGTACCATCGTCACCGGTAGTGCCGCTTGTGAGCCAGGCCCATGGCCCTTGATGCCCCTGTATATTTACGGGGGTGCCCGCGGCTGCACGGCCGATAACGGTCAGCGAATAAAGAGTGCCCGGCTCGAAGCCAAGTGCCGCTCTTAAAATGTCAATACCATGCCAGTCGGCACTGCGTATGACTTGGATTGAATTGCCTGAAGGTACTGCCAGATTGCCATCAACAATGGCAAGCGATGCGCCGGCTTGTTGAAAACGTGCGGGCTGGCCCGGGAAAACAGAGCTTGATACGGGGCCGGGGCTAAGGCTAGTGAAACGGTCATATGTTGACAGTTGCCAAATGACCACATCGGTTTCACTTTCTTGAGCACGCAGCGGCAGGGTGCCAATAGAGCCGATGGTAATAACTACGGCTAACATTAAAGCCAACACCCGCTTTAGTGATGCATTTCTCATGTTTTTTTCCTCCTGTTCTATTACTAACCAATCCAATTATGAAGCAGTGTTGCACATTAATGTGCTCTTTTTGTGCAAAAAATTAACACTTTGCCGTATAATTGGTGCGACAATACGTATTATACGGGCATAGTCCATGGCTTTACATGGATAAATTAAAGTATTCTTGTAGCTTTTTAATAAATATTGGTTGTTTTTAAAATATGTATGGGCAATATGCCCGATAATTTGTATTACGCAGCAAGCTTCATATCACCAAACTTAATCCAGCCTTTTTTGCGCATAAATTCTGCGATTACAAGGCTAACCACAGCCGGTATGGTAAAATGCACTATGCCAATTTGCGCAAACACCGCTGGCGTGTAGCCCATGGCGGTTAGCGTACCAAATTGGCCAACAAGGCCGCTTGTTCCCATTCCGGCTCCGGCAGGGATGTTTTCCATTCTAAAGGCAACGGTAGAAACCACACCCGCGATTATACTTGCCACAATTGGCGGTATCCAAATCAGCGGGTTTTTCATTATATTTGGCAGTTGAAGCATACCTGTTCCCAGGCCCAGGGACAGCAAGCCGCCAACTTTGTTTTCGCGGTAGCTTATTACTGCAAATCCTATCATGTTGGCCGCGCCGCCTGCTATGGCTGCACCGGCGGCAATACCTTCTAACTCCAGGGCAAGGGCAATTGCCGTGCTGGATATTGGGCTTACAAGAATGATGCCCATTATCAATGCAACAATGCCGCCCATTAGCACGGGCATAAGTTCTGTCGCCCACATAATAAAATTTCCGATGGCGGTCATAAAGCGCATTATAGGCGCACCAATAAGCATAGCCACACCCACACCAACAAGAATTGTTGTCACCGGTGTTACAATGATATCTACTTTTGTCTCTTTGGAAACAAGCTTGCCAAACTCTGCGCCTATTATTGCCGCAAACATTGCACCGGCTGGGCCGCCAAGATAGTGGCCAGCAAACCCAACTGCGGCGGACGCAAATAAAACCAGCGGCGGGGCTTTTAGCCCGTACGCAACCGCAACGCCCATTGCAAAACCTGTTGCACGCATCGCAAATGACCCGGCCTCTTCCATAAAGCCTATACCAACCCGCCAGCCGATTTCTGTCAAAATTAGTCCGATAATTAGCGAAGAAAAAATACCAAGGGTCATTGCGCCCATGGTTTCGATAAAATATCGCTTAAATGAAATTACAATATCCTTTTTTTGTAGGAATGATTTCAATATAGCTACCTCCAGCTTTTTTATTTTCACATCAGCACCAACTTTGACAAAAGCCAATGCTACAATTATAATGTACATAAACCTAAGATGTTTTTCAAGTATAATGTCAGGAGGATACTTATGCAATCCAAAATCAAAACAGAACTTGGCGTAATAGCTATCGAAAACGAGGTAATTGCCAGGATAGCCGGGCTTTCTGCAATGGAATGCTACGGCGTGGTGGGCATGGCCGCCAAAAGTCTGCGTGATGGGCTTGTACATCTTTTAAAAATAGAAAGTTTGTCTAAGGGCGTTAATATTACAACTTTAGATAATGGTGAACTGGTAATAAGCCTTCACATTATTGTGGAGTATGGCACAAACTTGATGGCTATTTCCAATTCACTAAAAGACAATGTGCGCTATAAAGTGGAAGAATGTGTAGGCATGACCGTACGTGACGTGAATATATTTATAGAAGGTGTACGCATAGATTAACAAGAAAAAGGGTGAACTTCCCTTTTTCATCAACTTACATTGTGCCGTAAGGAGGCTTGGCCTCCGCAGGCGGCATTAAATAGGAGGGGCTTGTCTTGGGGCTCGTTAGTATAGATGGCAATATTCTTAGAAAAATGATTATCGGCGGTGCTAATGAAGTTACAAAAAGTACAGCCACTTTAAACGCACTAAACGTTTTCCCGGTGCCGGACGGCGACACGGGTACAAACATGGCGCACACTGTACGCGCCGCTGCGGGGGAAGTATTAAAACAGTCGTCGCCAAGCGTTGCAGATGTGTCAAAGGCTGCAAGCAACGGTGCGCTTCGCGGTGCAAGGGGCAACTCCGGCGTTATTTTATCGCAGTTGTTCCGTGGTTTTGCAAAAGGGCTGGAGGGCAAATCCACAGCCAATTCCCATGACTTGGCGGAAGCCCTTGCAAAGGCATCCGAAATGGCGTACAAAGCGGTAATGAAGCCAAAGGAAGGCACAATGCTTACTATAGGCCGTGCTGCCAGTGAAGCCGCTTTTGAAATAGCTTTCGATAATGAGGATATAGGCGAATGCCTGGAGTTTGTGATAAAACGTACAGATGAAGTGCTGGCAAAAACCCCGGATATGCTGCCCGCGCTTAAGCAAGCCGGTGTTGTGGACTCTGGGGGCATGGGCATTATTTGTTTCTTCAAAGGCGCAATGGTTGCGCTGGCAGAAAAAGACGAGATGCCGCTTTTGGATGCATCCCAGGCAGCTGCAGAAGGCACTGCACTTGGCGAAATTGATTGGGACGATATCAAATATGCATATTGCACCGAGTTCTTGATAGAGCTGGACTCCGCCGATAAAAGAAAGCCCGGCGTTGCCGAAAACGCAGAGGAAGTATTGCGCGGCTACATGCCAAAACTCGGCGACTCCGTTGTTGTAATAGAAGACGGCGGCTTGGTTAAAGTCCATGTCCATACAAACAACCCCGGCAAGGCACTTGAAAAAGGTTTGCAATTTGGCCAGCTTTTGAATATCGACATCAATAATATGAGGGTTCAACATTCAGAGATGCACGATTTTTCTAAGTCCAACGAGCCGCCAAAGCCGCTGGGCATTGTTGCAGTAGTTGCGGGGGCGGGAATGGCAGAGCTGTTTACCGGGCTTGGTGCAGACTATGTTATTGAAGGCGGCCAAAGCATGAACCCCAGCGCCGAGGATATAGTCCGGGCAATAGAGCGGGTTAATGCGGAAAATATTATCGTACTCCCCAATAACAAAAACATAATTTTGACTGCCCAACAGGCGGGTGAAATGACCGACGGCAAAAAAGTGCATGTTCTGCCTACAATGTCCGTTCCACAGGGCGTTTCCTGCTTAATAAGCAATTCTGAATCTGATAGCATAGAAAATAACATTGAGGGCATGAAAGAGGCCATGGAAGCCGTACACAGCGGGCAAATTACCCAAGCTGTACGTAACACTGTTTTGGATGGCCGCGAAATAAAAGAGGGCGACTTCCTGTGCATTTATGACGGTGACATCGCACTGGTTGAAAAAAGCATGGTCACAGCCGCCCGTGCGCTTATGGATTATATGCTGGAACAAGGTGGCTCGCTGGTTAGCATCTATCATGGCGAAGGCACAACTACCCAAGCTGCGGAAGAACTTGCAGAGTACATTGGCGAAAAATATCCCGACGCGGAGGTAGAGGTTTACGAAGGCAAGCAGCCGCTGTATAGCTATATTTTGTCTGTGGAGTAGACAGTGAACATTACAAAACTTACCGGAGTGGGCGCAAAACGCGCCCATTCTTTATATAACTCGGGCATCTGCACTGTTGCAGACTTGCTAAACCACTTCCCGCGGGATTATGACGACCGTTCGCAAGTTGGCAAAACCGTTGCGGAATTAATGCCAGATGCGGTAAATACCCTGCGCGGCACTATTGCCGCCGACCCGGAAAGCGCAAGCATCCCGCGCAAAGGCGCGCCCGCGCTTACTTTAACAAAACTACTTATCAAGGATCACACCGGCACATTGGAAATTGTGTGGTTTAATCAGCCGTATTTAAAAAAATATTTCAAGCGGGGCGGCGAATATATCTTTACCGGCAAGGTGCGGGAAATTGGTGGTAAACTGCAGATGCAATCGCCGGAATACGAGCCATGCGGCAATGTAGAGCTTTCGCATGGCAGAATCGTACCTGTGTACACCACGCCAAAGCAGTTTTCGCAAAAAACGTTTAGGGCGTTGATTCATCAGGCATTGGATGTGGGAGCGGGTTACGATGCCGCGTATGCCGAATATCTGCCCGCTGCTATCCGCGACAAATATTCCCTTCGCGGCCGTAAAACCGCTATCCAGAATATACATTTCCCAGAGTCAGACGCGCTTTTTTTGGCGGCACGGCGGCGGCTGGTATTTGAAGAGCTGTTTTTTGTTCAGTCTGCATTGCAGCAACTGAAGGACGCTGTCACCAGCCAGCCCGGCATCGTAATTGGCCCCAGCCCCTGTCATTGCGAGGAGGGCTTTAAGCCGACGAAGCAATCTAAACAGTCTGATTCTCCGCATTCTGGATTGCTTCGCTCTGCTCGCAATGACGAAGCCGGATATCACAATTTTATATCTGCGCTGCCATTTCCGCTTACAAATGCACAAATTGCCGTACTTGCGGATATCCAACGCGACATGACAAGCGGCAAACGTATGAACCGCCTTGTGCAGGGCGATGTTGGCAGCGGCAAAACCGTGGTTGCTATGGCGGCGGCGTATTTGGTCATGCAAGCCGGCTATCAAGCGGCGTTGATGGTGCCAACAGAAGTGCTTGCCAGCCAACACTACAGCCAGTGCAAGCAATTTTTTGAGCCGCTTGGTTTCGAGACGGTGCTGCTTACAGGCAGCTTAGGCGCAAAGGAACGGCGCGAGAGTCTGGCAAAAATCCAAAACGGACAGGCCAAAATGATTATCGGCACCCATGCTCTGATACAGGAAAAAGTCAATTATGCCCACCTTGGGCTTGCCATAACGGATGAACAGCACCGTTTTGGGGTTAATCAGCGGCTTAACCTTACGGAAAAGGGGATTCCGGGTCAAGCCCAGAATGACGGTCGCCAACCCCATACTCTGGTCATGACCGCAACCCCCATCCCCCGTACATTGGGCATGATTCTATATGGCGACCTGGACATTTCAATTATCAACGAGCTGCCCCCAGGGCGGCAAACAATAAAAACATATTCTGTCAGTTCAAAATATCAGCAGCGCGTACATGGCTTTATCCGTGCAGAAATTGAGGCGGGGCGGCAGGCATATATAATTTGCCCAGCAATAGAAGCACGTGAAACAGATGAAAACCAAGAAAATCCCGACCAGTTGAAAAATGTCTTAGACTACACTGCCGAACTTCGCGCTGCATTACCCGATATAAAAATAGCCCATTTGCATGGCAAAATGAAACCTGCCGAAAAACAGGAAATAATGGACGCGTTTAAAGCCGGCGACATAAGTGTGCTGGTGTCTACCACGGTAATTGAAGTGGGCGTACATGTTGCCAATGCTACACTTATGATTATCGAAAACGCGGAACGCTTTGGCCTTTCGCAGCTGCACCAATTGCGCGGGCGCGTGGGGCGTGGGCAGCATCAATCCTATTGCGTGCTTATAACCGACACAAAAGCCCAGGAAACAAAGGCCCGTATGAAGGCTATGTGCGACACAGCAGACGGCTTTGTGCTTGCCGAACTGGACTTGAAAATACGCGGGGCAGGGGACTTTTTTGGAACACGCCAGCATGGCCTGCCCACTTTTGCCATAGCCAATTTATATCGCGATATGGATGTACTAAAAGACGCGCAACAGGCAATATTAGATATGCAAGAAATGCAAATTTCCGAAGAAGAGCGTACTGCAATGAAACAACGGCTAAGCCGAGTATTGCATGACACTTACGGCGGGGTTATGTAGAGGAGAATGAAAATGAACAATTTCGAAATGCGTTTGCACAATTCACTTGCAAAAATCTTCCCACACCACGCACCACCAGCACGTTCAGAGAAAACCTGGCTCTTTGCCCTTCGTGGCGAACGTGTCGCGTTCCAGTTAAGCTACAACGGCACGGGAAACAGCAGCTGGCTAAAGCTTATAACAAGCATGCCAAACGGCATCACGCTTACAGCCCGTAGGGTAAACCACGTCCCCGCCAACATACCCGCCACGTGGGAAACCGACGACGGCTATATATCCACCCAGCCGGGCCTGTATCCGGATTTACTTACGCCCCTTGACCAAGATCGCCTGCGGTTTTCGCCCGGCACATGGCAAACTATTTGGCTTGAGGCAGAAATTTCGCCACAGTGCGCGGCGGGCACAAATAATATCGACATAACGTTGGAAGGGAAAGACGGCGAAATAGTGGCTCAAACACAGGTAACAATTGACATTGCCGCCGCGGACTTGCCGCCACTTGCCATACCGCACACCCGCTGGTTTCATACAGACTGTCTTGCGCAGTACTACGGCGTAGAAGTTTTTTCCGATTCATATTGGCAGATTGTCGAAAATTTTGCCGCGTATGCAGTGCAACATGGCATAAACATGCTGCTTACTCCTATTTTTACCCCGCCGCTGGACACCGAAATTGGCGGCGAACGCCTAACCGTACAACTGGTGGACGTAACCGTTAATGGCGATAAATACAGCTTTGGCTTCGATAAGCTGACCCGCTGGGTAGAAATGTGCAAGCGCGTTGGGGTAGAATTTTATGAAATTTCTCATTTATTTACCCAATGGGGCGCAAAACACGCGCCAAAAATTGTGGATACAAATGGCACACGCCTATTTGGCTGGGACACAGACGCTACCGGCCCGCAATATGCTAATTTCTTACAACAAATGCTGCCCGCCCTTACCGCAAAACTTAGCGAGCTTGGCATTGCGAAAAAGTGCTATTTCCATATATCCGACGAGCCAAATATAACGTCTCTGGAGCAATACAAGGCCGCCCGCAAGATTGTAGAGCCGTTTTTGCAAGGCTTCAAAATAATGGACGCACTCACCAATTACGACTTTTTTAAGCAGGGCGTTGTATCTGTTCCGATACCGTCTGTAGACCATATTCAGCCATTTTTAGACGGCGATGTGCCGGAACTGTGGACGTATTACTGCTGCGCGCAAAGCCGCAAAGTGCCCAACTTGTTTATGATGCAGCCCGGCTTCAGGCACCGCATACTTGGCGCGCTATTGTACAAATTTGATATCGCGGGCTTTTTGCAATGGGGATACAATTTCTACAACTGTATGCATTCTGTTTACCCGGTAAACCCGTTCGTTATTACAGACGCAGACGGCACATTCCCGTCCGGCGACGCATTTATAGTGTATCCCGGCGAAGGCGGTTTGCCTTGGGGTTCTACGCGTCTTTCCGTTGCAAATGAGGCATTTAGCGACTTGCGGGCATTGCGCAAACTAGAAGAACTTGCCGGCCGCGAATTTGTTCTTGCAATGCTGGACGAAAATTTGGCAAAACCACTGACCTTTGACGAGTTCCCGCAAACGGACGAATATATTTTACAGCTCAGGCAACGCATTAACGCGGAAATTTCCAAAAAAAGATAAGCGACTCTGTCGCTTCCCGAAGGAAGTGTAGCGGGGATTGGGGCAGAGCCCCATTTAGAAGGAGTCGTATAAATGGATTCAAAGACCAGGCAACGCGCTTTTGTTTTATTGCTAGTGGCCACGGCGTTTACATCACTTGCAAGCGGTTTGGCAGAAGGCACGTTCAGCAATTTTTATTATGAAGTGTACGCAGTAACCTCCAGACAGCGCGGCTTTATCGAGTTCCCGCGAGAAATCCCTGGGCTTATTGCAGTGGTAGTAATTTCGCTAATGTCGTTTATGGGCGAAATCAAACTTGCAATTGCGGCGCAAGTTTTGTCAATCATAGGCCTGATTTTGCTGGGCATATTTACGCCGCCGTTTGCGGTAATGCTGGCATTTTTATTCATTAACTCTATGGGGATGCACCTTTACATGCCTTTGAAGGACAGCATAGGGTTAAATATCATAGGCTCGGAAAACACAGGCCGCAAATTTGGTATCTTAAACGGAGTGCGCACAGGGGCAGGTTTTATTGCCGCAGGTGCAGTTTTACTGGGCTTCCGCTTTGGTTTTTTTAGCTTTTCGCACGCGATATTCCGCAATTTTCTTATTGCGACATTATTTTTTGCCGCCGTGGTTTTGATTCTCCTAAAAATCCGCAAAATGATTGGTGACCCAAAAATAAGCACGGGCAAGGGGCGGTTCCTGTTTCGCAAAGAGTATAAATTTTATTACTTATTAGCGTCCCTACATGGGGCGCATAAGCAGATTGCGTCTGTTTACGCGCCTTGGGTGCTTATTACAATTTTGCTGCGTCGCGCCGACACAATGGCAGCTTTGTCCATGGTTGGCATGTTCCTTGGCATATTTTTTATACCAACGGCTGGCTGGCTGGCCGACCGCCTTGGCGTGCGCCGCATGATGTTTGCCGAAGGCTTTGCCTTTATCGCAATATACATTGCGTTCGGCATTTTTAGCGGCGGCCTTGCAAGCGGCAATATTGCCGCAGTGGGAATCCCAATAATAATCGTGTATGTACTATTTATTTTGGACCGCATGACAATGCAGCTTGGCATGATACGTGTCCTGTACCTGCGCTCCATCGCGGTAGATAAGGCCGAAATCGCCCCAACCCTTTCCACCGGAATGAGCCTGGACCACGCCATTTCAATTGTATCCGCCCTGCTTGGTGGTGTGGTTTGGTATGCTTGGGGCCCACAATATGTATTTTTTATAGCGGCGGTGCTGTCGCTGGGCAATGTAATGGTGGCGTTTTGGCTGCCCCGAGGGAAAGAACAGGAAGAGGCAGCTTGATTTTGTGTCTGAAAACTCATTTTTGTCATTGCGAGCGTAGCGAAGCAATCCAAGAAACAGCATGATTCTGGATTGCTTCCGCCACGCTTTGCGCAATGGCAATTTTTTATTTTGCATTGAGTGAAAAGAATCTTGACGGGGTAATACGTAAAGCATACAATGTAGTACATGGTAAAGGAGAGATGAGTTTATGGCGCAAAGTATTTTAAGTGTTAGGGTTGAAGAGGATACAAAACGTAGCTTTGATAGGTTTTGTGATAGTGCGGGGCTTAATCCTTCCGTAGCTATCAATATGTTTATCAAAGCTACGCTACGAGAGAGAAAGATTCCATTTGAGATTTCTGGTGGATACGACCCGTTTCATAGCGAAGCTAACAAAACAAGATTGCTTAAAGCGGTTAAAGACGCAAAGCAAGGAAAAAACATGATTACTAAGACCTTCGAGGAGTTGGAGGCTATGGAAAATGATTAAAACCAGCTTCCACGAACAGGGTTGGGATGATTATGAATATTGGCAGAGCCAAGACAAAAAGACATTAAAGAAAATCAATAAACTTATTCGAGACATAAAAAGGAATCCGTTCAGTGGGATAGGCCACCCAGAGCCGCTCAAACATGACTTGCGGGGTTGGTGGAGCAGAGAAATTGATGATAAAAACAGGATTATCTATAAACTAACAGGAAACATCATAGAAATACTGCAATGCAAAGACCACTATGATGACCATTAGTGTTTTCACCTGGCTCGATTTTCGAGTTGGGTGATTTTTGTGTTTGTGTACGAGATAAGCTAATTTGCCAGAGTTTGTTGAAGAAATTCATATTGTGGTGTATACTTGCGATGATATTTGAATTCGCATTTTTACTAAGAGCATAATCTGACATTCGCTACGTGCCATTATCATACACATCCCAACACCTTGACACAACCCTCACAAGCCGCTAAGATTATCCCAAATAAAAATTTATTACGGAGGTAATTTTATGAAGCACAAAAGTGTAAAAAAGTTTGCAATTCTAGTCTTGGCGTTAGTCTGCACTACCGCATTTGCTATCGTGGCGTATGCCGCAGATAGGTATCAAGTGGATTTTGGCGAGTGGAGCGGCTATATGGCTACGGTAACATTAGACGCAGAGCCTAATCACATACCCATCGAAGGCTTGGGTCTAAATTGGCAAGGCAACAGAATGGGCGTTTATTTTGAAGTGCCTGTAGGTACAACCGCTTTTATTGAGTTTCTTGTAGATGAATATACAGATGCCGAGTTTATATCATTATTTTGGAGTGGGATTTACCCGGCTGTCTTTGATGAAAACTGGAACGGTTACAGGGGAGATTTTGAAAATATCTTAGATTGGAACATGACCAGCGAAACTCAAGGTTATTTTGTTTTTGATACAGTAGGTGTATTCGAAATACATGGCAACAAAGATGGCAGTGCTGTTGTTAGTGTAGTGGCAGGCGCGCCTGCGCAGCCTACTGCTGGACGTATTTTGCGATTTGCCATAGGCAGCACTACTTTTACAGACAATGGTGTAAGTAATACGCTTGAGGCCGCCCCATTTATTGCAGAAGACCGTACAATGGCACCGCTTCGCGTAATAGTGGAAGCACTTGGTGCAACAGGTCTAACTTTTAACTATGGAGTTATAACATTTAACCTTAACGGCGAAACAATTTCCATGACAGTTGGGCAGCCTCTGCCAAATAATATGGGAACGCCCATGATTGTTGAGGGACGTACATTTGTACCACTCGCATATATTATGAACGAAATTGGTGCGGTAGCGCGTTGGGACAATGACGCCCGCGCGGCGTATATCTATGTAGATTAGTATTTAGTGTAAATACAAAAGTGGTTGCCACGGGAAGAAAAAATCCGTGACAGCCACTTTTTTGATTTATCCTACAAACCCATTTCCTTCACTTCAGGGTTCTGGTGACTAGCCCGCAACTCAAGGCCGCTATCCTTCTTGTAAAGCGTCGCAACCCGTGATTTCCGCAAATTGTCGTCCGTAGGCACAGCCGTTCTTGGCTGGCCGCCGCCGCCTACGCAGCCGCCCCTGCAGGCCATAACTTCGATAAAGTCATATGCATTTTCCCCGCCAACGATATTTTCTACTACATCTTTTGCATTATCCAAACCATGTATTACTGCCATGTTAATTGTTTTACCCGCTATGTCAACGGTTGCGGTTTTTATACCGCTCATGCCGCGTACAGCCTGGAAATTTAGGTAGTCCTCGCCCGGGGTTTCGCCTGTCATTTGATAGTAAATGGTTCTTGCTACGGCTTCGGTTACGCCGCCGGTATTGCCAAAAATCACGCCCGCGCCAGAAGCTATGCCCATTAGGCTATCATAATCTGACGTTTGTAAACCGTCCCAGTTTACGCCTTCTTCTTTAATCCATTTCGCCAATTCTCTTGCGGTTATTACGTAGTCTGTGCCGTTTACTTGGCTAATCTCATGCTTTTTTGCGGTGCACGGCGCAACCGCCACGTTAACGATTTTTGCTGGGTCTATATTATGCTTTTTGGCGAAATAAGTTTTAACTACATTGCCCTGCGTAGCGATTGGGCTTTTTGCCTTAGATACATTAGGGAGCATTTCTGGGAAGAAATCTTTTACATACTGTACCCAAGATGAACAACAGCTGGTGAACAACGGAAGCGATGCATGTTTGTCTTTAATCCGCTCGGTAAACTCTGCGGCTTCTTCCAAGACAGTCAAATCGGCAGAAAAGCAAACATCCAGTACATAATTCGCGCCTAGCGCACGCAAAGCCGCTACAATTTTGCCTTCTACCAAACTTCCGCCATACATGCCGAATTCTTCGCCCAGGCTAACTTTTACTGCCGGGGCAATATTAAATATAACAATTTTATCAGAGTCTGAAATTGCATTTTTTACATTGGCATAGTCATAACGCTCGGTGATTGCCGCAGATGGGCACACAATTGTACATTGGCCGCAATGGACGCAAACGGGCGGGCGGCTGCTATTTGCTGAAGCATCAGTTTCGCAGCTATGCCGGCATGCCCCGCATTCGATGCACAGTTCTTCACAGAACATAACGGCAGGGTTATCATCGTTTATTTGTACTTTTGTTTGATGATTCATGACTTCGCCCCTTTCTTGTAGGTGTCCATATACAATTGCAGGTATGCTTCACTGTCTCTTACAACACAGCCGCACAAGCCTTTGTCACGTTTCAATATAGCGCATTTGCTGCAGGCTACACACACTTTATTCTTTTGCATGCGCCCTGTTTCGATAATGTCCTTTGCAAAGTCGGGATATGCGATAAACTGCCGCCCGTAACCAATAAGTTTAGCGCCGCCTGTTTCCATTACCCACGCCGCTACATATGGCGAATACTCGCGCAGCCAACTGTAGCCTACGCCAACGATTTTGGCTTTAGGCACGCGCTTTTGCAGTTCTGCAGTGTGATGTATCAACCTGTAGGTGCCCTCCAGCGGATGTTCTTCTGGCAAATACGCGCCCAAGTCGTATGGGCGGTTGATATGCGGTATAAAATACGGGTTACCCATGGTGACATTGATAAGGGTAGTGCCGCGCTTTACCATTTCTTCTACAAGCCTTACAGGCTCGGTTAAATCAATTTTTGAGAAGTCGCTTAAATCTGTCCCCCAGCCTTTGCTTACAGGCATTGCGTCGTAAATATTTATCCTTGACGCGATTATAAAATGGGGGTCATTTATGGCGTCGCGCACTTTATCAATGGTATCAAGGAACAATTTTGTACGATTTTCGAAACTGCCACCATATTTACCCGGCCGGTCGAAACAAGAAAAGAAATCATGCAACAAATAACCATGACAGGCCTTAATATCAACACCGTCAAAGCCAGCTTCTTTTGCCAAAACTGCGGCTTTAACAAATTGTTCAACTACTTCTTCCATGTATTCATCCGTGGCAAGGGGGTAATCTGCCGGAAGTTTTAGACGCTCGTCCAATTCCGCTTTGTGTCCGGCGATAATTGGCGCGGAAACCCCTTCGGGCTTACTATAGCGGCCGCTGTGGTTAAGCTGTAAAATTGTGACCGGCCTAGTACCGGGGATAGCCTTTTCATAAATCCGATTAGCAAGTTCTTTAAACCCCGGCAAAGTTTCCTTTGTTATGTATAATTGTCCGGGATTAGAACGACCTTCCTGGCAGACGCTTACGGCCTCTATCCAAACCAGCCCAATGCCGCCTTCTGCAACGCGTTCATATTTTCTAAAAGTTAATTCGGTTGGTGCACCCGCTTTGTCAGAGTCGCCGCCTTCCATTGGGTGTGCTACCAAAGCATTTGGGGCAATGCGACCCCCCAGGTCCACAGGCTTGGCCAGGATTTGAACATTATCTGAAAAACCAAGATCATACCCACAGCTGGCAATATCATCTTTTAATTCTTGCATAGATTTATAACTAAGTTTTCTAAGCAATTTTACACACGCTCCGTTTCAATTTGATTTGTTTCATTTCATTAAGATTTTATCATATGCGGGCATAAAAGCAAACATCTAAAAAAATGAAATTATTATAGCATTTGCGCGTGCCAGAAGTTGAAGAATTGCGTTGATTTGTTAAGTTTATTATGCTACAATCCCCAAATTGTATTTGCGCTTGTAGCGGGTGTGTTTAGTGAAATGAGCCTGGGCATATCTGTTTTGTGGGTTGTTTTTTCGGGATTAACTGCGGTTATTACCATGATACTTGTTGGTACTTCTTCCATGCATTCTGGTTGGGCTCCGGCATTTGCTGTTGTCACGATATGTTTAACTATTGGGATGTTGATTGGCTTCCCCCCTGTGCCTTTAGCTGTTTTAGTAGGATATATTGGTGCGGTTGGCATGCCATTGGCAGACACAGGCATTGGCTTAAAAACAGGCTGGCTTATACGTGGGAACGGTAAAGACAAAGCGCATGAGGAACATGGCCGAAAGCAACAAGTAATCATTAAACAGCTTGGCGTAGTAATTGGCATTGTTATGTCTGTTGTTTTTGGAATAATGCTAATTAACAATAGACTTCTCCTGAAACCAATTCATGCGCGCGAAAATGCTCCCTGATTCCGTAACATTTTCGCGCGCTTCTGACAGTTTCAGGAGAAGTCTAATGATATAACACCGCCCATGAGTATTTTTTATGCCAGTACCGTAGTCGAAGCGGTAAGCCCTTCTTTGTTAAGGGAACTGGCTATTTGGGCTGTGCCTGGAGCAATATTGCAAATAGCCTTTGGTAATAAAAGTGTAGGGTTGATGCTGGCTGCAGGCTTGTTAATCAATAATCCTATTTTTGGTATTGTGATTTTGCTTTCCATTGGTATTAGGCGGATAATTGGCACAAAACATATGGGTGTGCGTGGGCCGGGACTTATTGCTGGTGATGGCCTGTTTGGTTTTGCGGTTAACATTTTTAGAGCCTTTTTTTAGCGGTAGAGTTGAATTTATTGAATTATCACTTGCCCTATGTTAAGATGACACAAAAATTAGGAGGCCATTAAAATGCAAGAAAAAATAGCAGTAGTAACAGGCGCGCGCCGCGGGATAGGGCGCGGTATTGCGGAAAGCTTGGCGGCACGTGGGCATCGCGTAGTGTTTGCCAATATCTCCACCCCGGAAAACATGCCAGAGGGTGCAATTTTCATTCCAACAGATATTTCTGACGAGGCCCAGCGGCAAAATTTGCTTGACCAGGTAATAGCCAAATTTGGCCGTGTAGACCTGCTTGTTAACAATGCGGGCATTGCCCCTGCAGAGCGTAAAGATTTATTAGAAACAAGCGCGGAAAGCTTCCGCCGCCTGATGTCCGTTAATCTGGAAGGCGCGTTTTTCATGTGCCAGCTTTTTGCTAATCAAATGGTAAAACAGCCCCCAAATGGCGGTTATAGAATCATAAATGTATCGTCAATTTCCAGCTATACATCTTCTATAAATCGTGGGGAATACTGCGTTTCTAAGGCGGGTGTGTCTATGGTGACACAGCTTTTTGCGGACAGGCTGGCCGAATATGGCATTGGCGTGTTCGAAATACGCCCCGGTATTATTCTTACAGACATGACCGCAGTGGTAAAAGACAAATATACCAAGCTTATAGATGAAGGGCTAACCCCAATCAAACGCTTAGGTGCGCCGCAGGACGTGGCAAATGTGGTGCTGGCTATAGACGATGGCCATTTCGATTTTTGCACCGGCCAGGTATTTAACGCCGACGGCGGTTTTCATATAAGGAGACTATAAAAATGAAGCAAAATACATTCCATACATTGGTCATAGGCAGCGGCTGCGCGGGTTATAATGCGTTGGACTGGCTATATGACTTAGGCGTACAGGATATTGCCCTAATTACAGAGGGCGTAAAAATGGGAACATCCCGCAACACCGGCAGCGACAAGCAAACATATTACAAGCTTGCACTGGGCGGCGAAGGCGCGGATTCCGTATACGAAATGGCCAAGACATTGTTTAGCGGCGGTAGCGTACATGGTGACACGGCTCTTATAGAGGCATCTTCTTCCGCAACATCGTTTATGAAGTTGGTGCATTTGGGCGTACCGTTCCCAACAAATCGCTATGGCGCGTTTATTGGCTACCAAACCGACCATGACGAAGCCAAACGCCAACGAGCAACATCTTGCGGGCCGCTTACGTCCAAGCTAATGACAAAGGCCCTGCAAAAATCTGTTGCAAAAAAAGGCATCACCGTGCTGGACAATAGCCAAGTAATAACACTACTGGTGGAAAACAATGAAATACGCGGTCTTGTGATTTTAAATGACAAGACGGAAACCACTCTTTACTGCCAAAATGTAATACTTGCAACCGGCGGCCCTGCGGGCATTTATCACGATGTGGTATTCCCTAAAAGTCAAACAGGGGGTACCGGCCTTGCCCTTGCGGCGGGTGCGGCAGCCTGCAACTTGCAGGAATGGCAGTACGGCCTTGCCAGCATAGACTTCCGCTGGAATGTATCCGGCACGTATCAGCAAGTCTTGCCGCGTTATATTTCTGTGGATGATGCCGGCAACGAATATGAGTTTTTGCTGGACCATTACGAAACCCCAAACCAGGCACTGGATATGGTGTTTCTAAAGGGCTATCAGTGGCCGTTTGACGCGCAAAAAATAGCCGGTTCATCAAAAATAGACCAGCTTGTGGCCGCAGAAATAAATGAAAAAGGCCGCAAGGTTTACATGGATTTCCGCCGCAACCCGTCGGGGCTTGATTATTCTAAGCTTGCGAAAGAAACATTTGAATATCTGGAAAAATCGAACGCCCAATTTGGCACGCCGATAGAGCGTTTGGCGAAAATGAACACAAAGGCAATAAACCTATACAAAGACAATGGAATTGACCTGTATACCCAACCGCTTAGAATTGCCGTATGCGCTCAGCACTGCAACGGCGGCATTGCAGTGGACGCCAACTGGGAAAGTACCGTCAAGGGGCTGTATGTAGTTGGCGAAGCGGCTGGTTCGTTTGGCGTGTATCGCCCGGGCGGCAGTGCGTTAAATGCCACACAAGTTGGTGGTATGCGTGCCGCACAGCATGTCGCAAAAAAAAGCGGCCCCGTTGCACCAGCCGGGACTGCAAAAGATTATCAATACGAACCAAAGAGCAGCTGCGCGTCAAAATCATGCAATGACTGTGCAAATATGTGTATTCCAACAGACCTTGTTGACATACAGACACGTATGAGTCACCACGCCGCATATATGCGCGATACGGCCCAAATGCAAAAACTCCATGCCGAACTTTGCGATTACCGCAACAAATACTGGCAAAACAAGTCCGACAAAACCGACTTAGCCACACGCCACAAGGACTATGATTTACTGCTTACGCAAATTGCGGTTTTGTCGGCAATGATATTTTCCGCAAAGGAAATTGGCAGCCGCGGCGGTGCGGTTGTGGATGGCAAGCCGCTTAGCGCGAATGTAAAAACCTTTGATGACAGGGTTGTAATCACCACTGCCGACGGCTCGAAATTTGAACCCATACGCCCCATGCCCGAACCTGATGACTGGTTCGAGAATGTGTGGAATGCGAAAGAATAGTAAAAGAGGTTTGTATTCAAAATGAATACAAACCTCTTTTATTCCATTATTGCGGTAATGCTTCGGGATTTCATTTCGTCAACCAGTAATGATTGTAGCCGGTCAAGTTCCTCGTGAACCTTGCAGTACGTGTCTTCTACTTTGCGCTGGCACTCGATATCACCGCGCAAACATTCCGCCAGAAACAATCTTTCGTCAACAGCTTGAATGATATCGTACAAGGTAAATGCATCTAGTGGCATGACAAGAATATACCCGCCGTTTTGGCCAAGCTTGTTTTGTACAAGCCCTGCTTTTTGCAGTTTTTTGAGTATTTTATATGCAAATTTGAAGGGAACATGCTCCATATCACATATTGTTTTGACAGTCCTTTTTTTGCCATCTGCCAGTGCCCGGATAATCCGTATCCCGTAATCACATTCCTTAGTTATCAACACATTGATCATTTCCTTTGCTAAAGTTAGCTTTGTTTTTTTTAGACTACTTATATTATGACCAATTAGTGTCAATTTTTTACGTAGGAAAATTATGACATTACAGTTTGGGCTAATTTTACAAAACGGTCAATTATATTCTCGATAGACATTTCTGGATAACCTACTAAATATGTGCGTACTTTGTCGTTAAAATTCTTTGTCCAATGAGGGGCAATACCTTTTGCGCCAACAATAGCACCAATAATACTGCCGACTGTGGCACCGGTGCAGTCATTGTCAAGACCCATGGCAATTACGTTTGCAACAGTTTCCGTAAAGCAGCCTTTGCCAAGAAACAGTCCAAAAATAGTTAGGCAGGCGTTATTGTTTGTATGAACTGGGCTCATGCCTTTAAATCGTTCGTCGACCAAGTCATAACCATGCCGATAATCTTTAACGGTTGGGCCAACTTTAAGCGCCCATTCCACATCTTTGTAAAGTGCGCAAGTAGTTGGGATTTCATTTAGCGCAATACGAATTGGCTCTATTGGGCAGTCGGTGGTAAACGCCGCCGCAATTGCCGCCGCAAAAAACATCTCTCCATAAATACCATTCCTGCGATGCGACAAATACGCATCCACATAGCCCATTTTTGCCGCAAGACGCGGGTTACCTGCGGCAGCATAACCAAAACCGTCGGCACGAATGTCTGCGCCAATCCACTGCAAGAACGGGTTATCAATAATGCCGGCTTCTTTGGCTGGTATACCCTTTTTCAAGTTTTTGAGCGCAACATCCTCGGCGGTACATGCATATGGCAAGATATCCAGCCAGATTTCGCCTACTTGCTCCACTGTAAAGTCGAAACCGTATTTCTCGATAATCAGCAGGCCCAAAATTGTGTAAGTAATATCGTCGTCTACAGGCACACCGTCCATGCCATCGCGGCTGTATTTATGATTTGGATCAACGCCGTAGCGGATGCTCCACGGGGAACGTACTACCGGCCAGTAATCCCGTGGAGGGAAGTCGATATCGCCAAATTTTGCAGCGGCTTCCATTTCTTCAAGGCTCCACATTTCTACCGGTGCGCCAAGTGTGCATCCCACAAAGCGGCCAAGTAATGCTCCTGCCATTTTGTCGCGTAGGTTTCCGATGTTTTTTACCGGAGTGTTTCCACCCGGGCATAATTTTAATATTTCGTCATAACAGGCCGGCTCGTTTGCAGTTTCATGTTCCGCTGTCAGTTTTTTTAAGGCAGCAACAGCATTTGCAAGTGCCGCTTCAAGTGCTGCTATTGTTTCTTTTGTCTCTTTGCCGTACTCGGTGGCCAGTTCGCCATAATCTTTGACGGCTTCCATGTGCTTGCGTAGGGGGGCTAAATCCGGATAAGTCATTTAACATACTCCTTTCAGATTAAAAAAACTGGGGCAAATACTCCTTGTGCGCTTGCAGCATTTCTTCAAATGCCTCAATTGCAATTTCCATGTCTTGTACAAGCGGGTTGGCCATAAGTGCGCGTATTGCACTTGTTTTGCAGCCGTTTAGCGCGGCGGTAACCGTATAACGTTCGTAGGTTTTTACGCTGCACATAATATTTTGCATAAGCGGGTTGCACGAAGTTTGTACTGGTATTGTTGCCGCGCCATTTTTGCCTGCATATGCGCGGGTTTCTACAGCGTCGTCTGGTGCCATAAACGGGATTGCGCCGTTGTTAAGCGTGTTTACTATATGGATTTTGCCGTCGTCCAAATATATGGATTCTGCAAGTGATACCGCTGCTTCCGAATACATTGCGCCGCCGCGTTTGGAAAGCTCGTCCGGTTTGACACAAAGCTTCTCGTCCTGAAACATTTTCAGCAAATCATCTTCGATAACCATGCAGTCCTGCCCGCGGGTGGTTTTGTCCGATAAATGCTTGAAAAGTGTGCGCCGTGGGTGCAGGAAATAGTTCATGTACCCAACGGGAATACCCTCTATAAGACGGATATCTTCTTTTTCGAAGCCGCATGCATCGCTTAATTTAGCAAGAATTTCGTCGTTGCCAGCAACCGCTTCACGCAAATAGTCGCGCCCAGCGTGACGTATGCTGGTGATTACGCTCAAATGGTTGAGCCCCACATAGTCCAGTTCTGCATCGTCTATGTCAAGTGCGCGTTTTGCTATGCTCATCATGCTTATGGGGGCGTTGCACAGCCCCAACATTTTAATACTTGTATGATTAAGAAGGGTTTGGGCGTTTATGCCGGACGGGTTAGCAAAATTTATCATAAAAGCGTCTGGGCAGTGTTTTGTCATTTCCGTCGCTATGTTCATCATTACAGGGACTGTGCGCAACGCCTTAAAAAAACCGCCAATGCCTGTGGTCTCCTGGCCAAGTAAATGATATTTCTTTGGTATGGCTTCGTCCAGCACCCTTGCAGGTAGCATTCCTACCCGTATTTGCGAAAATACAAATGACGCGCCATGCAATGCCTGACTTAAATCATTTGTGGTGGTAATGGTTGCGCCCATTTCCCCCGCTTTAACCATGCGCCGGGTAAGCCCGCCAACTATATCCAGTTTGCGTTTGTTAATGTCCATCATTGCAATTTCTGTTACCGGGAACTTATCCTTACGGCCAATAATCCCCTCAATAAGTTCTGGTGTGTATGTGCTGCCAGCACCTATTATTGCAATTTTCATATATATGTGTGCCCCTTTCAGCTGTATACACATAAAGTATACTCGGATTTTGACGAATGCGCAAGTATGAAGCGAAATTTAGGCAAATTTTAGGTTTCATCCATCTTGGGGAGTTTCCTGATGCTTGGCACAGATATTATAAAAATACCAATTACAGCAAGGCTTACACCTTGATAGATGAATATATGGCCTGTATCTGGCACAATGTTGCCTAAAAAACCTCCTGCAAAAGCTCCAAGTGCGACAAATATGGATGAGAATGTTGTCGAAAGTGTATCTATGCGGCCCACCATATCTTTTGGGGGTATCTTTTGAATCAATGACTCAAAAACTATACCTATAGCGGTAATTATAGCCGCATAAAAAACGGTAGTAATAAGTGCCCCAATTAAATGAAGCGGCACAATCAATGCGAATAAAATACGCGTTGCGCCTGCAATCACGAATAATGTAAAAACAAATTTACCCAACGAAAATTTGTTGCCCAACATACCAACAAAATAAGAAGCAATAATTCCGCCTATCAGCATCATGAGCGAAAAGAGTACATAACCCTGCGCTCCGGTATGATATTCAAGAAACATAGGCCTATTTACATAAGCAATTTCCCCCGTAAAATCCATTACCACAATGGCAATAATTATAAACAACAAAACATTGCGCCTAATAAATTTAGCACCTTCCTTTAAATCTTGTAAGTAATTTGATGAAGGTGATTTTTCTATAGTTTCTTTCGCGGTAGCATTTTTCAAAAATAAAGATGAGATGAGTGCCAGACCCAAAAAAACCGCGGAAAAGCCGTATAAAAATCTAAAGTTAAGCTCCCCGCCCAAAGAAATGAACAATACAGTGCCAATTATAACCCCGCCTGCCATTGCTACAATATTTATAAGCGAATTCCCTTCCATTATATCTTCTTTTTTTACGATTTGCGGCAATAAAGCTGTGCCCGCAGGGTTCTCGAATAAAGCGGCTATGTTATATGCAAATATAACGGCAAACATAAACAAAACTCCCAGATGTTCTTGCAAAGGAGTGAAAGCCAAAAGAAATAGTACCAAAAACTCTAAAAGTGTCGTAAGCCGCATGATAGTTATTTTGTTGCCTCTATCAACAATAGGCCCTACCGCAAAGGAAGCTATACGCGGCGCAGCCATCAAAAAACCTGCAATGCCTGTATATATTGGGTTGTGATAAATAAGATGTACAGAAAGCAGAATAAACATAGAAAACATAGCCCCGCCAATACCTGAGAAGAACTGGTATGTTAGAAGCACACGAAACATTTTGTTTTGTTTGAACAGGTTAAGCATAAAATAAATCCCTTCTATTTTGTAATTAAATAATTGTTAGACAGTATGTCTGGTACTCTTTCTTCCCATATATGAATTTCGTCGGGTTCACTCATTACCGCAATGGATGCCAGCCCGTGAATCATCGCCCATTGGGCAATTACAGTCTTAAGCCGCAATTCTCGCGGATAATTCATATTTTCAAACATTTTTTGCATGAATCTCCTATAAAAATCATAGGGTTCGTATTCATGACCATCCCCGATAGTAATTTCTGACCGCGAAAATATAAAGCGAAAATACTCCGGGTTTCGTGCAAAGAATAATACATAGGCGCAACACATACGAAAAAGCCCCTCGGGTGTTTCGCCTGCCCCTTCTGCTGATTCTTTAAGTACATTGGTAAATTGCCCGGTAATGTGGTTTTCGATAGCAGAGCATAAATCATCCCTATTTGCAAAATGACTGTATGGAGCGGCGTGACTAACACCGCAGGCTACTGCTATCTTTCGCAAAGAAAGTTGGTTTACTCCTTGCTCGTTGATGATTTCGATACCTTTTTCAATCATGGCAGTGCGCAGGTCGCCATGGTGATATGCTTTGCTGCCCATATAAATCCTCCAATCTTGACAATGTAAAGATTGTAACGCAGAATCTTTACGTTGTCAAGATTGAAAAATTTGCGGATATTTAAATACGAATGGCGAATAATAAATTTACTAAGACAGCAAGGAGCTTTGCCATGAAACCAATGCTTGAAAAACAGGATAACCGCTTTTTTAACCAAAATGACGATGATGACGATAATAATTGCAACAGCGATGACGAATGTCAAAAACAGCCGGAAGCCACGGTGATAACACCATCGGCCGAAAACCCGCGCGGTGTTATTCAATTTCTTACAATTATCGGACAAATAGAGGGGCATGTACTTCTTCCGCCCACAAATAAGGCCACCAAATATGAGCATTTAATCCCACAGCTGGTGGCCTGTGCCGAAAGCCCGAAGATAGACGGGCTGTTAATATTGCTAAATACCATGGGCGGTGATGTAGAGGCTGGCCTGGCCTTGGCAGAACTTATTGCGCATTTGGGCAAGCCCACAGTGTCTTTGGTTTTGGGCGGCGGGCATTCCATTGGCGTACCGCTGGCGGTGTCTGCCCGGTACTCATATATCGCGCCGTCTGCCACAATGACGATACACCCCGTGCGCATTAACGGCACGATAGTTGGCGCGCCCCAGACTTATGATTATTTTAACAAAACCCAAGACAGGGTCCAGGATTTCATCATCAACCACTCCGACATTAGCAGCGAACGCCTAACCCGGCTTATGATGGACACGGCCAGTATGGCCCAGGATGTAGGCACAATTTTAATTGGCGAACAAGCCGTGACAGAGGGCATAATAGATGCCGTTGGCGGCTTAAATGATGCTATGGAGAAGTTGTATGAGATGATAGCAAGCGAATAAAATAGTTTGCTTCGCGCAGTACATGGTCTGCCATCAGCGGTAAAATTATACTGCTAATTTTGCATTCACCAATGCCACTTGCCCCTGCGTCCTTAAAATCACGATACTTTTGCGTTTCTTGCAAAGTGTCGGCGGTAACGCTATGGATTGTCTCGCCTGTGGAGGTTTTGGCCATCTCCATTAATTTAGCTATATCTGCAATAAACCATAAACGCAAAATCCTTGTCAATAGGCATTTTCACGCTCAAACACTCATACAATCAAGGTAAAAGGTTGTTTGGGGTGAGGACTTGGAAAGGAAAAACCCGGACACCAAAGAAAAAATCATGCTCCCGGTAAATCTGCAAAGGGAAATGATAAAATTCTTTTTACGGGCTTCCATGATGAAAAATGCCGAAAAAAACAAGGATAGCGAGATAAACAGTCAGCAAACTTCGCCAAAAACGAAGGGATGTTGACATATGGTA